>Ga0185299_10001317_pt1 | contig 49489 bp, 50 predicted proteins | sample PaiPotPPA55metaG_FD_128002 | JGI IMG/M metagenome (GOLD analysis project Ga0185299, IMG submission 128002) | Iron sulfur acid spring bacterial and archeal communities from Banff, Canada, to study Microbial Dark Matter (Phase II) - Paint Pots PPA... ... | reverse complement strand
GTGCTCTGGCACTCTTGAGACATGCCGACAGAGGCTGAAAAGGTCCGCTCCTGGGGGACGACCGGAAATGATCCGACGCCCGTCAAATCGGCACTACTGACCCTTGCGGGCATTCTGAAGGTGTAGAGTTCGATCCCTGCAGTCCGCTCCGGCTTCCCTCGCAGAGGTAGTGGAACTCAAGAGATTAGAACTCGTTCAGAATAGACTTGGCTCACCAGCGGAGGTTCGCCATGCCAGTAACCGAAATGAAGGACCACGTTTACAAGATCCTGGAACTCGTAGGATCTTCCGAACAAAGTATCGAGGATGCCATCCAAAATGCCATCACCCGCGCATCAAAGACCATTCGCGAGATGAAATGGTTCGAAGTCGTGCAAACGAGGGGCCATATCGAAAATGGGTCCGTCCGACATTACCAGGTGACTTTGCGAGTTGGATTCACGCTGGAGGAGTAGTTCTAACCAAGCGCCGAAGTGCAGTCGAGTTCGAGCCCCGCATCGCCGCCGGCACGCGAAAAGCCCCGCCCAAGGGAGTTTGAGCAAGGCGCGGGACAAGTCTTGCGCGCGAGGGATCACGGCGCGCTAACCCGGCCTCGCTGGGCTCCAGGAGTCGTTCGGATTCCTTCTAATGACGGCTGGGGATCAAGACAACCGGTGCCGGTTCGTCAGTGGCCTTACGAGGCCACCCGTCAGCGCGAAGATGCACAACGTTTGTGGGTGCTGTCTCGGAACCGGGATCCGGGCCGGCTTGGACCATGCCGTCGTGTCTCACGAAGAGTTCGGAGCGTGGATCGATGGCAAGGCGATCGAATAGGGCCTGCAGCTCGGGCCGGAGTCCTTCGCCGCACCGGGCGGCGGTCTTAGGCATCAGATCGCCCCCTTGACGACGTAGTCGCCTGGCACGCACTTGATGCGGGCAACCTTCCATTGGTCGCCGCTGAAGATCGAGCGGCGCTTCCAGTCTGCGATCGCGGGCTGCGACAGCATGCAGGCCTGCATGGGCATCTCGTCCTTGACGACGATTTCCTCGCGGCAGACCGGCTGCGGGATGCTGGCCAGCGTGTGGCACATCAGGGCGACGACGGTGATTTGCATGTTGGCCTTTCTCTACAGTGCTGGGTCGAAATGAAGATGCCCGATCCTGACGCGGGCATTGGATGGCTGGGACATGATCTCAAACCGCGTCTTGCTGAATCCTTTGTCGAAGCCGGAAAGGATGTAGCAGTCGTCGCGTTCGGCGCGGACCTCGTACTCCCAGCCCTCGACCAGAACGTCAGTCTGGAACAAGTTATCGATGCATCGAACGATCATGGTCGCCGTTCGATTTCATCTTCCAGCCAGTCGAAGACGACTTCGCACGGCATCAAGGTGAGCGTGACCCAGCAGATGATTCCCGCGCGAGCGGCGATGAGGTATGGCGTCATGGTGCTACTGTCCCGTTCGTTGTGTGGACATTATTTAAATAAGGGACAACCGCACCGTCACCATTAAATCCTTTGTTATGCGCGATCGACCGGCACGCTCGATGTCGTGAGGATGCGGTTGCATCTATGAATCGCATCGGTGAACTCCTCCTGTTGTCTTGCCGCTCGACACATCGGCGGTTACCCTCAAGCGTAATCACAGCGAGATGGACCGGATCATCGCGCGGAGGTTTGATCCGTGCGTTACATTTGGGTTGGGAAGAGCATACCTAGGTTTAGGATCGGCCATCTGGGCCCTTGCACCTGATGGGAACGTCGCACCTCGTCAGGCGCCCGGCCGCGTCACCCAGAAGGCCCTATCCCATGCTTCAGAAAGCAGCCTTGGCCCGAGCGCGGCTGGTAAGCCAAGCACCTATGACACGTCCGAATGCAGCTAAGATAAAGGACTGAATCGGCGCCGGAGTAGCTCGCCAAGTTTCTACCATGGTTGATCATACGGACATCATGGTGAGCGCAAAACCGATCCGAAGCAGAGGGGGTAAAATCCCCTAGGGTCCACGCCTGAGGAGCAACCACATGACACCACACATCCCCGAGGAATCTTCCACCAGGCCGATTGACTGGAGCCCTTTCGTGATCATGGGCAACACGATGCCGCCCCGAGATCCTGATGACGACGATGAGGACGAGGACGAAGAGGAAGAGGAAGAGGACGGCGCCGACGAACCGCCGGTCGTGCGCGAGCCGGACGAAGATTAGTCTGGTTGCTGTGGTCCTCCCGCAAAGATGACAAAGGTCCCATCTTTCTGACATCGAGGCAGTCCACGCCGTCAATGCTCTAGAACCATGAACCCGGTGGGGAAGGCACGGATAGAGCGCACATCAGAACCAAAAGGACGAAGTTGCCGGAACAACGTGAGCCGCGCAGGAGGACGATGTCTTCCGGGGTCAGGCCAAAGCTTAGCAGACGCTCGTCATCGATTTCGCTGAGCCAGCGTCGTATCCGTTGCTTTGCCGGATCGTCATTGGCCTGAACGAGTCGGCGCACCAGACCCGACCGGGTTCTTCGGCCTCTGGCCGAACCCTTCGTGATCCTTTGCTGCGAACCTTCCATGGCTTGATCCCCTTCTGCTTTTCGCAATATGAGTGGCGCTGCTTGTTCGAACTTTGCCGACCAGCCAACTTGCCGGTTATGTTCCGAACTATTTCAAATTCAAAATGAGGTCATAGGGCGACTTCCACATTGTTGATTGAAGCACGACAACCGCAAGAGAAGCCGCAAGGTGCATCTTCCGGCTGCGACTTTGGTTCGCCGGCTACGACCCGCCGCCAGGGAGCGGCGAGTCTGCTTCTTGCGTTGTTAGCTCACTAGTCCCGGAGCCGTCGCGGCTTGCGTTTCGGGCTGGGCATTCACGCCGCGCGCATCTCGCGAAGGGTGCTTAATGTGCCGTTCCAAAGCTCGATCCGGGCCCTGATGCTGTTGCACGCGGCGTGCAGAGCCCGTTGGTGTCTCTCCGGCGAGTCCGCGACCAGGCCTTCGAGCAGCTCCCGCCCCATTGGACCGTGACTATCGCCGTCGAGCTCGATGTGCCGTTCGATGTAGTAGATGAAGTGACGCAAGGACTCGTTGTTCCGCCTCGCACCGGCGAGCGTCTTTTGAAGCTTGCTGAACATCTCCGGAATGATGTCCTCTCTGCCGTAAAAGAAAGCCGCTAAGACCTCTTCCGTCGACCCCGACTGGGCCAACCGCATCGTATGGGCGACAAAGGCTTGCACATGAGGCGACACACCGGACCGCACCATGGCCGCTTCCACCGAAGTACCGACTCGCGCCAGCGAGCTGAACTTCTCGAATTGGCGGGTGCTGGCGCCGACGTCGGCCATGGCGCGGAGGTAGAGATCGAGATGGCTGACATAGGAGCCGTCCGGATCGACATCCGTCTCCTCGCCGATCACGATGTCGTTGATCAGGCGCGCAGCCCGGGCGTCGTCAGCCGGAAACCACGGCAGCTTTGTGCACGTCAGGTCTTGCTGCAGCCTCTTCAGGAGCGACATGAAATCCCAAACGGCAAAGACGTGGTCTTCCATGAAGCGCCTCAGATCAGACACGGAAGCGACCTCCGCATAAACGGGATGTTCCAGCAGCTGCGTGCGAAGGGTGTTTAGGCAATAACGGTCTTGTTCCGGCATATTCGACCTCTATTTCGGGATACTTGACCCTGCCTCTGGAGCGAGAATGGGAAGACCGTGCTACCTCGTGATTTCAGCAATAGAGAATAGAGTTACCGGTGTAACGGGTGCGCCACGATTTCCTCACGTATCGACGAATGCGAAGAGGAGCTCGTTGCGCAGACCACCTTTTCGCTTTGCGCGATTGTTGGAAGCTCTTCCGGTCCTCACTGGCGAAACGTGATCAGCAGAAGCCACGAACGGCCAGCCGACGATTCGTCGGAATTTGTGATGGCGCTCTCGCCGGACGAAAGGCGCGATTTAAACGAGGTCAACGACGCCGTTAAGCGGCCCGCTCTGCCAGGATGGTCGCAAGCCGAGCGAGTCGGTTTCGCCGATGCGACAAGCTTCCGCAACGCTTTCAGGAAGTGGAACGGGCATTCACCTACGCATTACCGTCGTCCGGGCTCGGACACGATCGGCGCGATCAATCGATCGGCGCGATAGGCCGCAACGCCGCAAGAACAGCGCCGCACAAATGCGCACTCGCGACGTTCGTCATCCGGACGATGAGGTGAGCGGTACTTAGCAACCCCGGCAAATGCCGCTGATCATGCGATCAAGCGCCGCGTTCTCCTGGTTGACGGGATCGTTCGGATCCATCAGGTTTTTCTCCGGGGGCACCTGATCAGCACGCGGTTGGCGGTGCCCGACGGGCGCCTCCGGCAGCGCTTCCTGGGCCGAGTTCATCAATGGAGCTGCGGCCGGATCTCGCGAACCAGCGGTCTGCGCGGTCGCCACTGAAGTGTCGACCAGGGCCAGCAACGCTATCGTCGTGATCAACTTTCGCATGATGGGTCTCCCGAGTTGGTCCCCTTGTCCTGATCGTGGTGAGGGAAAAGCTCGATCACAAGGTGCCGCAAGCCTCACGTTTTGTTCAGATGCTCCACTGCCGCGGCTTGCTGGTGCTGGTGATGCTGGCTGCCTGAAAGGCGCGGGGTTGCTTTGCTGCTTTGAATGCGACCGGATTGATCCGGGCGCGGTCACCACGAAGAGAAAATAAAACTCCTGAGCGCCAAAACTCTAACAAATAAGTTAGGGAGGAACGGACAGTTTACTCGTTGAGAAACACCGTTCATGACCAGATATCCAGTTGCTAGGTGCAGCCATATTCGCAACGACGCTTGTGAGTCACTCCCGCTTCCAAACGCCGGCATGACCGTGTCTTGGATAAAGGTTGGGTAAAGTCGGCGATGAATAACCAGTAGCGGCTGCTCCTTATGAAAGGGAGCTCGCTATGAAGCTAGTCTATTTGATACTGGCAACCGCAACTCTGTTGCCAGTTGCTTCACAGGCCAAATGGAAACCTCAATACGCTTCCAACTCGCCTGAAATCCGAGATTGGTATAGGTCGCGTAAGTTAACCGACGCCGCCGCAAAACGCTTTGCATTTAAAAGTTGCTGCGACGGCTCTGATAAAGTGGAAACGCAATTCAGAGTCGACAAAGCAACCGGCGACGATAAGTGGTACTATCAAAAGGACGGCCAGTGGGTAGAGGTGCCGCCGGACGTTATCTGGTGGGACGAGCATTCTCCCACTGGGGAAGCCGTGCTGTTTGCCTTAGACGGCAAGCCGACCTGCTTCTTCCCGCCTAGAGGGGGGCTGTGATGGGTTCGCTTCACCAAACGAACGGCGGCGCCATAGAAGTGCCCCTCTGCCACTACTGTTCCTCTCCGCTTGAAGGCGAGCGGGCAGTAGCCAACACCCCTTCGGGACCGAAATACTTCTGCAGGTCCGACTCCGAACATCCGCTCGAGAGTTGCTACCGCCAATATCGCAGGGGGGTTCAATTGAAGCGGCCCTTTCCTATCGATGAACGGAATGCCCAACTTCATTCGATCACCTCCTTGGCGAGCGCCACCGAAGTGGCAGAACGGCAGTGCACCGAAAAGTAATTTTTGCCGCTTTTGGGGAACGTCCGCTTCGCCCTGCTCGGGCCCGCAAATTATCGTTGCTTCTCACACCGATAGAACAGTGTTAGTTGGTTCCTCCATGCGCAACAGGGGCGTACATTGGCCTCAACCCTGCCCACAGCCCGAGGTCACTCGGTGACGGATGGTCATCAGGGTGACGGCCAAGCGCCCAGTGATATTTTCGTTCGCTTTGCTTGATCGGCAAGTTTCGCGCCGGAAATGTGCAAACGCCAGCAATTCCAAACAAGAAACGGGGACGGTATCTCGCTACATTTTGGGCTTCAACCCTCGCTGAAAATGAGAATGACGGGGAGATGCGTTTGAGGCCCTGTGCGTTCGAGCAAATCTCGACCCTGTTCGCACTTGGATCCGGATTGTCGAATGTGCGCTTCCTCCCCGCGCATTCGTGCTCGCGCAGAGACGGGCCGGTGGCACCAAGCTATCGGCCCTCTCTTCATATCCATGTGCGCACGATCGTTATCCGCATGACCAATGACCCTGTGCTCACGATGCTTCCCACTGCGATGCCATTGGGCTACCGCGGGGATGGACCTTGCCACCGGCCATCCTGGATTTCGCAACGGTATTTAATAATGCATCCGACCATCTCTGATGAAAAAGGAGGGAGTCTTGACCACAATCGGTGGCATTCACCACGTAACTTCCGTCGCCGCTGATCCCAGGCGGACGGAAGAGTTTTACGCCGGCACACTCGGCCTTCATCTCGTCAGGAAGACAGTGAATTTTGACGCGCCATCTGTGCTTCACTTCTATTTTGGCGACCGCCGAGGCTCCCCGGGCTCAATGATCACGTTTTTCGTCCGCGAAGCCGAACCGCCGGGTCGTTGCGGGCCGGGTCACGTGAGCTCCATTGTTTTTGCGGTACCACCTAGGACATTAATGAACTGGCGTCACCGCCTGATCGAGCGAGGCGCGGATGTGGTGGGCAACGCCTGGTCGTTCGGAGAGGAGTGTCTGTGCTTCAGGGATCCGGATGGTCTCGAATTGGGTCTGATCGAGGAGGCCGCCGAAAACGGTATCAATCATCACGCCGATCGAGCGATTCGACGGATTCGATCCGTCGAGATTCAAATCGAAGGCTTTCAGCACACATCGAAATTTCTGACGGAGAGGCTGGGTTTTGAGCAGCGCGGTCAGGAAGGTGCCGTGTTCCGCTTTCTCGATGGACCGCCGGACCGACCGATCGCCGTTGATCTTCTCTGCACCCCGACGCACCGGCCGGGTCAAGCCGGCCCTGGTGTCGCCCACCACGTAGCCTTGCGTGTAACAGATGGCGAGGCACTGGAAGAAGTCGCCACGATGCTTGCAAATTGCGGCTTTGACGTCACACCTCCTCTCGACCGCCAGCACTTTCATGCCATCTATTTTCGCGGACCGTGCGGCGTGAATTTCGCTATCGCCACCGACGGTCCCGGCTTCGCCCTAGACGTTCCTAGCCCAGTATCCGCGGAAACCTTAAGCCTGCCGCCGTGGCTGGAGCCCAAGCGCAAGTTGATCGAGCAACGCTTGCGAAACAAAAATCCCGCGCCTGTTGGAGTTCCAGCGGCTCCGAAAGCATCGACATAAGCGCCGCGTTGCTCGAACGGTTTGGTTGTTTGGACGCAGATAATATCTACGATGCTACTGGGCCGTCTGGCTTCGCAGGTTCGTCACATCCTGCGCGGTGAGCCGCGATCCCTTGCTGCCGAAGCGCGCGGTGACGTAATTGGCCACAGCCGCGATCTCGGCGTCGGAATAGGCGTTGCCGAACGCGGGCATCGAGATCGCGTCCTCCGGCGTATGCCGCCTGGTCCCGGAAATCACGATTTGCGCCACATTGGTCGCACCGGGATCGTTGACCGCCCATGCGCCGGTGAGCGTAGCGAAGGGTGAGATCGAGCTCTCGCCGGTCCAGCCGTGACAACTGACGCAGGCGCCTTCGAACACCATCTTGCCTCGCGGGTCCGGCGTGCCGCCCTCCTTGTGCGATGCCGGCGCTGGAGGCGCCACCGTCGCCGGCAGATCGGTCGAGGTGATCGGCGCCGCACTGCGCAGATAGGCCACCACGGCGCGGATGTCTTCCGGCGCGAACTGGCTAAAACTGTAATCGACGGCTTCGCCCATCGGGCCGGAGGCGGTACCATGGCCGGCGGCATGTCCGATCGAAAGATAGGAGATCAGGTCATCGTCACGCCAGCCGCCGACACCGGTCGCCTTGTCGGAGGTGATGTTGAAGGCACGCCAGCCGGCCGTCAACGCGCCTGCAAATCTCTGGCGATTGTTCAGCGCAAACGCGAGGTTTCGCGGCGTGTGGCACTCTCCACAATGGGCCAGCGCTTCCGCGAGATAGGCGCCCCGGTTCCATTCCGGGCTTTTCGACGTGTCGGGCTCGAAGCGGCTGTCCCGATTAAACACTGCCGACCAGAACAACATCGCCCAGCGCTGGTTGAACGGAAACGCCAGCGTGTTTTCGGGAGCAGGAGCGTGCACCGGCGCCAGGCTGAACAGATAGGCCTTGATCGCCAGCGCGTCGGCGTCGCTGATGTAAGCATAAGACGTGTACGGCATCGCCGGATAAAGGCGTGCGCCGTCGCGGCGCTTGCCGCTATGAACCGCGTTGAGGAAGTCCTGGTCGCTGTAATTGCCGATGCCGGTCTCCTTGTCGGGCGTGATATTGGTCGAATAGAGCGTGCCGAACGGCAGCTTAAAGCCGAGCCCGCCGGCATATTCCTTGCCGCCGGCGGTGGTGTGGCAAACCATGCAATCCGCCGCTTTCGCCAGGTATTCGCCGCGCTCGACCAAGCTTGCGTGCGCAAGCGCCGCCGGGACCCCGGTGGGATTGGCGCCGTGATAGTCCGCGAGCGCCACCTTCGGGCCGTCCGAAAAATCCATCGGGCCCGGACCGCGTATCCAAATCCCGACCGCCAGCACGACCACCACGATCGCGACAACGGCAAAAAGAATTCGGCGCACGGTGGGTTTCATGACTTTTTCCCGACTGCTATCAGGAACGGGTCGATCGGCAGTCGCCGCAAGGCGACGCCGGTCGCGGCGAGAATCGCGTTGCGCAGCGCCGGCGGACCCGCGGCGACGCCGGTCTCGCCGATGCCGCCGGGCGCCTCACCGCTCTTGATGACGTGAACTTCGATCTTGGGCACCTGATCGATCCGCAGCATGCGATAGTCATTGAAGTTCGATTGCTGCACGCGTCCCTTATCGATGGTGATCTCGCCGTAGAGCGCAGCCGTCAGGCCGAAGATCAAGCCGCCTTCGAGCTGCGCCACGATGGTATCCGGATTGACGGCGATGCCGGTATCGACCGCGGAGGTCGCACGCCGCAGATGCACCTCGCCGAATTGGTCGACTTCGGCTTCGACCACCGTTGCGATAAAACTGCCGAACGAGGGCTGGGCGCTGACGCCACGCCCGACGCGCGCCGGCAGCGGCTGGCCCCAACCGGATTTCTCCGCCACCAGATTGAGCGCGGCGAGCAAACGCGGATTTTTTCCGAGCATCGACCGGCGGAAGTCGATCGGATCCTTGCCGGCCTTCAGCGCCAGTTCGTCCATGAAGCATTCGATCGCGAACACATTGTTGTTGGCACCGACGCCGCGCCAGAACCCGGTTGGCACCGCCGGCGGCTCGGCCCGCACATATTCGACATGGAAATTCGGAATGTCGTAGGGCATGTCGACCGCGCCATCCATGGCGTCGATGTCGATGCCTTTCTGGAAGGGCGGCGGCAGCCAGCGCGCCATGATCGACGCGCCGCTGACCTTGTATTTCCAGCCGACGATCTTGCCGTCGGACAACGTGGCGGCGATGGTGTCGCGATAGACCGGTCGATAGATATCGTGCTGGATGTCTTCTTCGCGGGTCCACATCACTTTTACCGGCCCATCGACCTGCTTCGCCACGCGAACGGCCGCGACAACCATGTCGGGTTCGAGCCTGCGGCCGAAACCGCCGCCGATCAGGTGGTTGTTGACGGTGACTTTCTCAACCGGAAGCCCTGCGGCCTTCGCCGCCTCCGACTGCACACGCGCCATGATTTGCGTGCCGGTCCAGATTTCACAGGAATCAGCTTTGACGTGAACCGTGGCGTTGAGCGGCTCCATCGGCGCGTGCGCCAGGAACGGAAGCTCGTAGGACGCATCCAGCCTGTCACCGGTCGCAAGCCCCTTGGCGATATCGCCTTCGGATTTGGCGACCACGCCGTCCTTTTCGCTTGCCGAGCGCAGATCCTGCCAGATGTCTTTTGAGCTGATACGCGCGTTCGGACCTTCGTCCCAATCGATCTTGAGCGCTTCAAGGCCTTGCTTGGCCGCCCACGTGTGATCGCCGACGACGGCGACCAGATCGTCCAGTACGACGATCTTCTGCACGCCCGGGATTTTCCTGGCGGCGCTGTCGTCGACCTTGCCGACCTTGCCGCCGAATACCGGGCACGCCTTGAGAGTCGCGAACTTCATATCGGGAAGGATCGCGTCGATGCCATAGACAACCCTGCCGCTGACCTTGTCGGGCGTGTCGAGGCGCTTCAGCGGCTTGCCGATCAGCACGAAATCCTTGGGGTCCTTGAGTGCGACGTCTTTCGGCGGCGTCTGGCTGCTCGCGCTCGCAGCCAACGCACCATAGGAAAGCTTCCGCCCGCTGTCTCTATGGATGACTTCCCCGTTCGATGTCCTGCAGCTCGCCGGCTCGACCTGCCATTGCTGGGCTGCGGCCTGGACCAGCATGGCGCGCGCACTGGCGCCTGCTTCCCGTAGCGGTGTCCAGAACGCCCGGACTGACGTAGAGCCTCCTGTCGCCTGTACGCCGAAAACCGGATTAGCGTAGAGCTTCTCGTTAGGCGGGGCGTGCTCAAGAACGACGGATGAAAACTCGGCATCCAGCTCTTCGGCCAGGATCATTGCCACGCCTGTATAGATTCCCTGCCCCATCTCGACTTGCGGCATGACCAGCGTTGTCTTGCCCCCCGGATCGATGCGGATAAAAGCGTTGGGTGCAAACTTGCCGACGGTCACATCGGGCGGCTGTACCGGTTCGTTGGCCGCGCGAACGGGAAGGTGGAATGCGAGCAGGAACCCGCCAGCCAAACCGGCGGTCAGCACCGTGCGGCGCGAAACTGTTTCTGACATTTTTTCAGCGATGATCTTTTCAGTGATGATCATGGCGCACCCCTCACGACTGGCGCCCGGAAGCGGCTTGCTTGATGGCGGCGCGAATCCGCACATAGGTGCCGCAGCGGCAGATATTTCCCGCCATCGCGGCATCGATATCTGAATCGTCCGGGTTGGGTGTACTTGCGAGCAGCGCCGCCGCTGACATGATCTGGCCGGATTGGCAATAGCCGCACTGGATCACTTCGAGATCGAGCCAGGCCTTTTGCACCTTCGCGCCGGGGGGCAATGCGCCGACGCCTTCGATCGTTGTCACGGCGCGGTCGTGCACCGCCCCCACCGGCAGAACACAGGACCGCACCGGCTTGCCATCGACATGCACAGTGCAGGCGCCGCATTGCGCAATGCCGCAGCCGAATTTCGTTCCGGTCATGCCGAGGACATCTCGCAACACCCACAGCAGCGGCGTGCGGTCATCGACATCAACGCGTCGGTTCGCGCCGTTGACCTTGATGGTGAATACCATGTTGTCACTCCGGCCTGGCATTGGCGAGGAACAAACTCATTTCGGCCGCGATATAGTAGCACAATAGCGCCGGGGTGGCATAACGGTGTTGCACGGCCTTGCCGTCGATTGGCGTTTTTCGACATGAACGCGGGGGGCGTCGCGCGGTTTCCCACGGAAGCGATCAGGCGATCGCAGCCACCGCTGCAACTCGTGCAAGCTTCAACGGTCGCGGTCTTCCAACGTCCCGTTCTGGCCTCACTTCGGCGCCAGCCAAAACCGCAAGCCCAGGGACAGCGCGGTCACCGCCATGCTCTCCCACTTAGTTCCCTTCGTTTCCATGGCACTCATATTTCGCCTTCCTGTGTCCGGCAGCGGATGGCATGTCGCTGAATTCATCATGCGAAATGCGGCATAACCGTCGACCGCATGAACGAGATCGTCTGAAGCGATGCGGCGAGCGGCAGGTCGCCGAAAGCGATTTGAGACATGACGTACGTCACGCCAGTCTCCGTCACCTGTCTTGTGAGGGCTTCCAGCACGGTGGACGGTGATCCGACCAGACAAAAACCGTCGTCCAACGCTTGCTCGAATGATATCGGCAAGTTCGGTGGAACAGGCAAATCGCGGGTGCGCGACAGGAACGTGAATGTCTCGATCCAACGCGCATAGGCTGGAGCGGCCAGCGCACGGGCCTGAGCGTCGGACCCGGCGATTACCACAATGCGAACCATGCCGAGCAGCGGCATAACCTGCGCCGGTTGCGCCTTCCAGTTTGCCCGATAGACGTTCGTAATCGCACGAATCATCGTACTCTTTCCGACACAAGCTATGTTGATCGAGTTCTCCGCCGCCCATCGGGCTGTCTCCGGCTTCATCGTCCCGTACCACAGAGGCGGATGGGGTTTTTGGATGGGCGAGAGAGCTATCGGTACGTCATGCATGTTGAAAAAACGGCCACGGTGCGTGAGCCTGTTGGTTGCCATGGCCTTGAGAACAATCTCAGCCGCCTCGCTGTAGCGGTCCTGTCTCTCATCAGCCGAAACACCGAAAAACGAAAGTTCCACCGGGGCCCCGCGGCCAATGCCAAGATCGAGCCTGCCACCGCTGAGTTGATCAAGCATGCAGATCTCTTCGAAAGCGCGCAGGGGATGATACAGATTCAGCAACATCACCAACGGTCCAACCCGCAGTCGCTTGGTGCGTTGCGCCACGGCGGATAGGAACAGGTTCGGTGAAGCCGCCAAACCGTGTGGCGTGCCATGATGCTCCGCGACGTGATAGGTGAGAAAGCCAGCTTCATCGCACGCCGCCGCGATTTTCAATCGATCGCTGTACTGCTGCCGCAGGCTGCCGCCTGCGTGATCCAAATGATCAAAAATGCCGAAACTGGCGGTCGCCTGGCCGATGCCCTCCATACTCATTACTCTCTATCTCAGCGCAGCTGCCGGCTGCCAATTTGCATGCTTTTCGCTCCGGCCATTTTTTCGGGTCGAAAGACACGCGGCTGTCTTTTTTTCTCCTGGTTTGCCGATCGTGTATTGCACAGCCTTGTGGTCGATTGGCGTATCCCGACATGAACGCAAGAGTGAGGCCGGCTGTGATCTTCATTGCGATCGCCGAAGAACACCAAGCGAAAACTCGACCCGTTCTCGACCGAGATCCACTCTTGCAATTCCGATTGAAAATGCCGTCTCCGCTGCCGCGACTGAGACCAGGGTTCGCGCGACAGGTTGATTACGACCTGAATGTCCTCGGCCGCCGGCATCGTCCGTCTCATCGGTGCCGCCGGCCTCTCGGCTAAGGATCTCTTAAAAGGCCCCCGAGAGTTCGTATCTCATTCAAGACCGTTCGTGTGTGCGGTGCGGAGGGAGTGACAATTACCGTTGCGGTCAGGCCAGCAGCCAGCGTTATCGTTGGCGGCACGTTGTCGATTTTGATCCGAACCGGAATCCGCTGGGCAAGCCGCACCCACGTATAAACAGCCTCGACCGAGGGCAAGCCCTGGGTGCTGACGGTTGCATTTGGTGCACTGATTCCGCGGGTGATGCTTTCGACATGCCCCGTCAGTTTCTCCTTAAATCCCATAAACTCAACTTCAGCGGCATCACCGACTTGAAAGCTCCCGAGTTTCGTCTCCTCGAAATAGCCAGCGACCCAATATGAATCCGAATCAACTATTGCGATATTTGGCGATCCCTTGTTTGCATAATCTCCAACCCGGAGTAGAAGATTCGTGACGAATCCGTTTACGGTGGAGCGCACCTCGGTACGCTGCATGTTCAGTTGCGCCTGCTCAAGGTTGGCGAGCGATGTCTGATAGGCGGCCTCAGCGACCGAGTAGCTTCCCTCATAGACCTGCTTCTCTTCCACCGACGCGGCGAGGTCCGTCAATTTTCGGCGCCGCTCATTTTCATTCTTCTTGACCTCGAGGTCGGCAGCCTTGCTCGCGACGTCAGCTTTGGCCAGGTCCAGCGCTACCTTGTAATCGCCCTGGTCGATTACATAAAGAAGGTCGCCGTTGTGAACGAATTGGTTGTCCTGGACCAACAACTTCACGATCTGGCCGGGTACCTGGGGTGCAATATCGGCAACCTGCACGCGCACCTGACCGTCGCGCGTCCAAGGTGACACCATGTAATGTTCCCATAAGCCAACGATCGCGAATGCCGCGAATGCGAGCAGAAGAAGTGTGAGTGCGAAGCGGATTAGCCGACGGGCGCGATTGAACATCGTATGCCTTTCAAATGAGGATGTTCAGAGTTGCGACAACGCAGATGTAAATGGCGGCTTCCGCAAGCAACGGATGCCAGAACCATTTTTGAAGTCGGGTGACAACGAGGACGAAGCGGATTGGAATAAAGATCAGTGCCGCGATCAGCGCGTATTTCACGAACGGCGAGATCAGTAGCCCTGCGACAACGAACTCACTCATGGTGTCGGATCCCCCTATAGCTGATAACGCAGCAACTCCAGATGCCTGAGCAATCTCATTTCTGAAGTCGTTAGAACCGCGGTGCCATAAAGCGCCGCCGCCGCATGAACGAGATCATAGCGCCTCGAGCGATCGAGCCCTGCGGCAGCGGCTAGATAGGCCCGAGAGAGATCGAGTATTTCCGCCGGCGATAATGTCGGAAGGATCTGCCTCGCCTTTGCGTCGATGGCAGGGTCGACGGCATTCCTCGCCTGGTCGAGCGCCCTCCATGACCGCCGGACCGCGAAACTGAGATTGCCCAGGTCGGAAAGTCGCCTCATGACATTGCGGCGCGCGAGGGTAACAGGCTCGCCGTGCTGCCACGAACTGAACTGGCTCAAGCGATCATAATGAAGGCTCGCTCTGGGTTGATTGAGACTGTCCTTGTCAACCAAGGCTTGGTGCAAGGTACGACCTACAGCCAAAGCCAGACGAAGACGGCGCAGGGCGGGATCAACGGGGACGATCAGACGCAAGGAAAAGAAAATGCATAAGCTGCCGGCAACGAGGTATGCTGCGGTATCCACAAACGTCGTGGGATCGAGCGTCTGCACGTTGGCTGGCGAAAGAAGCGATATGCTTTGCACACCATAGATAACTCCCATTGGACCTCTGCCGGTTTTGATCAACCAACAAGTGATTGCCACAATCGGCGCGAGCGAGATGATGAACAGCGGATAGTCACTAATATTTGGGAAAATCAGGAAGGCATAGATCGTGCCTGTGACAACTACGGCCGGCGTCATGAGGAGTGCCGCTCTCCCCATCACCAGGGGGTCGTGCATGACCGACCCGAGCGAGACGAAAACGACAGTGCTGAGGATCATCTGGTTCGCGCCGGGCTGTCCAGACAGGACCGCAAGCAATCCGGCGATGCCGACCGCGAGGCCTACGCGCAGCGCATTGAGAATGGCCGCGATATAATCCTGATGAACAGGAAGGCTCACGAGCCTTCGTGGAAGCCGTCCAACCCGATTTGACACTAGACCGTCACGAATGTCGCGAAATACTTCAATCATGAATTTGCAGCGATCCAGAACAAATGCCTCGTCGATGGAAATTGCCTCTGCTTCCATTGCCTGATGCATGAGGGCCTCAAGGTCAGCGAGCCGTTTCTCGGGGTGCTGAGAGACGATCGCCACACGCATGATGGAAATTGCGTCGTCGACGGTCGAAGAGGCCGCGGACACGTTTCGCAGACCTTGACCTACGGCCTGGATGGCGGAGATCGCTTCAAACAAGCCGAGCAGCGCGCTGCGCGCAGCCTTCGCGCGCGCCCATCCGTCAGGTAATTCCGGCGTGGCAAAACTAATCTCGCTTCGCAGTGGCATAAGCCTCACGCTCATCGCGACACATTGCGATGGATCAGGTGGTGCGCGTCGATCGAGAGTAGCCAGGGCCATGGCCACGATATCCTTCGTGGCAAGGCGCAGCTTGGATTGCAGCGATCGCGCCGATTCGGCGGTCGCGAAAATTGCGCTTACAAAGGCCAGGACGAGCACGGCGAGCAGGATAACTGCGACCCGATCAAGCATGGCTGTAAAGACAGCTGTGGGGGCGTCGACGTAGATAATCGAAATAAGCGCGACCGTATAACCGGCCAGGACGCATCCATACGCGCGGAAATCGCGCAGAAGCGTTGCTATCGCGACGAGACATGCCATGTACACCGCAAAGACGGCAATGAGCATGGTCCGATCTTGTGGAAAGAGGCTTGTCAAGATTATTGCGGCGAGTGCTCCGAACAATGTTCCGGCGACGCGATAGATCGCTTTGGACAGGACCATGCCCTGGGTAGGTCCCGCTAGTATTAGAAGGCCTGTCCCCGCGCTTGCTGCAGAGTTGAGTTCAAGTGCGAATGCAATATAGTAAGAGACAACCAGAGCAACCCAAATCTCGAACACCAAGGCCGTCGTGCCAGCCGGCCATTGCAGGAGGCCGAGGTGATAGGAGCGATATTCACGCTCTGTTGGGTTCTTTTGTATGACTGCCGTCGACATCTTCATCTACTTCTGTCTGGGCGACCTGGGTTCGCAGCACGCGCGGTTCGACGTCGGCGACGATCCTGATCCCGTTGACCTGGATCGCTATCGAGTGACTCTCCATCGACAGGCTTCCTTTCAGCCGGCAGCAGCGCCGGAGACGTTGCTTCAGACTTGGCGGGCCAACGTAGCGTCGGGGTAGTCTCCACCAGTACGCAGCCGCCATGGCTGGCGGATGTCATCGTATCGGCCGGCAGCGTTGGCGGATCGAAAGATTCCGGCCTGACTTGTACGAAGCTGCTCATTTGCGCGAACACAGGCGTGCATTGCCACCACCTGCCCTCACCCGTTTCTTCGATCATTGCGCGCGATAGGGACGCACCTAAACGCGTGTACCTGGATTCGAAATCGAAGTGCGTGCCGACGCTACTTCACCGGGATGATAATCGGATATCCTTTTGGAGTCACCACAGTAATCAACCACCTCTGTATGTCCGTCTTGCTGGTGTTGGACGCCCAGTGCACGTATGCAGCCTTGTCGGGCGGCGAATACGCAGTGACCGTAAAACCCGCCTTTATGGGCATCGACGGCTTGCCTATCTCATGCATGACCCCGGTGCCCTCCAGCACGTACGCCAGTTCTTGTCCCGGGTGGTAGTGCCTTGGGGTCGACGACCCCGGTGGTATCTCCGTCATGAACGTAGTCGCCTCCATTCCTTCAGGCAAATCCGATTTAGAAAGAACTATGATCTTCGTGTCGCCCGTCATATCCTTGGGCAAATCCGCTTGCGGCTGCTGGGCCGCCTGAGGCTGCTGGGCCACACCAGGCTGTGCTCCCACAGTCCCCGCGGCAATTGCAGCCGCCAAGACGGCAGTTTTTACGGTTTGAGTTCGGTTCACTCTATATCTTCTCCAGTTGGTTCAGGTTTATCTCTGCAGACATCAGGCCGCGCGAATCACAGCTTTTGTTTCAAGGAATTCGCCGAAGGGACCTCACCCCGGCCCATTACCCAGCCGCGCCGAGCAAGGCTCGCTCGAGGGCGGCGTCGAGCCCACGCGCAACGGCGGTTACTTGCTCGTCACCAAACTGTCCGAACGTTGTCGATGGCCGGTCGTACTCGAAGACGCCGTGCCCGGCATCGCTCTCATAAAGCACAACGCGGATCGGAGGATACAGCGCGGCCGCGAGTTGATGCCTGACCATGAGCGAGGCCGTGACGGGATTGCCAATATCGTATTGGAGCGCGTTGCGCGCCTTACCAGCGATCTCTAATACGGCCCCATGATTACGGACCTGAAAAATTGATAGTTCCGGGCCTTCTTTCTTATAACGATCCGCCCGCTCGACATCCCCATCGTCCAGAGCCTTTACAAGGCCTGGGTCAAGGCGCGGCACACTCCGTTCGAGCGCGGCACGGACATCGGCGAATGACTTCGCGGATTCAATCCGAACGTGTTCAACGGCAATGGTTTGTTTTGTCATCGTCGGTTTCTCCTGCAGACTCTCTGCGCTTTGCGCGCTCATAGGAACCAGGGCCATAAATAAGCCGCTCATGAGCATGACCAGGCGCACCGCCTCGATGATCGTCGCAGACCTGACGGCTTCGCTCATGACTCCGACCTCGACAAAAGCAGGCGTTTGCAACGGTTTGCCAGTCGCGCGCAGGATGGCCGCCATCAATGCCGGTCGATAGGACGATCGCGCGGCGTTTTGTAAATGCCGGTCAAGAACAGACGGTGCCAGGGCGACGTCCTTATGGTGTTGCTGAGACATATTCGTTGGTTGATTTAATAGCCGAACCATTGCCTAAGTTCTTCGTTCTTCTCGACCGTGTAAGGAGGAAAGAGATGGTCGTACGGATTCACGCTTACGATCCTGATTGACGGTTATTCTGATTTGTGCTCGTTCCGGCGATCACGATTGCATCGTGAGGACCATGCGAAATCGGGCCTTGCCCGACATCATCTTGGCGTAGGCCTCCGGGGCTTTCTCCAGCGGCATGGTCTCAATCATCGCCGCGACCCCGGTGAGCACACTAAATTTCAGCGTCGCGTCGCCGGTGGCGGGGTCACCGGTCAGGGCGCCCTCGATCGAGCGGCTGCCAAACAGCAGATCGCTCGTCGAGACTTCGACCGGATCCGGCGTTGCTCCAAGCGCTATGACCTTGCCGCCCGGACGCAGGCCCTTCACAGTTTGTGCGACTGCCTTGCCAGCAGACGCGGTGGCGAGCACCAACGCCGCTCCGCCGAGTTCCTGCAGCGCCTGTGCCGGATCAACCGAGGAACTGTCGACAAAGTGATGCGCACCGAGCTTTCTCGCGAGCTTGGCCTTATCCGCGCCGCGCCCGATAGCGGCGACCTCGAAACCCATGTGCCGCGCATATTGGACACCCAGATGCCCGAGCCCGCCGATCCCCAATACGGCGACAAGATCACCCGCTTTGGCAGGGGCGTTGCGGAGCGCGCTGAACGTCGTGAGGCCGGCGCATAGAAGCGGCGCCGCATCGACGGCGGCGAGGTCGTCAGGAATCGATATCAGGCCGCTCGCCCTGGCGATCAGCATTTCGGCGTAGCCGCCATCATGCTGGATTCCCGTGAACTCCTGGTTGCGACAATTGACAAGGTCGCCACCCCGGCAGCGATCGCAATGACCGCAACTTCCACCCAAAAATCCAACGCCGACGCGCTGACCGACAGCCCACCCCTCGACACCAGTCCCGAGCATGTCGATCACACCCACAGCCTCATGCCCAGGCACGCGCGGCCACACGATCGGAAACACACCCTCTACCGTTCCGGCATCCGAATGACAGACACCGCAAGCCTCCACACGTATGCGGACATAGCCGGGTTTAGGATCGACCAACGGTTTCCGGGTCAGTTCGAGTTTGCCGCGGCTGACCGCATGAACGGCTTGGTAGGTTGCTTCGGCGCTGGTCATTGTTCTCTCCTCACCGTTGATTGTCTCGACGCACCGGCGCGGGCGCGTCGCCTTCACGTGAAGCTCACATCGCTGATGTCGATCGAGACCATGAGCATGTCGAGGATCGGCTGGCGGTCGGCACCGCGTGTGTGCGCGCGACGCTTCATTGGCAGGCGAAACCCGTTCGCCGTCGCATACTCCGAGGTCAGTTGCGCTGCGCCAAAGCCACCGGCGACGTTCACGCCGTAGTCGTGACGGTGCAACATCAGGTCGCGGAACGAGTCGATGGCGTGTACATTCGGGAGCGAAACAAAAGTTATTAGCCGGGAGGTCGTAGATGCCGCCCAGGCTATGCACAGTGTTGCCGCGACCAAAGGCTTATGGATTGAAGGATCTTGCGGCGTTTTGTGGATTCCGCACGCGAAACAAAGGGCAGACGCCCTACATCCTTACCGTCGACCGTTTCAGGGTTGGACCAACGCCAACATATCGGCGCAATATCAAAGTGCGGGCCGCCTGAAGGGTGGTCCGAATTCCACAACCGATCACGATGTGGCGCGCGCCGTGCTTCGCTGCGCCATCGAGGCCGACGACCAATTGAGAACGCCGGCGGGGCCGGATGCGATCGTGCAGAGGCGACGCGGCATGTGCGAGCAGGCATTCCTGAGAAGCAACGCAGATTGATCGGGCAGCCGAAGAGCTTTAGCAGCGCGCCACGCCCGCTCCAGGAAAGACGGTGCCCCGACCCGCAGCCCTTCGAGCGAGGCGTCGTTGCGCTTGAACCCTTGCGGCACCTTGCGGCTGGCTGACGGTCAGCCGCTCGTGGTGCGAACGAAATGACTGGGCGGGCTACCGACCTCTCGGCGAAAGGCGGTGCTGAAGGCGCTGGCCGACTGATAGCCGATCGCGGCCGCAACAGCCTCCAACGGGGGCGCGTCCCGCTGGAGCATGGCTTTGGCCAAGGCCATGCGCCACTCCATCAGATATTGCATCGGGGGCACTCCGACCTTCTGGCTGAAGCGCTCGCTGAAGGCCGAGCGAGATAGACCCGCCTCCCTGGCGAGTTCCTCCACCGACCATGCGTGAGCCACGTCACCATGGAGTCGCCTCAGGGCGCGGGCGAGAAGCGGATCAGCGAGCCCCGCGAGGAGGCCGGGTTGTCCGATGGCGTCCACGCCTTCCGAGCGGAACCGCAGAGCCTCCACGAGCAGAACCTCGATAAGACGATCGACGACAAGATCGCGGCCTGGTCGGTCGGCGAGCGCCTCCTCGACGATCGAGTCTATCGTCCGCTTGAGCCGTCCCGCCGCCGGATCGGAGGCTTGGATATGGACAAGGGTCGGCAGCAGGCCGCTGAGCAGACTACGGTTGACGGAGTCTAATTCGAAATAGCCGCCGAGCTGCTTGAAGTCAGCCTCGAGATCGGGATCGCCGTACCGCACCTTGCCGGCCTGACAAGCCAGCGCCTCTTGCGCGTTGAGCGAAACGACGTCGCATGCGAGGTCGCTGGCGATCGTGAAGCCCCGACTGGCGGGCATGAGGACAAAATCGCCTGTGGCGAGACGCAAGGGTTTATGGCCATCCACGGCGAGCCAGCATTCGCCGATCAGCACGAGCCCAAAGCCGGCGTAAGCCACTCGCGAACGACGCACGGCCCAACGGCCCGCCCCCTGGATAACCTTGGTTCCGACCGCGCGAGGGCGCAGCAAGGTAATGACATCGGCAAGCGGTTCCATATTCCGGACGATCTATAATGCATTATGGACGCCATATTATAGACCGTATAGACCGGCAGGCGCTAGGTCTTCTCATCGCAATGGTTCGATCAGGAGACTTCATGCGCAAGATCGCTATCGTTACAGGCGCCAGCTCAGGCATCGGCGGCGCGACCGCCGTCGCGCTCGCCGAGCGCGGCGTCGATTCCATCGTGACGTTCAACAGCCACGAGGACCGCGTGCGCGACGTGGTCGAGGCGGTCAGGCAAAGGGGCGCCAAGGCGGTTCCCTTGCGCCTCGACGTCGGCGAGAGCGCCAGGTTCATCGCCTTCAGGGACGAGGTGATCGCAGCGCTGGATAGCGAATGGAAGGCCTCTTCCTTCGACTATCTCGTCAACAACGCGGGCTTTCTGCAGATGGCGCTATTCGAGGACACGACCGAAGAGCTCTTTGATGCCTACATGCGTGTGCTGTTCAAGGGTCCGTACTTCCTGACCCAGGCTCTGCTTCCGGTGCTTGCAGACGGCGGCGCGATCGTCAACGTGACGAGCAATTCAATCTTCCAGAACGGTCTGGCGTCGGGAGTTTCCGCCTACGCATCCATGAAGGGAGGCCTGACGGTGTTGACAAGCTACATGGCCAAGGAATTCAGCCGCCGCCGGATCCGCGTCAACTCCGTTGCGCCGGGCGCCACCCGCACGCGCATCGGCGACGACGCCTACGACAAGCATCCGGAAGCCATCCAGCAGATCGTCGGAACGACTGCGCTTGGACGTCTCGGCGAAGCGACCGACGTGGGCGCCGCGATCGCGGCTGTGCTTTCGGATGATTTCCGATGGGTGACCGGGCAGCATATCGAGGCTTCCGGTGGCGCCCGGTTGTCTGTAGCGAGCTGATGCGAAGGAGGCACGGTCCTTGAAATCTTCCAGAGCATGATCCGGAAAAGTGGGTACCGGTTTTCCCTCGCGACAAACGCGAAGCGTTTGCGCGGAGATCATGCTCAAACAAAAAGATAGAGCGGGATGACGATTCGAAGAAACGTCATCACGCTCTAGCGTGGCATCCGGAGATCGCCTGACCACACTATAGGGTTGTGCTTACAGTTGGGTGGCGCGCCTAACCGGAAGGCACCAATCCCTCACGACACCACGCTCTACCGCCGCCGGCACAAGATCGAGAACATGCTCGGCAGACTCAAAAACTGGTGCCGTATCCACACCCGCTATGATCGCTGTGCCCACACCTTCATGTCCGCCGTCTCCCTGGCCGCCGTCGTCATCTTCTGGATGTGATCAATGATTCCTGATCATAGGCTCGCTTTGTGCGACGCCAGAGTCCAGGACTGATGCCGACGGCTTGACCGAACGCGCGGGTCAGATGGCTCTGATTGGAATACCCGCACGCGCTGGCAATCTCCGCAAGGGTCTTGTCGGTGGTCAGGAGCAAGTCCTGAGCCCGTTCGATGCGCCGCCGAAGCAGCCAACGGTGTGGTGGGTAACCGGTCGACTGTCTGAAAGCGCGAGCGAAGTGACCCGCCGATAAACCGCAATCAAGAGCTAACTGGGCTATGGATATTTCTTTGTCCAGAGCGGCGTCCATCGCCTCTTTCGCCCGGCTCTCCTGCCAAGGGGTCAATCCTCCGCGCGCATTGGGGGTCCGAGATGGCGTCGTCAAGTAGCTCTGGTAGAGGTGGCTTTGCAGCGATAGTGCGATATGGTCGACCAAGAGAAAATTGCTTTCCTCGGGATGCTCCAAAAGTGCGCGAAGGCAGCTGCCAAGATGGTGAAGGATCGGATCGCGCATGATCCGCTGAGGGGGCTTCAAGTAGACCTCGCGGGCCCCATACTCTTCTCGGGCAAAGTCCTGAATGGCTAAACGAGGTACGTATAGTCTTACCGAATTCAATGGTGAGTGCAGGGTCACAGTTGGAGCTTCGCTGAGGTCTAGCATCACCGAATCTCCTTCACCTCGGCAGTACCGCTCGGCCGCGCGGCCTCTTATCGAAACACTGCCCGACATTGTTTTCATCAAATTGACATGAAAAGAGTAGGCGTCTTCAGCGGGGGCGTGAAAAGCCGGTCGGGCGCAGCCGAGACGGAGGCGGGAGAACGTAATCGCCGCACCACGAGAGACGTTTGTAATCAGTGTCGGAGGGTTTGGAATCCCGAACCGCTGGCTTAAAGGCTTTCCGTATCCACTATTCGGCATGGCAGGCTTTCTTTGGGGCTTTAGTTCGCGTATCGGCCACGCCACGGCGCCCCCTAAGGATGTGGCACGGACGGCGTCGACTACTCAATGATCTCTGCCGAACTTGTCGTTCCGCAGAGCGGCGAGCGGACCCCGCACCATGGGGCCAGTAATTCTGATTTGCGATTGATCCCAAGGTAAGGCGTTCTAATTCGTCCGGCCGTGGTGTATGCGAGGAAAGCAGCGCTGTTGGCGGCGTGGCGCAGGCTGCTGGAGAGGCCGAGAAGGCTGAGCTCCGTCATTGGGGCGCTCCGATAACTTGGTTTTTGCTCGCGAGCCGAGAACCATCGGGGCAACGCCGGATGCGCTCAACTAAATTCGTTTTTAATATTGCAACCATGTGGAAATGGGACTGGACTATACGCTGACGCCGTTCGGCCGGAGCCTTGCCGTAGCCATGATCTCCCCTGTGCGGGGTGGAGCGTGGAGAACTCGGCCACGATTGCTTCAGCGCTTGCCAGGCGCAAGGAAACAGAGGCGGCGTAATCGCGAACTAGCAACCACCAAAACCGACATTCGCTGATAGTGGCTGTTTGACCGAGTTCGCGCCCCTTGGGGGCGGCTCGGCACCTGACGATAGATCGGCATTCAGCCGTGATACGCAAACAGCTCGATTGGGTCGTTGAAGCCGCGGACCGGATATTCGCCGACGCGTTCGAGATCGAAATCGCTTTCGACGAAGTCGGCGAACGCGCGGGACAGCAGCACCGTTCTGCCCAATTGTTTGGTAAGGGCTTCGAGACGCGAAGCCATGTTGACCGCAGGACCGATGACGGTGAAGTCGAGCCGGGTGCGCGACCCGATATTGCCGTACATGACGTCTCCGACGTGGACGCCGATGCCGTAATTGAGCGGCGCACGACCGGTTTCGCTGTTCTTTTCGTTCAGGGCAACCATGGCCTGACGGGCTTCGGCCACGGCATGCAGCAGATTTGCGCAGGCTTGAGGCTGGCTGAGCGGAAAAATGGCGAGCAGACCGTCGCCGATGAATTTCAGTATTTCCCCGCCATGTCGCGCAATCGGCTCCGACATCGCGTCGAAATAGCCGTTCAGAAGATCAATGACGTCGTCGCGCGGCCAGTTGTCGGAGATCCTGGTGAAATCACGCAGATCGCAGATCATGATGGCGGCGCGTACCGTTGTCCCGCTTCCGCGCCTGGTGGCGCCGGCCAGAATGAGCTCGCCGGCATGCGATCCGACATAGGTTTCGAGCAGCGTTCGCGCCAGCCGGTTCTTGATACGGATTTCGCTGACCAGCGCCAGAACCGGCAACAGTTTCAGCAGGCCGGCGATATGCGCGTCGTCGAAACCTCCGGGCCGGTCGGTTGCAAAGGTCACGAAATGCCGCTTGCCGAGCGTATGGTACAGCGGCCACGCCACATAGTCGGTCAGGCCTTTCGCCCGCATCTCGTCATGGACCGCGTGCTTGCGGCCCAGCGAGGGATCGCGTTCGAGATCCTCGCGCACCTCGGTGGCGCCGTCATGGATTTCGTTGGCGGGACTATCGATGTATTCGGATCGCTCCCTGACATCGTAGTCGACTCTCTCAATCACGGCCTCGCGCATCCCGTCGGCCCACATGATCCGGGCGCCAAGCCATTGCGGATGGTTGATCAGAATATGAAGCGACGCCCGCTTGACGGGAATGCCCGCTCGCTGGAGCCGGACACACAGCTCAGCGAAAATATTGTCAATGAAGCGCTCATCGCGCGTGTCGTTTGTCAGCCAGTGCACAACGTCGCGGTCAGAATGCGCGGCGACGGGATCGATGTTTGGCGGCGCGTTCATATCTCACTCCTGAGCAGTGACCTGGATCGACGGTACAGGAATCGACGGTACAGGATATGTGGTGTCCCCGCTCGACGGCGTCAACGGAGTCCACCGCAATCCGCTTGCGCGGTTGTCGGTGGGTTGCCGCGTGTCCGGCGCGAGAGGACGCAGCGGTAGCGCCGCGCTCTCCCTTTCAACCCATAACTCGCCCTTTTTAATTCGAAGCGCTTTCGGCCAAACAAGGGCCGTCGACCCGACCACGGTCTCCACAGCCAACTGCGCGTCCCCGAACGGACTCTCAATCTGCAGCCCTTGCTCGGGGAGGACTTTGCGCCGTCCTTCACGGACAAGAAACGTGCCATCGGCACCACTCTCAATCAAGCGACCGCCCAAAGAGCCGCCAACTCCCCCCGGCACCGAGCAGCGGGATCTTGGGATTACTCACAATAGGTCCTCCCCTTCCCGGCCAATCGCCGCCTGAACCGGCTCACCGCACCTTGCGCGCGTCCTCGAGTCGAGGATCGAACGCAAACTCGATCCGTACTCCGCTGGGCTCCCGCACGATGAAATGGATCTCAGGGCCGGCACCCGAGGGTTCCGGACCGAACTCGACGACGACGCCAGGCCAACTCAACACTCGCTTGTAGAGGGTATCTAGGCCGATTTGATCGACGACGGCGAGGGCCAAATGATGCAATCCGACGCTGGCGCGCCGATTGAACGGGATCGCTTTGCCGGGCGATTCGACCTGCCACAGCGTCACTAGGTCGTGTCCATCGGATACGAACACCCCTGGATAATCCGCCCGCTCGGCGACGATTCGCCATCCAAGACAATCGCAAAAGAATCTTCGCGTGCTCACGAGGTCGCAAACACTCAGCCCAACGTGGTCGACACCGCACGTGCCGGTTTTAAATTCATCTGCCATAGGCCCTCCAATAAGGTACCGGGCTCGACGCAAGCTGCCAGGCCTGCCCCGCCAAGCGGGAGCGCAGAAGTGTCCAATGCGGCTTGAAATTGGAAGCTGGCCTGTGGCAGGCGTAGCCATTCTTCCTCAGCTTTCCGCGAACTGCTGCCAGTCCGCCATCCAAATCTCCTTGATCGATCATGGAAGCCGGCTGAACAGATCCGGCTTTTGTTTAAGGTTCCCTTGCTATCATCTTCCGGTTGCGGTTTCATGCGTTACTCATAATAGGCGAGGAGACTAAAAGCTGCCGAATGATCCATGAGACGGGCCGGGCTCTCAATCTTCGGGGGCATAGATCAAACTGGCTGCTGGGTAGGTCACTCTAAAAAGTGTCACTTTAAAAAACATGTGTCGGACGCCAGAGAAAGGCTTCCGCAGAGAAGTAAGGAGATGAATTTGAGCCCCATCGGCTTTGACCATTGCTCGATCCTGACCCTGCGAAGCTGGCGCTCGACAATTGTTACGATCGTCCTGGTCCTCGTTTGCATCGTCGGCGGTGCGGGGCGCGTTTTCGCGACTGACCTGCTCGAAGGTGACGTGGCCCACAAAGCCGACATTGTTCGGTCTACTTATAAGGTCAAAGGCGCGGGGGTGAAGGTTTGTGTCGTCTCCGACAGCATCGACGATGGCCATGGCGCGCTTGCGGCCGCCAGGACCGTCGGGGCCGTTCCCAATGAGCCGCAGCTGACGGCGCTCAGCGGACAGGAAGGGACGGGCAGCGGCGAAGGACTAGCGATGCTCGAGATCATTCACAAGCTCGCCCCTGACGCCACGCTGGAGTTCGCCACGGGCGGAATCGGTCGCGCAGACATCATGGCGAAAAATATCCGCGCGCTTGCCGCCAGCTCGGTCGGGTGCAAGATCATCGTCGACGACGAGACCTATCATGACCAACCGCCGTTCCAGGACGGCGGCACCGGCACCATCAGCGCGGCTATCAATGAGGCCACCAAAAACGGTGTTATATACTTCTCGTCGGCCGGCAATTTCGGCAGCTACAAATACAAGACTTCCACCACGTGGGAAGGTAATTACGCCGATGGCGGCGCCGGCAGCATACCCGTCCCAAGCGGCTTGAGTACGGTGACCTTGCGGGGCCACTGGCTTCAGTTTGCGCCCAACACGCCTTTTATCACGGTCAAGTCGCGGGCCTACGAAGTCTCCCTGTTTTGGAGCGATCCTTGGGGCGACACTGCCAACGCCGCCAACCCATACTGGCTTTTCGCCACGGATTCTCAGAATAATTTGTTGGGCTTTTCCGCTGTCCCCTCTCCACAGCCACGCCAGTACATCGTCATGGCGAGGCAACCGGGAAGAAACTACCTGGACAACGGCGATCGACTCTACGTCATGAAACCCGACGGGTCCGCGCCAAGGTTTCTGCACCTCAGCACCTACGGCGGTAAGCTGGACTCCGGTAGCGATGGCAGTACAGCCGGGCATAATGCGGCCGCCAATGCGATCACTGTTGCAGCGGCTGACGTGCCGACGAACCCGACGCGAGCTTTCTCGGCGGCGGACGGCATTAAAGTCGAGCCAGACTCTTCGGACGGCCAGCGTCTCATCTTCTTCGAGCCGGATGGCACCGCCATTAACGGAGGACGGATGCTGAAGAAGCCGGACCTGACCGCAGCCGCATGCGTCCATACCACGTTGCCCCCTGACAACAGCAATCATGTCTTCTGCGGGACCTCGGCTGCGGCGCCTCACGCCGCCGCGATCGCCGCCTTGCTCCTCTCCTACGAGCCGTCCCTCACGGCGGCGCAAGTGAAAAACGCTCTCGCTGCCTCCGCGATCGACATCGAAGCGAAGGGCTGGGACCAGAACTCCGGCGCGGGGATCGTGATGGCCGACAAGGCCTTCATAAACGCCGAAGGCGTCTGGAGCAGCTGGCGCAGCCTGGGGGGCGGGATCGCCTTCAATGCCGCCAACTGCGTGAGTTGGGGCCCGAGGCGGATCGACTGCTTCGCTAACCACAATGACTTGCAGATGTATCACAGCGGGTGGGACGGCAATGCGTGGAGCGGATGGGAGGGTCTGGGCGGCCAGGCGGGCATACCGCCGAGTTGCGTGAGCTGGGGACCAAATCGCATCGATTGCTTCACGCTCGGCGCGATGTCGGAGGACTTGATGCACCGTTGGTGGGATGGGAACAGCTGGGGCGGGTGGGAGAACCTGGGATCGCCGAACGGGCCGCCGGTAGCGGAACAGCCGAGCTGCGTCAGCTGGGGAGCAAATCGCATCGACTGCTTCGGTCGCACCGGCGCGCAGCTTTCCCACCGTTGGTGGGATGGGGGCAGCTGGCGTTGGGAGAACCTGGGTGGCAACCTGGATGACGCTCCGGTTTGCTTGAGCGTTGCCGTGAACAGGCTCGATTGCTTCGGCCGCGACCGATATATGATGGTCCACCTCGGGTGGAACGGAAGGAGCTGGGATGGATGGGAGGATTTGGGCGGCTTCATGGTCGCGCGTCCGAGCTGCGTCGGCTCCGGAACGGACCGGATCGATTGCTTCGCGCTTGCCGATGACAAGACACTCTATCACCGCGCTTCGACGAGCGTCAGTTGGGGCAGCACGAACGGCGTCCTCGGCTGGAACGGCTGGGATAACCTCAACCAGGGCGCCGTGATGGAGGTTCCGAATTGCGTGAGCGCGCAAGCGAGCCAGATCGACTGTTTCGCGCGCAGTCCCGACCAGACGATGGCTCACCTGCGATGGAATGGCACGCGATGGGGCCCTTGGGAAAATCTCGGTGAGGATGCCGTCGCGGACCTGCCGCAGTGCCTTTCATCCGGACCAAAAAGAATCGATTGCTTCGCGCGCGGTCCCGATCGGTCCGTCTATGACCGATGGCGAGCCAATTAAATTGGCTCGCAGCGAATTGCCGACTATGTGCTGCCGTCGCGCAAACGCTTTATGCAATATTTCGAAGTGAGAAACGCAGATGCAGCCGTAACGGAAATGGAACGGCATCTGAAGCGGGTTAATCGCAATTATCTTGCATTGCTCAGCGAACGGTCGAAGTCCAAGTATCGCCAACCGAACCCAGGCTGAGGCGAACGCAGAAATCTTCCATCGTTCCCATCCATTCTTTGGTTCTCGCTTCGATGACGCCAAGATCGAAACTACCGAAATCCGTCTCCGTCGATAAAAGGAAACCGGCGCCCGATATCGCGCGCAGCCTGAAGCTCGACCATGGGCTCGGTTTCCTGGTGCGTTTGCTCGAAACGCGCGCTACCGCACTTTACGAACGGCTGACGGGCCAAAGCGAGATCACCCCGCGGCAATTCGGAGCAATGCTGACGCTGTATCAGCACGGTACGATGACCCTGACGGAACTGGCAACACTGATCCGGGTCGACCGCAGTACGCTCGGGGAAATGATCAAGCGCATGTCGGATCGAGGGTTGGTCAAGAAACAGGCGAACGACGCCGACCGTAGATCCGCAACGGTTTCGCTTGCTAAATCCGGCGAGCAGGCGCTGCTGCGACTGGTTGCAGGCGCCGCACAATTGCAGGACGAGCTGCTTGCGCCGCTGCCCGCCGAGGACAGGGCGCATTTCCTGCGATGCATCAAGCTCGTGGCGGAACCACCCCCCTCCGACGGCGACAAGGGCTGAGGCGGCCTGGACTGCCCGGCACCGGCAGCAGATATGCTCATTCCGCAGCCGGATTTGCGTTGCCGGCGCGAGTTCGCGGTGTTATTACGTATACGTAGTACTTTTGCCGAACTGGCTTCGGAGGAACAGTTGCGCCTGATTGATCATCTGAGCGTGCCCTACCGTCTGGAGGCGGAAACGGCGGAGCTCGCCGACGGTGCCTGGGTCAGGCGCGTCTCCTATCCGGAACTGCCCGGCTGCACAGCCGAGTCCGCCGTCGTCGAGGACGCCCTTTCTCAGCTCGAGCGGAAGCGGATCGAGATCATCATCCATATGGTCGGCGACGGCCGGTCGCCGCCCGTGCCGCGCCCGCCGCTGCGAGATTGCGATCCGGCATGGGTTGCGAAAAAGGTCGGCGTTGCGCAGGAGCTCGTTGCCCTGATTGACCGCGACGAGGCCACCATCGTGCCTGAGCAGCACAGCCATGACTGACCCGTTGTCATCGAAGCCAAGAGGGAAGACACATGCTTTCGCATCAAGACAATGAAACGCTGGTTCGGGTCGGTCCCGTCACGCCGATGGGATCGCTGTTCAGGTTGTTCTGGATTCCCTTCCTGTTCTCAAAGGATCTTGTCGCGGATGGCCAACCCAAGCGCGTGATGCTGCTGGGCGAGGATCTCGTGGCATTCCGCGCTACCGACGGACGCGTCGGTCTGATCGCCAACGCCTGCGCGCACCGCGGTGCGCCCTTGATGTTCGGCCGCAACGAGGATTGCGGCCTGCGCTGCGTCTATCACGGCTGGAAATACGACGTGAGCGGCGCGGTGACGGACATGCCGGCGGAGCCGGTCAAGAGCCGGCTCAAAGAGAAGATCAAGGTCGCGGCGTATCGATGCAAGGAACGCAACGGGATCGTCTGGGCCTATATGGGTCCGGAAACGGCCGACATCCCGCCGCTGCCGAACCTCGAATGGAATCTGGTGCCCGCGGAGAATGTACAGGTTTCGATGCGGGTGCAGGAATGCAACTGGCTGCAGGCGCTGGAGGGCGAGATCGATTCCGCGCATGCCCCCATCCTTCATGGCCGGATCGATTCGAAGGGCGCGATCAGCGATTGGCTGGCCAAGCGCGATTTGCGGCCGACGTTCGAGTGCGTCCGGCAGGATTTTGGCATGAGCATTGCGGCGAAGCGGCGGCTGGACGGCGAGAGGCTCTATTGGCGCGTCAACCAGTTCATGATGCCGTTCTATTCGCTGGTGCCGCCGCAATCGAAGTTTCCCGACCTCAGCGGCCATGCCTGGGTGCCGATCGATGACAACCACACACTCTGCATCTTCTTCTCCTACCATCCGTCCGAGCCACTCCCGGCGCGCACCCGCGAATTGTTCGAGGAAGGCCATCAGGGGCGGGAAACCGGCCATCCGAGCCGGCACGCCTTCGTCAAGCGCAATGCCACCGTGCCTTATGCCGACTACTGGACCAGGTTCACGCGCGAGACCGGATACGAATTCGACTACCAGAGTCAGGTCAGCACCTGGTTCTCGGGGTTGCCGGGGCTTTGGATCCAGGACGGCGCATGCCAGAGCGCCATCACCCCGATCTTCGACCGGACCAAGGAACATCTCGGATCCAGCGATACCGGGATCGCGATGACCCGGCGTCTGCTGCTGGAAGCCGTCAGCGCCTATCGGGACCGCGGCATCAAGCCGAGCGGGGTGAATAATCCCGATACCTTCATGGTGCGGGCGGTGTCGCTCACCCTGCCGGAAACCACCTCATGGGTCGACTTCGGTCGCCCGCATATGGAGGCGAAGCTTGGTGCCGATTTCGGCTATGCGCTTTAGCCCGCATTCGGCAATCGGAGGCACGCGATGACAGAGAAAGCCGAGGCCGCGGATGGCGGCTTTGAGGTACGCCTGCATCGCAGCGGGCGCAGCTTTGCGGTGCCGCCGGGCGACAGCATTCTGGACGCCTTGCTCGATGCCGGCGTCGACGTTTCGTTTTCCTGCACCGAAGGCATTTGCGGAACCTGCGAAACGAAGGTGATCGATGGAATCCCCGATCATCGCGACAGCTTCCTCTCCGACGAGGAAAAAGCGGAGAACAGCAAAATCATGATCTGCTGCTCCCGATCGAAATCGCCGGTATTAACGCTCGATCTCTAGCGGGCGCGCGGCGAATAGCGGCCCGTCCCGGTAGTTGAGGACCACGATCTTCACTGCGGTGTCCAGTTCCGGCTGCGTATCGGCCAACACCCGGGTCGCGACCCGCAAGCCCTCATCAAGATCGACGATGCCGACACGATATGGGACTTCGTCCTGAAACACCAAAGGCGCCGCATGCACGACCGTCTGCGAATAGAGCTTTCCCCGGCCGGATAGCGACACCCAGGTAACTCGCTTCGACCAGCAATGCGGGCAGAACGGCTTTGGCGGGAACGTCAGACGCTCGCAATCCTCGCATTTCGTCGTCTCAAACCGCCTCGCCGCAAGTCCTTGCCAGAAACGCTGGGTGAATTCCGTCATCCGCGGCGGGAACGCGCGCGGGCGATCGATGATTTGCACGGCCAGTGTCATCGGACACCCTCCAGCACATGGACCATCGCCGCGTTGTAATTGCCTAGCTCGGCGCTGGTCACGGCAAGCCTGGCAGCGGCGACCTGGCGTTCACCGGCGCGGCCGGTCAACTGCTCCCAGACTTCGAAGAAACTGTAAAACGGCGTGACGTGCGCGGGATGACCGCGCGACTGCAAGCCGCCCGAGGTGCACACCGGAATCCGGCCGCCCAGCGAGGTCGCGCCTTCCGCACAAAGGCGGGCGCCCTGCCCGCGCGGCACCAGGCCGAGTGCTTCGCTTGCGAGAACCTCGATGATCGTGCAGGGCGCATAGAGTTCGGCAAGATCGATGTCTGCCGCGGCGACGCCGGCTTCCGCATAGGCGGCCTGTCCTGCTTTTTGTGCCGAAATCAGCGCGATCATGTCGTTCGGTACCTCGTTGATCTGGTGCGCGCCCTCGTGGAAAAAGCCCTTGCCGCGCACAAGGACGTAAGGTTTGCCCGAAGCCTTGGCGATGTCCTCATCCACCAGCACGATGCAGGCGGCACCGTCGCCCCGCGGTGGCACCTCATATAGCCCGAGCGGCTCGACGATGGGCTTCTGCGCCAGCACTTCATCAAGCGTGATGGGTTTCTTGAACTGCGCAATCGGGTTGAGCGAAGCGTGGCGCCTGTTCTTGACCGAGACGCTCGCAAGCTCCGCCCGCGATGACTTGAACTCGTGAATATAGCGCGCGGCATCCATGGCGTACCAGGAAATCGGTGTGAATCCGAACGGCGCGTGGAAATCCACGTCGCCGGTGGCGCGCATCGAGTTCATCATGTGCTCGATGGCTGGAATCGCCGACTCCCAGTTGATGCCCAGAGCCAGCGCGACTCGCGATTTGCCCAATCGGATCTCGTTGGCCGCCGCTTCGAACGCCAGCGCAGCCGTCATCCCATTGCCGAGGACCTCCTGTACTGAGCCCGTGCACGGCAGCCGCAGGTAATTCGCGATGAACGTCGCAAAATATTTCTGCTGCGTGTAGGGGCGCGGCTGTGCGAAGGCGAGCGATGATATCTCTGATTTGTCGATGCCGGCGTCGGCGACAGCCTCGATCACGACCTTGGCCAGCACTTCATGTTCGAGCACCTGCAGCTCCGCGTCGCGCGGCTGCTGCCATTTTGCAACGGGCAACGCCGCGGCGCCTAAAATAGCTACATTTCTGGTCATCGTTGTTTTTCACCAATTGTCAAGATCGGCAAACGATCAAGGCATCGGCGGCCACGGTACCGGTGCTCGAAGCGATCACGGGATTGACGTCAATCTGGTCGATCACATCCCTAAGGTCATCGGCGAGTTCGGACAGCCGACAGATGGCGTCGATCAGCCGATCGATGTCCACGCCCGGCCTGCCGCGAAAGCCGGTCAACAAGCCATGCCCTTTCAACGTCGCCAGCATCGCGCGCGCCGACTGACCATCGACGGGAGCAAGCCGAACCGCAGTGTCGGCAAGCAGCTCGACCATGATCCCGCCCAGGCCAGCCGCGACCAAGGGACCGAACTGGCGATCGTTCTTCACGCCCAGCACGATCTCGACACCGGAAGGCACCATCTGCTGCACGCTGATGCCATCGATGCGGGCCTGCGGCGCATAACGCTGGCACGATTCCAGGATCTGCTCAGCCGCCTTGTGAGCTTCTTCCGGGCTGGACACGCCGAGCCGTACGCCTCCGGCCTCGGTCTTGTGAAGGATATCGGGCGAGACGATCTTGACCGCTATCGGTCCGGCAATCTGGCTTGCCGCGCGGCTTGCGCCTTCGGCATCGCGGGCCAGGATTTCCTTCGGCGTTGCGATCCCGTAGCAAGCCAATATCCGCTTCGAATCCGTCTCCGACAAAGCCGTGCCGCGGCCTTTCTCGGAGATGATCTTGCGTGCCGCCTGCTCGGCTGATCGATCGGATCGTCGTGATCCGTCGGCCGGTCCGACGCGACGTTCATGCCAGTCGAACCATGCCCGCAGGGTCGCGAAGCAACGATCGGTTGAACGAAACATACATACCCTGGGATCGGCGTCGAGAAGTTCGCTTCCCGGTCCCTGGTACCATTCATTCATCCAGACCACAGCGAGCGGCCGGTCCGACCGCGCCGCCGTCTCGGCAATGGTCGGCGCGCGGGCGCCGCTCGATGAGACATGCGCGAAGATCATCGGCAACACGAGGGCGCTAAAGCCGGAATCGTTGAGAAAGGCGTCGAGGCAAAACCCGAACGTTTCCGAGGTTTTCAGCACCTCGGCAGTGAGATCCGAAGGATTTGCCACTGAGCCGAAATCGGGAACGACCTCGCGCAAAGCGCGATCGGTCTCAGCCTCGAGCGCTGGCAGCGCGATGCCATGCGCTTCCGCCTTGTCGGCGCAGATCACGGCGGCGCCCCCGGAGGTCGAGAGAATGCCGACGCCCCTCCCCCTCGAGGGAGGTTTCGCCTTCGCCATGAAGGCAGCGGTCTCCAGCGCCGCCTCGAGATTATCGACCGCGATCGCACCCGCCTCTTCGATCGCCGTTCGATAGGCTGTGACCGAGCCGACCATCGTGCCGGTATGTGACATCGCTGCCCTGCTGCTGGTCTCGCTGTTACCGGTCTTGTAGACGATCAGCGCCTTTCCGGCATCGCGTGCCTTGCGCGCGGCCGCGAGAAACCTGCCGCCGTCCTTGACGCCCTCAAGCAGGCAAATCATGGACTTGGTGTCATCGTCTCCAGCAAGATATGAGATGAAATCGCAGACATCGACGTCGCAGGAATTGCCGGCCGCGAGATAATGCGAAAACCCGATGCCGCGCTGCATGCCCTGCAGAACGGTGTAGCCCAGGGCGCCGCTTTGCGAGATAATGCCGATCGGTCCGCGGCGGTGGCCCATGCTCGCGTAGTCGGGCATGAAATTCAGGCCTGCGCGGGAGCGTGTATTGGCAAGCCCCACGCAATTCGGCCCGACGACGCGAACGCCGGTACGTTCTGCAAGCCGCACCAGGCCTTGCTGAGCTTCGATGCGGTCGGGCTCGGCCGTCTCGGCAAAACCCGAGGCATAGACGATAACTCCGCCGGCCTTGACGGCCGCAGCGCTCTCGATCATGCCTTCGACCATCGGCCGCGCCACGCATAGCACGACGCAATCCGGACTTTCCGGCATGTCGGCGAGCGATGGCACGCAGGGCCGACCGAGCAGGTTTCGGTATTTCGGATTGATCGCAAAAACTTGGCCTGTGAAAGCGGACATATTCGCGAGTGTCCGTTCGCCGAACGAGCCACGCGTCTCCGATGCGCCGACGATGGCGACGATTCTTGGATCGATCAAGCGGCGGAGATCGTCGCGGTGATATGGCATTCGCGCTGCCGTGGGGGCCATGTCTTAAGCCTTCTTCGTTGTTTTTTCCCGAGGCTTTCCGAAAGCGCCCGCCTCGACAAGCCCGGCGATCGCGTCGGAAGAGAGACCGAGCATGCCAGAGAGAATTTCCTTCCGGTGCGCCCCGATAGCGGGTACCTCGCGCTGCATCTCGGTGCGCGCGCCCGACATCTTCCACGGCGCGTTGACCCCGACGAACTCGCCGGCCCGATCGGCTATTTTTGAAAATACACGTCGTTGAAGAAGATGCGGATCGGTTAACGCCGCGCCGGGATCACGATATTCCGCGCAGGGAACCCCGGCGCGGTCGAGCGCGGAGAGGCATTCGCTCACCGAGTGGCGCTCCGTCCATTTTTCGATGATCTGCATCATCGCCCCCCAGTTCGCGCCGCGCGCCGGCACGGTCGCAAACCGTGGATCACTGGCGAGCTCGATCTGTCCGGTCACCTCGCAAAGGGCGGCGAAATTGCGCGGTGTGATGGGGGCGATCAGGATGTCACCGTCCCGCGCCCGGAGCGGACCATAAGTGGGGCGCGATGAGTGGATCGGAAACTGCGCTTCCTGCAATTCGTAGACCAGCAGGTTCAGCATGCAATCCATCAGCGCGACGTCGATGCGCTGGCCTTGGCCCGTGCGCGCGCGCTGGACCAGCGCGGTCTGGATCGCCGAGTAGCCGAAAATCCCGCCCAGCACGTCGGCGACGAAGACCGCCCCCGTCGCCGGCCGATCCCTGTCCCCGGCATACCGCATCAGCGTACGATCGAAGCCGCTCTCGGCATGAACGATCATGGCATAGGCTGCGCGCTCGGCAGACGGACCAGTTTGTCCGTAGCCGGAGATCGAGCAATAAATCAGGCGAGGATTGATCTTGCACAACGCCTCATAACCGAGCCCAAGACGATCCATCACGCCCGGACGAAAATTCTCCACGACAATATCCGCCTCCTCGACCAGTCGGTGAACCAGCTTGATCGCCTCAGGGCTTTTCAGGTCGAGCGCAAGACTGCGCTTTCCCGCGTTGAGCTGACCGAAATAAGCGCTCTGCCCGTCGCGCAGCGGCGTCCGCAACCGCATATCATCGCCTTCCGGCGGCTCGATCTTGATGACGTCGGCGCCGACGTCGGCGAGTAGCCGCGCGCAATAGGGCCCGGCCAGCATGATGGAAAAATCCAACACCCGCACGCCATCGAGAGGCGCCGTCGCGGTATTCAAATCCTGCATCCAATTAACTCCTAGATTCTATCGTGTCGTGCATCGCACCGGCAGCCGCTTCAGCCCGCCCAAGAAGGAGGTTTCGGTCCAGGCCGGATTGCCGGCAAGTTCGACGTGATCGATCCGCCTCAGCAGTTCGCGGAAGAAGGCGACGATTTCGGCCTTGGCCAGATGCCTGCCGATGCATGCGTGAATTCCAAAGCCGAAGCCGAGATGCCTGTTGGGTGATCGATCGGGAATGAATTCGAACGGGCGGTCGAAGGCTTCTTCGTCGCGATTGCCGGAGGGGTAGCTGATGAAAAGACTGTCGCCGGCCTTGATCTTCTTGCCGCGAATTTCGTAGTCAGCGGCCGCGGTTCGGAAGAAATGCTTGACGGGCGACACCCAGCGCACCATCTCCTCGGCCGCCTCAGGCAAGAGGTCAGGCTCGCTCTGCAGCCGAGCCATGGCATCGGGGTTTTGGATCAATGCGAGCAACCCACCTGCGATGGTGGCGCTCGTGGTGTCATGCCCGGCGCTCGCAAGCGCCACGTAGTAGGAATAGGCCTCGAACTCCCCGATCGGCTTGCCGTCGATCTCGGATGTCGCGATCACGGTCGCGACGTCGTCTTTGGGGTTCTCGCGTCTTTCTCTTGCGACACCCTTGAAATAGTCGACATAAGCCATGGTCGCATCGATCAGGTCGGCGCCTTGCTGCATCTCCGGATCGCCGCCGCCGAAATAGGCCTGGGTGATCTTCAACAGCCGCTGCTCGTCCTCCGCCGGCAACCCAAGGATGGTCATCAGGACGCGCAGCGGATAATAGATCGCGATGTCGTTGTAGAAATCACATTCGCCACCCATCGCGCAGAGTCGGTCGACGCTCTCCTTCGCGAGGGCATCCATCCGATCGGCGAGTGTCCGCATGTGGCGCGGCTGAAACCACGCGTGGGTAAGCTTCTGATATTTGGAATGGTCCGGATTATCCATCTGCGGCAGCGCGCGGACCAGCATGGGCTTACCGTTCATGGCTTCCCTGACTTTGCTCTCGAACTCGATGCTGAGCAGCTTGGTCCGCGGCTGATTGATGAAGCGATCCGCCTGACGTTCGATCTCGATGATGTCAGCGTATTTCGAAATCGTCCAGAATGGGCGATGCCCATCGGGTTGCGTCCAATGCACTGGATCGTCGCGCCGCAACTCGGCAAACAGCCGATGCTGCGCGTCGACGCTGCCGTAGGTCTTGTGATCGGCGATCGCATTGTCCCAATTCCTTGCCAACATGCATCCCTCCCTTTCGTTGCGCGCACCTGTTTTGTCGGCGCATCGTGTTACTTCGGCCCTATCTGGGCAGCCCAAGTCCTCGTTGCGCAATGAGGTTGCGCTGAATTTCATTGGTCCCGATGCTGATCACCCACATCAGAGAATGCCGCAGGTTTTGTTCGAAGCGGCCGTTGTCGAGCGTTCCCGGCATCTGCTCGGAAAGCGCCGCGCGCATGCCGAGAATGTCGAGCGCGGCTTCGCCGAAGCGCTCCATCAGTTCGCCGGAGAAGACTTTGCTGATCGCGCCATATTCGGGCGGCGTGATTCCGTCCGCCGCCAGTTCCGCGCAATGCATCATCAACTGACGACCGACCTCGATTTCGGAAGCGATCCTGGCCATTCTGTCCCGGACCAGCGGATCGTCACAGAGACGGGCGTGGCCTTCCCCCGCCATGACGTGCCGGCGCAATTGCTCGAACGCGTGTGCGACCTTGAGAACGATGCCGCCGCCGACAAGCCCGCGCTCGAAGGCGAGCGCCCCCGTCAGCACCTTCCACCCGCCATTGACCTCGCCGACGATGTTCTCCAGGGGAATGCGGACATTGTCATAGAAGATGTTGGCAAAGGAGCCGTCATACATCGTGACCGCGGGCCGGATGGTGATGCCCGCCGCTTCCATCGGGACGATGAACATGCTGATGCCGGCGTGCGGTGGTTTTGCTTGCGCGTCCGTTCGGGCGGCGAGGAACATGTATTTTCCCCACCATGTCGTCGTCCAGATTTTTTGCCCGTTGATGACCCACTCCTCGCCGTCACGCGCCGCGCTGGTGCGCAGTGCAGCGAGATCGGACCCCGCCTGGGGCTCGCTGTAGCCCATGCCGTGCATGGCCTCGCCGCGGAGGATTTCCGGCAAATACCTCTGTTGCTGCTCCGGCGTGCCGAACATCATCAGCGCGTTGGCCTGGATTGAAGCCCCGATCCGCGGCGCCTCGCCCCGCTCCATGGTTTCGATGAAACCGAGTTGCTCCTGCGGCGAACGTCCCTCGCCGCCGAATTGCTTCGGCCATCCCAGCCCGATCCAACCGGTTTTGCCGATATCGAGCGCAAACTGCGGATCGAACTCGCGCCTGGCGAAGGGTTTTGCGTCGAATGCGGCCTTTCGCTCACCAGACCAGCTCTCTTCCAGCCAAAGCTGCACCCGTTCACGCAACTCATTGCCGGCGGAGCCGAGATCGTATTGCGGCAATCCAGCGCCGCCCTCATCGAGCAAAAACGCAGCGATGTGGCGCCGCGCGTGCGGCGCGCCGCCCAATGCGATGGTATCGAGATGCACGCGCTTGAAATGGCGCGGTGCCTCGTGCTCCTCGGCATAGCCGATGGCACCAAAGGTGTGCTGGGTTTCGAGCGACACACGGCGCAACGCGTCGCCGGCGAAGGCAACAGCGGAACTGGCAAAATAGCGCCAGCTCGGCTCGCCGCGATCATGCAGACGCGCCGCGTGATCGAGCGTCAGCCGTACGCCTTCGAGGGCGATCAGGCAATCCGCGAGCTTGTGCTGGATCGCCTGGAATTTTCCGATCGCCTGCCCGAACTGCTGGCGCTCCCTGGCATAGTCGACCACGAGCTCGAATGCGCGCCGAGCAGCACCATACGCACGCGCCATGAGGGCAAGTTTTGCTTCCAGCAACATGTCGTCTGGTACCGAGCGCTCCAGCTCGATCAGCGTGGCTGGCGCCGAATTCAGTCGAACCTCATAAAGACCCCAGGCGCCCATGGCCCGCGTCGGTTCGAGGTCAACACCGGAGGCGTCCAACTCCACAACCGCCAATGCCGGTCCCTCGACGATCACCACGAGGTGCGTACAGCTTCCCGCGACCTCGACAAAGCGGAGCAACCCGCTTGCGCTTCCGTTGACAACGCGGATCGAGCCTGCATTGGGGTCGGGATCAAACGCTCCAAAGGAAAACGCGACGCGCGCTGCGCCGGCGTGCAATTTTCCGAGCAAACTAACCGCGGCATCCGCGCGGGAGCCCCACAGTCCGCTATTGGCGAGCGCGGCCGACCACATCGGCGCGGGGCACGCGGCGCGGCCAAGTTCGGCCATCACCACCAAAATCTCGCGAAGGCCCCCTTCGCTGTCATGGCAGCCGAGCGAGGCGACGCCCTGCCCAACAAGCCGGCTCCAGATCGCCGAAATCTGCTCCGGCGAGCCTGCATGCTTCATTGCCGCCTCGGCGTTCCAATGCTCGCCAAGAAACCCGCGCAAGGAATCCCGGAGCATCTCTCTGATGTCATCGCTCGGGAGCAGACCAGGATCCATGGCAGGCGCTACGCCTGGCCGAACTTCGGCTTGCGCTTTTCCTTGAACGACATGGTTGCCTCCTTGTGATCGGCCGTGTCGAACGTCACCTGCTCGAGCGCCATCGACGCTTCCAGCATCATGTTCACCCGGTCCTTGACGATCTGGTTGATCGACAGCTTGGTCCAGCGAATGGCCCAGGTCGGGCCGTTGGCGAGTTCCACCGCGATTTCGCGAGCCTTTGCCAATACCTCCGAGCGCGGCACAACATGATTGACGAGGCCGATCCGTTCGGCCTCCTTGCCGCTCAAGAGCGTGCCGCGGATCAAAAATTCCTTGGCCTTGTTGATGCCGATGAGCAGCGGCCAAATCACCGTGCCGCCGTCGCCCGCGACAAGGCCAACACGCGAGACATGGGTGTCACCGATGCGGGCATCCTCGGCCATCACGGTAATGTCGCTCAATAGCGCGTGTGTCGCCGCGAGGCCGATGGCGTCGCCATTGATGGCGGCGATGATCGGCTTGTCCAGTTCGAGCTGGCGAGTGACGCCGCGGCGGCTGATCATGGGATCATGCACCTCGCCCTCCTCGAGCACATCGCCGCCGGGCCGTTCCGACATCGCCTTCACATCCCCGCCAACGCTGAAATACTCGCCGGCACCGGTCAGCACGACGGCGCTGACAGCGTGATCGTCGGCGAGATCGTCCCAGATCGACCGCAGCTCGCGAATGAGCTTCTGGTTGATGGCGTTGCGCGCCTGGGGGCGATTGAGGGTCACGGTCGCCACCTTCTCCGCGACTTCAACCTTCAGGCATTCGTATTTTTCATATCTGGACATTTTTTCTCCCTCGTATTCGTTCAAGGCGGCACCGGCTCTGCCGGCACGTGATGGATTCCTTAACGGCGGATGCCCGGCTGGACTTCCGCCAACGCCACATGCAGCGACATCGCGCCGGGATCCTGCTCCAGCATCCGCTGAACGGATTCAAGATGGGCCCGCATCAGCCGCGTGGCCGCCGAGACATTTCGCGCGCGCAGCGCCGACAGGAACTGCCGGCGCTTCTCGACCAGCCGCGGCATCGCGACGCCGCTCGAGGCTGCCTTGGCGTAGACGAAGCGCATGTGAATCTCGGTGACGGAATCGACGATCATGGCGATGACCTTGTTTGCGGTCGCCGACGCCAGCAGCTTGTAAAACTCCCGCGAGCACTCGACCCGATCGAGCAATCGGCCTTCGCGCGTCGCAAGCTCGGTCCGTTCGATGTTCGCTTCCAGCGCCTGAAAATCCGGTTGCCGCGCGTTCGCGCACGCCAGTCTGACAACGAGATCAAGCACATGAATGCGAGCCTCCGACAATTCTCGGACTGAGATCGTCCCCAGGCTCAACATGTCCTGCATGACATCGTTCATGCGACTGGTGTCGCCTTCCTGAATGAAAGCGCCCCCCTTGACGCCCTTCTGCAGCCGCAGAACGCCCGCCATCTCCAGGCTGCGCAGCGCCTCTCTCAGGACGTTGCGGCTGACGCCGAGTTGCTGCGCGAGGTCGCGCTCCGGAGGCAGCTTGTCCCCGGGCTTGAGGACGCCGAGCGCCAATTGCTCGCGGATCCGCTGGCAAATTTCCTCAAACGCCCGCCGGGTGTGAATCGGCCGGAACTGCAGCGGTACAGGGGCCGCGGCGGCGCGGTGATCCGTGGCCCGGTCCCGCCGGTTGAGCGCGGGCGGCCGGGGGCGAGAAGGCGTGCGAGGGCTTGACTTGGTCGTCATGGCGGTGATTATTAAATGGATCACCCATTAAAAGAAAGCCCTTTTTGGGCTTTTATGAAAAGATCGGACCCTTCATGAGCTTCACCGAAGAGCAGAATGCTTTCCGAGATAACGTCAGGAAGATGGTCGCCAAGCACGTGGCTCCGATCGCGGCCGAGATAGATGAGACCGACCGCTTCCCGCTCGAAATCGTGAAATTGTTCGGCGAGATGGGGCTGATGCAGCTCTGGGTGCCCGAGCAGTATGGTGGCCCCAACGGCAATCTGACGATGGTCTGCATCGCCCGCGAGGAAATCGCCAAGGTCTCGCCGGCCTGCGCCTCGATCGCCGGCCTCAACTCCATGTTCATCATGCCGCTGCTTCACTTCGGTTCCGAAGAGCAACGTAACAAGTACCTGCCGATCATCGCCAAAGGCGGCGTCGTGACGGCGATCGCCATTTCCGAGCCGCAGGCCGGTTCCGACGTCACGGCGATAAACACCCGCGCCAAGAAGGACGGCGATTGCTACGTCCTCAACGGCCGCAAGCAATGGTGCAGCTATGGCGTGGCCGCCGACTATATCGTGGTGATGGCGCGGACTGGCGACGGCCCGGGCGCGGACGGCATCAGCGCCTTCATCGTCGAACCGAAGAAGATGGAGGGTATTACCTTCGGACGTCACGAGCGCAAGATGGGCTTTCGCGGCGCGCCCAATACGCCGATCTTCTTCGACAATGTCCGGGTGCCGGCCGAAAATCTCGTCGGCGCAGAAGGCAAGGGCTTTCGGGCGTCGATGCGCGCGCTCGACCTCAACCGTCCGACCATCGGCGCGCAGTCTGTCGGATTGGCGCAGGGCGCTCTCGACGCTTCCATCGCCTACGCGAAGGAACGCAAGCAGTTCAAAAAGGCCATCTCGGAATTCCAGGGCGTGCAGTTCATGCTCGCGGACATGGCCATCCAGATCGAGGCGGCACGCGCCCTGGTCTATGAATGCGCGCGGGCCGGCGATGAAGGCGACTGGAAGCGCCTCAACGTTCTCGCAAGCATGGCGAAATGCTTCGGCAGCGATATGGCCATGAAGGTCACCACCGACGCCGTTCAGATCTTCGGCGGCTACGGCTACACGATGGATTATCCGGTCGAGCGGATGATGCGCGACGCCAAGCTGACCCAGATATTCGAGGGAACCAACCAGATTCAGCGCGTGGTCATCGCCCGCGAACTTCTGAAGTGAGAATACTCACGTCCTAGAAATTGGAGGAAACGATATTGACCCGCACTGCAAACCACCTTTGGGCCGCATTGGCCATATCCGCGCTGCTTTTCGCATCTCCCGTCGCGGCGCAAAAGGCGGCTTATGGCCCAGGCGCCAGCGACACCGAGATCAAGCTCGGTCAATCGACACCGCTCAGCGGCCCGGCATCCGCTTTTGGCGCCGGCGCCGGACGCGCCGTCGTCGGCTTTTTCGAAATGCTCAACGAGCAGGGCGGAATCAACGGGCGTAAGATCAGCTTCACCCAACTCGACAATGCCTATAGCGCGCCCAAGGCGATCGAACAATCGCGCAGGCTCGTCGAGGATATAGGCGTGCTCGCCGAGGTCGGCACCATTGGAACGGTTCCGAACGTCGCCATCCAGAAATTTTTGAATTCCAAACAGGTGCCGCAGCTTTACATCACCGCGGGAGGACGTCGGTTCAACGATCCGAAGACCTTCCCGTGGACCGTGCCGCTTTATCCGGATTTCGAAACAGAAGGGGCGGTCATCGCCAAATACATTCTGAACGCCCATCCGGACGCCAAGATCGGCGTCTTGTACCAGAATGACGACTACGGGAAGGATTATGTCAGAGGATTGCGCGCTGGCCTCGGCACAAAGGCTTCGCAGATCATCGCCGAGGCTTCCTACGAACTTTCCGATCCGACCATCGACTCGCAAATCGTTCAGCTGAAGGCGGCAGGCGCCGACACGCTGATCGAGCAGTCCTCCGCCAAGGCCGCGGCGCAATCGATCCGCAAGGTTCACGAGCTGAATTGGAACCCGCTTCACGTCATCGGCGGCTCGACGGCATCGGTCGAAACTGTCCTGAAACCCGCGGGTCTCGAAGCCTCCAAAGGACTGGTCACGACACAGTTCCTCAAGCAGCCCGGCGACCCGGCATGGGCCGGCGACGAGGAAGTAAAGGCGTACAAGGAATTTCTGAAGAAGTACGCGCCCTCTGCCAACCCGGACGACTATTCCGTGCTGGTGGCCTACATGAATGTGAATGCCGTCGCACTCGCCTTGAAGAAATGCGGAGACCAGCTCACGCGCGAAAATCTCGTTCGCCAGGCGACGTCGCTCCACGGCGAACGGATGCCAATGATGCTTCCCGGAATCTCGATCAGTACGAAACCGGACGACTACACGCCATTCAAGACGCTGCGGATTGCGGTTTTCGATGGAACCAGCTGGACACTATCTGGCGATCCGCTAGCAGCCCAATGAGCTTGAACACGCGGTGCGTTGGAGACAACTCTGCAGATGGGATTAGACGGAGGTGCTGATGTTTCCCACTCGCCCATCTGGCGACATCATTTTTTCTTGTGGCCTACGGACTTTCGCTGAACCCGGCCCGCCCGCTTTGGGTCGGACGTCACATCCTGCGTGAGCTGACTGCCAAATCGCATTCGGTTGAAGGGCACGGCGCCGGCGCCGGGAACGATCTCGATGTCTTCGAGTTGCAAGGGCTTGCCGTGCGCTGACAGCAGCGCCGGATATTCGATCTGCCGCCCGCTGGTGCGATCCTTGAAAACCACCTGCGGTCCTTCCGGCTCCGCCAGCCAGTCGTCACCCCACTTCTTGAGCGCCAAGTAGGTTGGAAAAAATTCACGCCCCTTTTCGGTCAACACATACTGGTAGCGACCGCGGTGCTCCGGCAACGGTACGCGTGTCATCATGCCGAGATCGACGAACTTCTTCAGACGCGTGCTGAGAATGTTCGGCGCGACACCAACGTAGTATTGAAACTCGTCGAACCGCCTGGTGCCGTAATAGGCTTCCCGGAGCAGCAGGATCGACCAGCGGTCGCCGACCACCTCCATGGCGCGGGCGATGGAGCATTCCTTGTTGGTGGAACGGGAACGCTTCACATTAGTTCTCGCTGACCCAGTCGGCCAAAGTGGTTCCGCTCCCTTATAGCAGCAGACCAAGGTTTGCCGTCGACCTCATTTCGGATCGTCAAGCTGCCCTGCCCGGAGCCTCCGGCGGCTTGATCGCAGCCTCAGGATCGAGCGCACGGCGGTGGACGACGAGCACACCGGTCTCGGAAAGGCTCTGCAGCTCGGCTTCGCTCACGCCCAATTCGCGGAACACTTCCCTGTTATGTTCGCCCTGGAAAGCCGGCGTGCCGATCGGCGTCAGCTCATCCCTGGAGAAGCGCCAGGGTCGACCCGGCAATTTGTATTCGCCGCCGCTGCGATCCGGGACGAGCTGGACCGCCCCCCAGTAATCGCTCCAGTCCGACTTCGTCAGCTCCTTGATCGAGCGGACTTCGCCCATCGCGATCTTGGCCTCATCGAACTGGGCGTCGAGGGTTGCCATGTCTGGGAAAGTCAGCATCCAGGACTGGATGATCTGATGCAGCGCGCCGAAATTCAGCCGCCGCGCCGCGGCGCTTGAAAACCTGGGATCGTCCATCAGATCAACGCGCCGCATCGCCCGCAGCCAGGACGGAAACGTCCGGCTGCCGATAATGCTGGTGGCGACAGTGAAATGCTCACCCTGCGGACCCGTGAAGAAGGAGCAGTCGGTGGCGCCGAGCACGGCGGGTTCTGCCCCAATATCGTCGTCGGACAGATCGACATGCGCCCGTTCATTGACCGCAAGCAGGGTCGCGGCCATCGCGACCTCGATATATTGGCCCTGTCCGGTCGTCCGCCGGCTGTTGAGCGCCGCGAGGATGGCGATCACCGCCTGCAGTCCGGCATAGACGTCTGCATGTGACAGGCTGTCGGTGCGCGGTTCCGTCAGAGCCTTGCCATAGTGGCGGACGCTGTTTTCGGTGAAGCCCGCCTCGGCCTGCACCGTCGGCGCATATGCCATCCGGCTGCGCCAGGGACCGCCCTGGCCGTAACCGGTGATCGATGCGTAGATCAGCCGCGGATTGCGCTTCGACAGGGTTTCATAATCGAGGCCGAAGAAACCGAGTGTCCCCGCACGAAAATTCTCGACCACGACGTCCGCCGTATCACACAGCTTTAACGCCAATTCATACGCGCCTGGAATGTTCAGATTGATACTGACGTTGCGTTTTCCCGCGTTCTGTTGGGCATAATAGCCCGACATGCCGTCGGTCGACGGAACCGCAAAGCGCGACACATCCGGGTTTGGCGGCTCGACCTTAATGACCTCGGCGCCGAGATCCTGCAATGTCCGCGCACACAGGGGGCCTGCGAGAACGCGAGAGAAATCGACCACACGAATTCCGCTGAGAGGGCCGCTCATGGTCAACGCCCCGCGAATTTGGCGAGACCGGGCCCGTTCTTGCGAAACGAGGCGAGGCCGGTTTTCAGATCTTCCGACGCCCAGATCGGCGCCTGCACCCTTGCCATCGCCTCGTCGGCGGCGCTCACACCGTCGTTGACGGCGATGTGGGCGAGTTCCTTGGTCGCGGCGTGGGCCAGCGTTGGTCCTTGCGCGAATTCCTCGGCGATCGCTAGGGTCGCCTTTTCCAGCGACTCTTCCGGAACCGTAAGATTGATCAGACCCCACTTTTCCAGGGTCGGCGCATCATAGCGACGAGCGAGCATGGACATCTCCTTGGCGCGCAACGCGCCGATGCGCTGGACCTGACGCTGGATACCGCCCAACAATGGATGCAGCCCAAGCGTTGCCTCCACCGAACCGATCTTCGCCGAAGACGCCGCGATGATGTAGTCGCAACACAGCGCCAATTCGAGGCCGCCGCCGAGGCAGACACCGTGGACACTCGCGATCAACGGGATCGGCAGCAATTCCATGAAGCGGAGAAACTCGACACCGTTTAAACGCCGGTTTTCACCGGCTGAATCGCCACTCCCCTGCTCGACGCGTTTGTCGAAGATATCGAGATCGGCGCCAGCTGAGAAATGCCGAAGGCCACTACGCAGAACGATCGCCCGGCTACCAGCTTTCTGCGCCGCTTCGACCTGTTCGACGATAGCATTGATCAGCTTTGGCCCAAGCAAATTGTAGGGCCGATAAACCATGGTCAACACGGAAATATTGCCGCGCTGCTCGCGCGTAACCGGTGCATCCTCGGACACGACGTTACCTCCATTTTTCGACACAACGATGAGCTGCGGTTTGTTCCGTCCAGTTTATGACATGGCTTGCAAAATGCAAGCCATTGGTTGCCGATCACGACAAATTAAATTATCATCGTCATTTAAAACGACGGCGCTTCAAGAAGTCGCATGCGAGCTCCGACAGGAGCGCGCCGCAACGTCCTCATACCCAAAGCCAGGCGTGGACGAAGGTTCAAATCGGGGACCTGCAAGCACGTTTGTTATAACTTCTGGTCTGGGAGACCTCCGACGGCCGGCGGCAAGATCGAGAACAGCCATCAACTCGCCGCGTAGGATGGCGTGGCTCTCGCCTCGCTTATCACCGGGGGTTATCACCACCTCGCCAACGAGCGAGCGGATGTCCTCGCGGGCCTCCCCGTTGGACTCCGGCTCGGCCAGCGTTTCCGCGAGGCGGATCACCTTGGCGCGGTAGTGCTCAGCGATATTTGGATGCACATCCGGCAGGTCGGCCGGAGCCTCGGCGAGACGCGCGTTGATCTCGGCCTTTTGCTGCGCCAGCTCAATCATTCTTGCCTTCATGGCTGGCTGGTACATACCGTCCTCGATGGCGTCCATGATCCCTTTGATGCCCCTCTCAATCTTCTCATGGGTGCGGCGGTCCACCTCTGCTTGCGCTCGCCGTTCATGGTTCTGGCGATTGGTCTCGTGGGCATAAGCACGCACCGCGACCGCGACTGCCTCGGGAGATACCAGCTTATCGGTGAGACCCGCCAGCACGCGCCGCTCGATGTCGTCACGGCGAATAGTACGGCCATTGTCGCAGGTGCCTTTCCGGAAATGACCAAGACAGCCGTAGCGGTCGTTGACGACGATGCCATATTTGCCTCCGCAGCATCCGCAGGTGAGCAAGCCTGACAGAAGGAAAGCAGGACGGCGCAGGCGGTTCAGCCGTTCCGCGCGAGCAGCGCGGACGCCCTTGGTCGTCGCCTCGAACTGCTTCGCAAGCTCGGCCTGGCGGAGCTTCACACACCGCCATAACTCGTCATCAACGAGACGCAGCTCCGGCACCTCAGTCCTGACCCATTTTGGTTCGGGGTTCGGACGCGACACGCGCTTACCTGTGTTCGGGTCCTTGATGAAGCGCTGCCGGTTCCAGACCAGCACCCCGGCATAGAGTTCGTTGTTGACGACGCCATTGCCCCGGCAGGCGTGGCCCCGGATCGTCGTGTCGCCCCAGGTGTGACCGAATGGGCCAGGAATGCCGTCTCGGTTCAGATCGGTCGCGATGGCGCGCGGCGATTTTCCCACCGCGAATTCTCGGAAGATGCGGCGGACAACGGCAGCCTCGGCCTCATTGATCTTGCGTTCGCCTCGAACCGGCTCGCCCTCACTGTCGGTGCGCTTCACCACCTCATAGCCATAGCAGAGCCCGCCGCCCGCCTTGCCCTTCTCCACCCGTCCGCGCAAACCACGATGGGTTTTGGCGGCGAGGTCCTTCAGGAACAGGGCATTCATCGTGCCTTTGAGGCCAACATGAAGCTCGGAGATCTCGCCTTCGGCGAGGGTGACGATCTGCACACCGGCGAAACGGAGATGCTTGAATACCGTCGCTACGTCGGCCTGATCGCGCGAGACGCGGTCGAGTGCTTCGGCGAGTACGATGTCGTACTTGCCACGCTGGGCGTCCTGCAACAGCGATTGGACTCCCGGTCGGAGAATCACGCTGGCACCGGAGATGGCGGCGTCATGATAGGTATCGACGACCTGCCAACGCTCCTTGCCCGCATGTTCACGACAGATGCGGAATTGATCCTCGATCGAGGCCACGCTCTGGTTGTCGGTCGAGTAGCGGGCGTAAAGCGCAACCTTGAGCATAACGTTCTCTCCGGATCAGGCCTTCACACATCGATTCAACAATTTCCGCCGCCGTCAAGATGCATGTTTTCACCCGCGTCCACACTCCGTCCCTGCCCATTTTGCTTGGGGAGTCTGACCGTCACCTGTGCAAACGAGCCAAGCAGATGAAACTGTAGTTGAAGAACCTGTCTCTATCGTGACCATGGTTCGTTGTCATTGGCAGAGACCGGAGGCTTGGCTTGCTCGCGAGCAAGCTGTCGGCCGATAGCTTCTGCAATCCGCAGAATTCGCAGGTCGACCGACTCACCGGAGCGCGACGTGTTGTCCTTGGCCGGACCACCAGGCCCTTTCCCTTTCCCTTCCTCGTCCGCCGCCATTCCGACGCCCCTTGTCAGGTCCATCGGACGAAAAACAACGAGTAAGCGGAGAGCGGAAGTCAGAACGTCGAGCCGTCGTAGCGGAGCGCAAATATACTTGCTGCCGGCGATTTCTGTTCGATGGATGCCATATCCCAGAACATTTCGAGCGGACCGGCGTTCGCAAGAAGGGCGATGAATGCCCGGTGA
>Ga0185299_10001316_pt1 | contig 49514 bp, 50 predicted proteins | sample PaiPotPPA55metaG_FD_128002 | JGI IMG/M metagenome (GOLD analysis project Ga0185299, IMG submission 128002) | Iron sulfur acid spring bacterial and archeal communities from Banff, Canada, to study Microbial Dark Matter (Phase II) - Paint Pots PPA... ... | reverse complement strand
GACGACTTCATTGTTCATCCGAATCTCGGGCTGAATAGCCGACCCCCCAAGATCGCCCGGCCGGGTGAAGTAGACACGGCCGTAACCCGGCTTCAATGCCGGGATCTGCAAGGGCGGTTCATCGAGACCACGTGGACTCGCGCAACTCGCCAGCAAAAATCCGACAAGCAAAAGGGGCAGCGCCCCGATTTTCGGCCTCATTATGCCCCGTCTCGATATTGGAAAGCGCCCAGCTACAAATCGACGGCAAACAACGAACGGCTGGCAATTGCCGCGCTGTTTCCTCGCCCCACGAGCTCAGCTATGCATACACGCGCTGATTGCGCAACGTCTTTCGCTCCACGCGATCTGCGCGACCGCGCGAGCAAATCTCGCCGAGATAGCGGACTTCGCCGTTCCGTCCACCTTCCGCAATCGCCACCGCATTGCGCAGCTTCGATGTAGCGATACCCACAAATACTTCGCTATAATCCACCATGACTCGTCCTCCTTGCGTGAGGCTCTACCCGGCCATCCCGGGCACCCCTCGCTTGCGCATCGAGGGCGAGTCGCCTCAATCAGGGAAGGACATACGGTCTTCGCTCATCCGGGCTACGCTCGGAGGGATAAATGCCATGGAGTTGCAGGCATTCAATGTGCAGGCGAATTTTCTGGATCAAGCCCTTGCTAACGTGCCAAGAACTGAGTGGACTCCGAACTACATTGCCGCGGATATTTTCCGAGGCCAGGTAAAGAGCAATCTTTGGACCGCCCAACAATACCTAAATTCCCGCTAGTCGCAGGAAAGCACTATGCAATCTAGTAAAAGGATCATCCGGCAATCAGCTGCACCGCTGCTTTGGGTCATCTTCTACGTTGATTCGGCATTTGCCTGTTCTCTCGTAAATGCTGCGGCGTCAACGGCGGAATCAATTACCACTTCGGATTATTATTGGATCGCCTCTGGCTTGCTTGGTGGACTAGTGATTTTCATCGAACTGTACCAACGGAGATGGTTGTCAATAATTTCGTCCATTACTGTGGTTATACTCTTTTTTCATCCCAGGTGGACGGTTGCTCCAATCTACGGTCCCGACTGTACGTTTCAGAACGTGGAAGCGTCTCAATTTGTGCTGGCTGCAATCTGTTTGTTGCTCGGGTATCAAATCTTCCGAATGGTAAGGTTTCGTAGAGGCAACTCGTAGCCCGTAGGGCGGATTGGAGCCTTCGGGACAAGACATCCATCAGTTCGTCGATCCCTTGAGCGGGACAAAAAGCTCGGGTTTTGGAGCAGGGTCGATGTACATCGTTATCCCCCTGCGACCAAGCATTACCGCGTGCTCGATAAAGGGCCTGGCATCCGCGGCCAGTATCTTCAGATTGGACAATTTCGCGTCGACACAAATATCGGGGCCGAAGTGGGGTCGCAACCGCATCGGCCTGATATCGCCGGTCCGCTGCCTGTATTCGTGCTCGCCGGTCTCGCCATTGGCTCGCTTCCAGCGATATTTGATCGTGCCATTAAATATCTGCCGGAAGAAGGGGACCTCGTCGTAGAGAACACACTCCACTGCGTGCAGAGGCGTCATGTACTCGAACCCGGCGCCCAGTCCAAGTATTCGCGCATCGACTTCAGGAAGCCGCAAGAAAGGGCTGTTCTTGCCCCAGGGCATTTCGGTGAGATGATGATCCCTGATCAGGAAATCCGCATTCGGGCCGACCGCACAGACTGACGAGCCGAGGTGGATGCTTCTGCTTACACCGGGCCGGCGGCGGAAGATCTCGCAAAGCAGCCCGGTGTAGACCGGCGCCTTGTCGACAAGAAAAATCTTGTCCGGGTCTTGCCTGATCGGGAAAGCCGGCATCGCAAGCGTCCCTTGCGGGCCCAACAGGTCGAGCAAGAGGTCGATCATTTCGCTCGGCTTGAGCGGGACGTTGTAGAATTCATTCCACGACGAGTGAACATAGAGGGTTCGCCCGCGGGTGACGCCCAAATCGATCAACTGCCGGCGAAGATCGGCAATCGCGACTGGCCGGCGATAAACCTTCTTCGAGAGCCACAGCTTTTGCTTCCGGACAAAGCCGCGAACGTCATCCTTTCCCAGAAGCCGCTGGGCGACGTGCTTCACTCCGCTGCGGAACAGGCGTGACATTAGCGGGACAAATCAAGCATCGGGCCGGCGCTGCCGTGCGAGGAACGCGTGGATCGCACCATCTGCCGCACCTCATAGACAATCGGCATCTTGACGTCCAAGGCATTTTTTCGACCTGGCAAGATGGACGGTTGCACTTTACCGGCAGTCGTTTTCAGCGTCTGCGCCTTCACGCGGCCGTTTGTGCTCGGCGTCGGCGAAGGCAGACTTGACGCACGCGGAGACGACCTCCTCGATCCGGCCGGACTCGAAATGGCCCGATAGTCCGAACAACGGCTGAAACCCCTCCACCTCATAACCGCCTTCGGCAACCTGCACCGCGGTCGGAAGATAGCCCAACACCGACCCCAGATAACCCATATAGAGGCGAAGCTGCTGCGGCGCTCGGGGGGCGGCGCCATCGAGAATGCGAATCCAATCCACCGTAGGCTCCGCCGACAAGACGACGATCTCCAACGCGTGGCCGATCTTTACGATGCGGGAGGTGAGGATCTTGTCTGGAACGGAGCCCGTAAAGATGCGATCGATCGGAATGCTGGCCGATCCGACGGCCAGGCTTTCAGGCGAAAAGCTTGTGGCCGGATCGCCTTTGACGATGTCGCCAACGGCGGCGGCGAGGCTTTGGCTCCAGGCAGTCACGTCGGCGGACGTCACGGCCGGAAACAAGTTACCGGATGCGACGACACGCACAATTGCATTAAGCCGTTCGCGCAAGCGGAATTTTCGCGGCGAGGGCGTCACGTTTGGCCTCACGTCACCGCAAAAGCCCTGCGCAAACACACATGGGGTCTTGCCAAAACGCTCGCGCAGCAAGCGACGGACTGCGCCAGGATAGTCTGCGCTGACGGCAACGATTGCACCGCCGCCCGTCGGATGGCAGGTGTAGTGCCAGAAGACTGCGAGCGATTTGCCATCATCGATCTTTCGAAGCACGATGACAGTTGCATCCTCATCCCTGGGCCCCGACGGATTCGGCGAAAACACGACGCTGCGCCACTTGAACCCATAAGTTCTGCCGAAGGTGGGAAACGGCCAGTGGCGGCGGCGGTTGATGGAGTGGTTCAGCCGTCCACGAAAGATATCCAGGCTTACTCTGGCCGGAAGTTCGCGTTCAATCCGACGGACAAGTTCTTCGGCGGCGTCTGCTGCGTCGTTCACGAACTTGAGGTCGGGCGACCCCAGCAGTTCGCAGGCGCGATCGGTCGCGGGCGCATTGTGCGTGTGCGACGCTAAAAGCATCACTTCGTCCGGCAGGAATCCGAGAGATGCGAGCCTGGAAAGAACAAGAGTTTGAAGCTCGCTTCCCACGATCATGAGATCGAAACTGAGGATAAGGCAGCGGCAGCCGTCGGACTCCAGAAGCAGCGCAGAAATCTCGATCGGATCAAGAATCGTCGAGGCAGTGCGCCGTTGGGCGTAGCCGGCCAGCTGAACGGGACGGTCTCGCGGAGTCACATCGCAGAAGGCGGCGCGCGCAAACATCTTGCCGGCTGTAATTCTGAATCGTTGGAAGTCTGATCAGGCGCAGCACACAAGGTTGCTTATCGATACCGAACACAGGGGCGTGTGTCCAGCGCGTAGGGCGGATTGGAGCCGAAGGCGTAATCCGCCATCTTGGCGAGCAAGACGGCGGATCACGATCCGCCCTACAGACCTGTATTGTCACAGGGGAGCCATTCGCGAAGACGTGCCGAAGTCGCTCCAAACGAGCCCGCAGCCTGAAGGCCAGCACGAGCAGCACGACGCCGAACACCGGTGCATACGCGCCATTTGATTGCCTGAGCTATTCGATCGTGTCCTCACATCGTGCGCAACCTAAGGGCAAGCGCGATCCAGGCGCCGCCGTAGAAAATTAGATCGATGCCGACGAACAGACCAATCACCCAGAGACCTGAGACCGGCCACTGCGCGAGAACAAGTATCCCCAATATGAACGTAATGATTCCGTCCGCCGCCTGCCAGCCCCAGCCTGGCTGGGCAACTGCAATCGAAGCGATCAATTGAAACAAGCCGCCGATCAGGAAGAACAACGCCATGAAGATCGTCAGCGCCTCAGCACTGATGACCGGCCTCGTGACGAGCATCAGGCCAACGATTCCGAAAAGAATCGCGGCAAGCAAATGATGAAAAAAGCCTGCCCAGTGCCCCACCAAGACCGCCTGCGCGATCTCGATGCCTGAGGCCAACACCAAGAGCCATCCGAAGAACAACATCGTGGCGACGGTGGCCAACACCGACCTGACCACGGCGGCAATACCCAGCGCCAACAATCCAATTCCAAATACCAGGAACCATCCCCAATATTGGACAACTTCGTGGGGGATTTGGATTTCGATAGCCTGGATATTGCCCGTCATGTCGTGGTCCCCTGGCGTCTGGCCAGTCCCCGAGTTTACTCCCGCTCTTATGAGCGCTTTGCCTGCTCGGCGGCGAGGCGGCCGTCGATGGCATCGAGAACGGCCAGTCGTGCCTGTTCAACCGACGCGATGGCGTAATCGATCGCGAAACCGGCGTCCGACTCCAAGAGCTCAGCGTGTTTCTCGGCTAGTTTCACATCTAGACCATGCTTTGCTTCGACCACGTGCGCTTTTAAGGCGTTCACGTCCGCAGTAATTTTCGCTTGCAGGGCTTTCGTATCTCTGGTGGCAGACTCTCCAGCAGACTTGATTTGCTGGTTCACCTTTTCGACTGCCGTCTTTGCAGCAGAAAGCGCCTCGGCCTTGCGCGCTTCGACCTTGTCGCGCGCTTCCTTTTTCGCACCTTCAAAGGCATTTTCAGCACCCTTTGCACGTACCGACAATTCGGCGAGTTGTTCAGAGAGTGGCTTCATTTGCTCCTCCTTCTGGTGAAAGGCTGGCGAGCTAACACGCTCTCGTTCGAGTCATGTTGATCTGGATCAACTCTTCTTTTGGCCCAGCTAGCGGGCGACCAAGTAGGATGGAAGCAAGCCAAGTAGCCCGCATGAGCGCAGCGACATGCGGGAACCATAGCCAGACCCCGGATATCTTCGCTCATCCGGGCTACGCTCGCTCAAAACCCCCCGCTTTTTGACGTCAAAGCGCGTTAAGGGCGGATTGGAGCCGAAGGCGTAATCCGCCATCTTGGCGATCTAGACGGCGGATCGCGATCCGCACTACGGCCCTAATGCGTGAACTTTGGAATTTGTTCGGCGAAGCCGTCGAAGCACCCCAGTCGGTCGTTGATGTCGACGATGTGGCGGCAATCCCGGATACCCTTGACGGGCGGCGGATTCCGGTTGAGTTCCGGCCTGACGGCAGCGTCGTAGCAATTCAGCCGGGCTTGGGGATCATCTACGATCTTGAGACATTTCTGGGCCTTTTCGGCGATCGAGACGCCTTTCGACGCCACCTCCTCGGCTGGCGCGGCTCTCGGCTTCATTGGCGCGGCCGGCTTTTCCGCTGCTGCCAGCGGCGGCGTTTGGGCCAAAGCCGCCGGGACCAAAGCCACGAGGGCAAAGGCGGCCACCAACAACAGCACCGTGATCAGCCGCTTGATCCTCATGTCAGATTCCTTTCGTCTTTGAAGCCAGCTTACAAGGCGGCGAAAAATTTGAACTCTGGCGGAAGTAGTGTCCACAAGAATGACGCGGGTCTTGGCAGTCAGGATCAACCGGCCAAACCTGAAATTCCGGCCTGTCCCACCGGCTTCGGCCGCCTCTATTGCTTCTCCCGCTCCACCGCCTGCCAGCCGATATCGCGCCGGCAGAAGCCGTCGGGCCATTTGATCCGGTCGACCGCCGCATAGGCGCGCGCTTGCGCTTCCGCAACCGTCTTGCCTGACGCGCAGACATTGAGCACGCGCCCGCCATTGGCGAGAATGCTGCCGTCCTTCGCGACCGTGCCGGCATGGAAGATTTCGACGCCCTCGACCTTGCCGGCGTCATCCAGTCCGTCGATGCGGGTGCCCCTGGCGTAATCGCCGGGATAGCCCTTCGCCGCCATCACCACCGTCAGCGCGGGTTCTACGAACCAGCGCAGATCGAAATGTTTCAACTGTCCGTCACAGCACGCCAGCATGGCCGGCACGATGTCCGACATCATCCGCAGCATCAGCACCTGGCATTCGGGATCGCCGAAGCGGACATTGTATTCGAACAGCCTGGGTCCCTCGCGCGTCAGCATGACGCCGGCGTAGAGCACGCCGCGAAACGGCGTGCCGCGCGCCTTCATCCCGGCCACGGTCGGAAGGATGATCTTCGCCATAATCTCGGCGTGAATTTCGTCGGTCACGAACGGGGTCGGCGAGTAGGCCCCCATGCCACCGGTGTTCGGCCCCTGGTCATGATCGAACACCCGCTTGTGGTCCTGGGCGGAAGCCAGTGCGATCGCGGTCTCGCCATCGGACAGCGCAAAGAAGCTGATCTCGCGGCCGGCGAGATATTGCTCGATCACCACCTCCGCGCCGGCCGCCCCGAACGCGCCATCGAACATCATGGCGATGGCGGCTTCCGCCTCGGCCATGGTCATGGCCACCACCACGCCCTTGCCGGCCGCAAGGCCGTCGGCCTTGACCACGATCGGCGCGCCCTGCCTGCGCAGATAGGAAAGCGCGTCGGCCGCATTGGTAAAACGGCCATAGGCGCCGGTCGGGATGCCGAATTCGGTGCAGAGCGCCTTGGTGAATCCCTTGGATCCCTCAAGCCGCGCGGCCTGTTTGCTCGGCCCGAAGGCCTTGATGCCGGCAGCGGCGAGATCGTCGACGATGCCGGCGGCGAGCGGCGTTTCCGGACCGACCACGACAAGCTCGACCGCGTTCCCCCGGCAAAAATCGATCACCGCGGCATGGTCGGCGATGTCGAGCGCCACGCATTCGGCTTCGCGCGCGATGCCGGCATTGCCCGGCGCGCACCAGAGTTTGGTCACCAGTGGAGAGGCCGCGATCTTCCACGCCAAAGCATGTTCGCGGCCGCCGGAACCGAGCAGAAGAATGTGCATGAGATGCAGCCAGAAAGAGGTAATCAGCCCAATTTCGGTCGCACGAATCTCCCTCTGCCTGCAAGGGGCACGGTCATTCCGGACGGCGCAACCGAACTCGGGTTTACCCGAGTTCGGCAATATCGTTGTCCAAGTCGGCAACAGCCGACTTGGATGCGCGCCGATCCGGAATCTCGAGCTTGCTTTGCTCCAGCGCACCCCAGCTCGAGATTCCGGGTTCGCGTCTTCGACGCGCCCCGGAATGACGGTGAAGGCTACGACTGCCCGGCCGAGGCCGCGATGATCTCCTGCAGGGTCGCCACATGGCGGGCGAACGCGCCGCGCCCGGCTGCCGTGGCGGTCACCGTGGTCTGCGGCCTTTTGCCGACAAAGGCCTTGTCGATCCCGACATAGCCGGCCCTCGACAGCGTTTCGATGTGGGCGCCGAGATTGCCGTCGGTGGCGCCGGTCAGTTTTTTCAGCCGCGAGAACTCCAGTCCCGTGCCTGATGGCAGCGCGTTCAGCGCCGCCATGATCTTGAGCCGCAGCGGCTGGTGGATGATCTCGTCGAGCTCGGCCATCGGTCAATTCCTGCGCATCCAGAGGCCGCCGAGGATCAGCCCGCCGCCATTGACGGCGGCCATCCACAACAGAAACGCGGCGCCGGTGACGAAGAAATAGCCGATCAATGTCAGCACCGTGATGCCGAGGCCGATCGCAATAAAGGCGGGACCGAACCACAAGCCCGCCACGCAGTAGATCAGCATGAAATAGATCGGCCAGAAGGCTCCCATCTCACGCGGCCCGAAATGGCCGAGCACCGTGCTGCACAGCAGGCCGAAGGCGAAGAACAGCAGGAAGGCCATCGCCAAACGGAAGTCGAAGCCGCGGCCGCCGGCGCCGGGAAACCGAAATACGCTGACCGCGACCGACCCCGCGGCACCCACCGCGTTGATGCCGATCCAGATGTAGCCGCCGTAACGCGGCCAGGCGAAGGTCGCGATGTTGCCGGCGAGCACCAGGACGCCCCACAGCAGCATCATCAGGCTGGCGATGTGGTAGGTCCGCGACCGGCGGACGCGTTCGACAATCTGCTCGATGTCGCTCAGCGCCCGGGCGGCGTCCTTCGGATCGATGCTGGTCAAGATCCGGCGCCCGCTTTGGCCACGTCATCGGCAATCGCGGACAGGGCCCTTGGGTCGCTGACGATTCCCATATGATTGACACCGTCGATCAAACTGACCGGGGCGCCTTGACCCGCGGCATCCCTGTATTTGTCGGGAAACATCAATTCATCGGCGGCGCCGGCGATCACCGTGACCGGTTTGGTCGCGGCCGCGAGATCTTTCCGATAATCGGACGAACTGCCGAAATTGCGCATCAGGCGATACGAATAGGTCGAGGCCAGGATCGGGCTGGAATTCGGGGGGACCGCAAACGCAATCGTCGGCAGCGATTCGCAACAGAGGATTCCGAAATGGCGCAGCACCGTCAGGCCGAGAAATCGCGGAATGTCCGGACTGGCCCAGCCGCCGGCGTCCGGGCGGCTGCTCGGCGCGTCGTAACCGAGATAGGGCGCGAGCAATACCGTACGCTGGAACAGGTCCTGGATCGGCGAGCCGGCGACACGCAGGGCAAATCCGCCACCGGAGGAATGACCGATCAGCGTCAGCGGCGCGGCTGGGCTGGTCTTGCGGATCATCCCGACGAAGTCTGAAAGATCGTCCTCAAGCTGGCCGGTATAGACGATGTCGCCGCGCGTGCCAGAGCCACCATGCCCGCGAATGTCGGGCGCATAGGTCTCGATGCCTCGGGCCGCCAGGGCGTCCGCGAGCGCGTGTACCGCGACGCTTGATCCCGAGGAGCCATGCACGAGAATGGCGATCTTTTCGCTCGCTGCTCCCCGCGCCGGATAGTGCCGATACGCCAGGTAGGTGCCGTCGCGGGCGGAAACGCGCTCCAGCGGCGGCATGGTGCTGCGATCTACGGCGCGAGCCGTCTGCGACACGGAAGTCAACTCCGGCAGCCGAACCAGCGGCGCCGCGAGCATCGCGGCAAGAACGAGGGTTGCGAGGCCGACGATGCTCAAGCCCCATCGCAGCAGTCTCAGTGAGAACCAAACCATCGATTTCAGCATGATTTTCCTCCAGCATTCACTTCAATAGAGTACTCTATATTACAGAGTATTTGGAAATGCAAGGTCCGGATTGGCGGTCGGGGGCGAAATTCCCTAACTTGGATGCCTACCCGAAATAGCCGAATCGAATCGAGATGCCCTTGGCGGAAACCCTGATCAACGCGCCGGAATTTACCGTCTCCGAACTGTCTTCCGCGCTGCGGAGGACGGTGGAGGATGCCTATGGCCATGTCCGGGTGCGGGGCGAAGTCACCGGCTTCCGCGGACCGCACTCCTCCGGGCACTGCTATTTCGCGCTGAAGGACGAGACCGCCAAGATCGAGGCGGTGATCTGGAAGGGCGTCCACGGCCGGATGCGCTTCAAGCCGCAGGAAGGGCTTGAGGTCATCGCCACCGGCAAGCTCACGACCTATCCCGGCTCCTCGAAATACCAGATCGTGATCGAGGCGCTCGAGCCCGCCGGGATCGGCGCGCTGATGGCGCTGATGGAAGAGCGCAAGCGCAAACTCGGCGCCGAAGGGCTGTTCGACGAGGCGCGCAAGCAGTTGCTGCCATGGCTGCCGGAAGTGATCGGCGTCGTCACTTCGCCGACCGGGGCCGTGATCCGCGACATCCTGCATCGGCTGGAGGACCGCTTCCCGCGCCGCGTGCTGGTATGGCCGGTGCGGGTGCAGGGCGAAGGCTCGGCCGAACAGATCGCTCACGCGATCCGCGGCTTCAATGCGCTGCCGGAGGGCGGCAGGATCCCGCGGCCCGATCTCCTGATTGTGGCGCGCGGCGGCGGCTCGCTGGAAGACCTGTGGTCGTTCAACGAAGAGATCGTGGTCCGCGCCGCCGCCGAAAGCATGATCCCGCTGATCTCGGCGGTCGGCCACGAGACCGACATCACGCTGATCGATTTCGCCGCCGACAAGCGCGCGCCGACGCCGACCGCCGCCGCCGAAATGGCGGTTCCCGTACGCAGCGAGCTGTTCGTCGAGGTAGCCGGCCTGGCGCGGCGGACCATGCTGTGCTGGCAGCGCGGCCATGAATCCCGCCGCAACGAGTTGCGCGCCGCCGTGCGCGCGCTGCCGGGCTTAAGCGAGTTGCTGGCGATCCCGCGGCAGCGGCTGGATGGCGCCATCGGCGCCTTGCCCCGCGGCCTGAAGGCCAACACCCACGCCCATTTCCGCCGCTTCGCCGGCGTCAGCGCACGCTTGACCGTGCGGGTGCTGCGCGCGCAGCTGACCCAGGCCCAACACCGGCTGGCCGTTTCCGGCGAGCGGATGGCGCATTCCGCCAAAACCCTGTTGCGAAATCGCCGGGATCGCTTTGCCGGACTTGAGATCAGGCTCAAGGCCTCAAAGCTCTCCAATGCACAGGCTCAGCGCCAGGCCATCGCGCGCGACCGCGAACGCACGCTGCGATTGGCCGAGCGGGCGCGGCGCGCGCTTGCAACTTCAACCCAGCGGCTTGCCGCACGTGTCGCCCATAGCGGCCAGCTGCTCGGCGCGTTGTCGTATCGCGGCGTTCTCGCGCGCGGCTTTGCCCTGGTGCGCGACGGCGAAGGCCACGCGGTGCACGCCGCAGCCAGCATCGGCCCGGGGGCGAGGCTCAGTCTGGAATTCGCCGACGGACACGTTGGCGCCACCGCGGATTCGGATCGGTCGGCGGCGACGGCCACGTCGGCAAAGCCGGCCGGCGGCGAACCGAAGCCGGCTGCACCCAAGCGCATCGCCAAACCTGTCGGCCAGGGAAGCTTGTTTTAGGCTGCCTCTTTACCCTCCCCTGGAGGGGAGGATAAGAGAAGGTCGCAGCGCTCACCGCGCCAGCCATTCCGCGACGCGCTTTTGCGAATCGGCGCGCGCTTCGGCGTCGGTGCCGAGGTGACCCTTTTCAGGGTCGGTCGCGTCGGCGGTTGGGCCGATCGCCTGAAGCGGCAGATTGGCGCGGTCGAAATCGTGGTAGGCGCTGGGGTAAACCACGATCCGCGCCAGCGCGCTGCGGCCGTGTGCGCCGTCGATCATCTGACGGCAGGCGGGCGGCGAACTGACATCGTCCTTGGCGCCGATCAGGACCAGGGTCGGAACGCGCGCGCTCCATCCAAGCCCCGACGAGAGACGGCAATCCGGATAGAACGCAATCGCCGAGCGGAAATCCGGCCCGACATTGCGCGACGACAATTGCGGACGTACCGCCCACAACAGCGCGCTCGCGCCGTTGGCCCAGCCCAACAGGCTGATGCGATCGCGCGCCGCCCAGGGCTGCTGCAGCAGCCATTGCCGCGCCGCCAGGATGTCGGTCACCCGCTCGCGGCGGGCGAGCACGTGGCGTTCCCTGACGTGGCATTGCGGGCCGAGTTCGCGCGAACCATAGCTGTCCGGAAACAAAACCGCCTTGCCGTCCTTCAGGAGTTGCTCCGCCCAATCGCGATAGCGCGGCTGGACCGGCTCGGAATGGCCGGCCAATCCGCCGCATCCATGCAGCGCGATCACGACTGGAAACGGGCCGTCACCGTCAGGCTTGAAAAGCTGCGCGTGCAGTACCCCGCTGCCCGAGGGAATCTCGACCGGGTGCGGAACAGGCAGCGGCGCTGCATCCGCCGCAAACGCCACGGCAAATAGTGCCAGGAAGATAATGGCCGAAAGAGAGCGCATCGCGTTTTGCCGGGACATGATGGTGCTGGGACCACAGCGATCCATTCGTGCGCAGGCTAGCATGCGGTAAAGACGGCGATTCATCACAAATCGGTGGGTTTGACGCGCGGACAGCCCGACCTATTTATGCTAGGTTACATTTGGAAACATTTGGCCCGGTCGAACCGCCGGGACCTATCGGAGAACTTAACCGTGCTGAATAAATTCGGTCCCTCGGGCGGCGAAGCACAGCTGCAATATCTGGATGGCGATTTCCGTGTGATCTCGCCGGGAACCTATGTGCGCTGCGCGGTGACCGACGCGCGGATACCGCTCGACGAGCTGAAATACTGGAGCGTCGATCTGCAGGAACCCTATGCACTGCCGAGCGCCGTGCTGCAGCGGCATTTTCCCGGCGCGCTGAAGGCGTAAGGATTTGCAGGGCGGCCAAAGGCGCCCCGCCCTACGCGCCGTGCCCACCCTTCATCAAGAAACGCGCGGCATGATGGTGGGCTCGCCTCGCTTTGCCCACCCTACATTGCTCGCCGAAACTTCTTCTCGCGCGCCTTGAATAGCCATCCCGATACGAGCTTCCTCACACCAGCCGCGCCATCGATCTCGAGGGTCACCGCGAACGGCACAATTTCCCGCGCCCAGTCCGGAAGTCCCTCGCGGCCGCGCAGCCGCGCCAGATCCTTTTCCGTCGTCACCAGCGTCAGCGCGTCGCGCCTGGCTTGCGCGATCAAGATTTCGATCTCGCCTTGCGAAAACGGATGATGATCGGCGAAGGCCCGTTCCCGGACGACCTCGACCCGGCTGGCGCGTAGCGTCCTGAAAAACCTGGCGGGATCGCCGATCCCGGCAAAGGCCAGCACGCGCTTGCCGCTGAGCGACGCCACCGATGCGGCATCGGCCGTCAGATGCGCCGACAATACCTGCTTGCCCTGCGCCGCGACGGCGGCGGCGACCGCCTCGGCCGCGGCGCCGTCGCCGATCACCACCAGCGCGTCGGTGCGGGCGATTTGCGGCGGCAGCGGCGCGCGCAAGGGGCCTGCGGGAAATACGCGGGCATTGCCGAGGCCGCGGTGAGCGTCGATCACGATCAGGGAAGCATCCTTCGCGATCGCCGGATTCTGGAAGCCATCGTCCATCACGATCACGGTCGCGCCTTGCGACCGCGCCAACGCGACGCCATCGACACGGTCGTGCGCGATCGCCACCGGGACGGTTCGCGCCAGCATCAGCGGCTCGTCGCCAACGTCGGCCGCCGCATGGCGACCCTGATCGACCATCACCGGCCCGCGCAATCGTCCGCCATAACCGCGGCTGAGCACGATCGGGGTTTCGCCGAGGTCGCGCAGCAGGTGCGCAAGCGCCAGCACCGTCGGGGTCTTGCCGGCGCCGCCGAGATGATAATTGCCGACACAGAGCACGGGAATGCCGGCGTCCAAGCCTTTACGCTGCAGTCGATGGCCTGCGATCGCGCCATAGACGGCAGCGAGCGGCAGCAGCAATCGCGACATCCATGATGATGGCCGGTACCAGAAGGCCGGCTCATGCATCCGACGCCCCCATTTCGAGGCGCAGCTGCAACAGATACGGCTCGAGTGCGGCCAGCGTGCGATCGAGCGCGCCGCCGAGTTGCGAGACCACCCGCTCGGCGGCCGCAACCGACAGATTGCGCGCCGCGGGATCGGCCAGCAACTTGCCCAGCTGCTTTACCAGCACTTCCAGCGTGTCGGCCCGCCTGGCGCCGCCGGCACTGTCGAGCGCCTCGTAGACGTCGGTGAAATTGAAAACGTGAGGCCCGTGAACGATCGAGGCGCCCAGCTTGACCGCCTCGATCGGATTCTGCCCGCCATGTTCGACCAGCGATCCTCCCATGAACACGATCGGCGACAGCCGATAGAACAGGCCCAGTTCGCCCATGGTATCGGCGACATAGATGTCGGTGGGCGCCGTCGGCAGCTCCTCGCGCGAACGCAGGCCGGCATGCAGACCAGAGGCGGCGATGGTGCGGGCGATCGCTTCGCCGCGGCCGGGATGGCGCGGCACGATCACGGTCAACAGCGTTGGAAAAAATCGCGCAAGCGTGCGGTGCGCCTCAAGCAATATCTCTTCTTCGCCGGGATGCGTCGACGCCGCCACGATCACCGGACGACCGCGCGTCACCGACATCAATCGTTCGAGTTTGGTGAAATCGGCCGGCGGCGCCGGAACATCCAGTTTCAGATTGCCCGTGACGACGACGTTGCGGCTGCCCAGCGTCGCAAAGCGCTCGGCATCGACCCGCGATTGCGCCAGGCAGACGTCGAACCGGCCGAGCAGCGCCGAGATCGTGCCGCTCACCCTGCGCCAGCGCGGAAACGAGCGATGCGACATCCGGCCGTTGATCAGCACCATCGGCAGACGCCGCGCCGCGCTCGACAGGATCAGATTCGGCCACAGATCGGACTCGATGAACAGCGCAAGGCTCGGCCGCCAGTGATCGAGAAAGCGCGCGACATAGCGCGGAGAATCGTAAGGCGCATATTGATGGATGATATCGGCGGGAAACCGCTTGGCGACGATCGCCGCCGAGGTCACCGTCCCCGAGGTCACGAGAATGCGAATATCCAGTGCGCGCAGCTTCTCGATCAGGGCCGCGGCGGCCAGCACTTCGCCGACGCTCGCACCGTGAATCCACACCAGCGGACCATGCGGCCGGATATCCCTGCTCATGCCGCGGCGCTCGCCGACGCGCGCGGGATCCTCCTTGCCCTGTTTCAGCCGCCGCTTGATCAGCGCAGGCGTCAGCGGCGCGGCCGCGGCCGACAGCCGCTGGTAGACGCGCAGCGTCATCGGCAAGAAGTTAGCCATGCCCCGCCTCTTCCGGACGGCCGACCTGCGCATAAGCGCGCGCGGTCGCGTCGTTCAGTGTCGCCTCCAGCCGCCCGCGCAGTTCTTCCATTGTCTCGGCGCCGGCGTCGGGTGGAACCATGATAACTTCGCCTCCGACCAGTGCGCCTCGCCCGAATGGCAGATTGATCGTGGTGCGATCCCAGTTTCTCAGGCGCAGAAAGCGGCTGGTCGCCATCGCGAACGGCATGATCGGTCGCCCCGATTCGCGCGCCAGCATGATGATGCCGAGTCCGGCTATTCGCGAGCGCTTCGGCACGTCGGCGGTCAGCGCGACGTTATAACCCTGTTCAAGCGCCCGCACCATCTCCTTGAACGCGCCGACGCCCCCCTTGCGGTGAAACGCCGAGCCGTGATCCCCCGAGCCGCGGATGGTGCCGATCCCGAGCCGCTCGGCGGCGATGGCATTGAATTCGCCGTCGCGATGCCGCGAGATCAGCACCTTGGCCCGATGTATTTCCTTGGTTTTGATAAACGGCGTCAGGAAATGCTGGCCGTGCCAGAATGCGAAGATCGCCGGCATCTGCGGCTCGACGATGTCATGGACCTCGGGCGGATCAAAACTGAACCTGTTGGTGAGCCAGACCAGCCGCAGAAACTCGGCCGTGAGAAAACCCACAGCGCGCTGCAGCCAGCTGCTGCGCAGCACATTGCGGAGCAGTTTTTTCAACGGGCAGGCTTCGCGTCTTGACCTGGATCGAGCAGCCGATGGAGATGAACGATAAAATACCGCATATGGGCGTTGTCTACGGTCTGCTGCGCCTTCGCCTTCCAGGCCACGTAGGCAGTCGCGTAATTGGGAAAGACACCGACGATTTCCACCTGGGCGAGATCCTTGAACGTGGTGTGCTCAAGATCGGTCAGTTCACCTCCAATGACGAGATGGAGCAATTGCTGCGGAGCACTGTCTGGCATGATCTCGTTTCCTAATGCGATGCCGGTCGAACAAGGCTTCCGGCACTCATCGGGGGGTGCTCAGGGCAAAGGGCGCGCCCGAAAATGCTCGATAATGCTTGCATGACGATCGCGTCCCGCTGCCACCAGCACCCCGTGCGTCACCTCGCGGCGATTGTACAGGATGGTATCCCCCGAAAGCGCGGTCATGTTACCATTCGCTTCCTGCACGATCAAATTGGCCGCGGCAAGGTCCCAGTCGCGGCTTTGACCGCCCGCAAAGGCCGCATCGAGCCTGCCATGGGCGACCCGGCACAGCCGAAGCGCCAGCGATCCGATTCGGGGATGGAGGCTCATTTCACCAGCCGAGCGGTTGAGCCGTTCGACCAGCGGCTTCGGACCGGCGATGCGGGAAAAGTCGAGCTCCGTACCGGAGGTCGCATGAACCGGCAGGCCGTTGAGCCATGAGCCCCGGCCACGCTCAGCGAAGAAAAACTCCTCGCTGGCCGGCGCGAACACCGCCGCCAGCAACGGCCGCATGTCCTCGACCAGCGCCACACTCACGCACCAATCTTCGCGGCCGGCGAGATAGCCGCGGGTGCCGTCGATCGGATCGACAATCCAGACCCGCCGCTTGCCGAGACGCATCTCGTCGTCGGCGCTCTCCTCCGACAGCCAGCCATAGTCCGGCGTGGCGGATCGCAATCTGCCGGCGATCAGGTCGTTGACCGCGATGTCGGCCTCGGACACGGGCGACGAGGCACCCTTGGTCCAGTTTTTCAGTTCGGTACGGAACAGCGAAAGCGCCAGCGCGCCGGCCTCCCGCACCGTCTCCGTCAGCAAAGCGGCGTCGTGGGCCAGAACATCGCGCGCCAAAATCTTGTCGCGCACGCCGTGAGCGTTAACGTCCGCCAAGCGTCAGTCCCTCGATCCGCAGCGTCGGCGCATTGACGCCGTAACGAAAAGCCAGATCGTTGGCCGGCACCAGCGATTTGAATATTTCGAGCAGGTGACCCGCGATCGTCACCTCACTCACCGCATAGGTGATCTCGCCGTTCTCGATCCAGAAGCCCGACGCCCCGCGGCTATAGTCGCCGGTCACGCCATTGACGCCGGAGCCGATCAGGTCGGTGACGTAGAACCCCTGGCGGATATCCGCGATCAGCTCGGCCGGAGTAGGCTCGCCGGCCTCGAGATGGAGGTTGTACGATCCCGGCGAGGGCGACGACGAGACGCCGCGATGGGCATGACCGGTCGTGACCAGCCCGAGTTCGCGCGCGGTCGCGCAATCCAACAGCCATGACGTCAAGACGCCCTGATCGACGATCGCGAGCTTCTTGACCTTGACGCCCTCGGCATCGAACGTCTGCGAGCGCAGGCCTCGCACCCGCAACGGATCGTCGATGATGCGGATGTTCTTTGCAAACAGCTGCTCGCCGAGACGGTCCTTCAGGAACGAGGTCTTGCGCGCGATCGAGGCGCCATTGATCGCTCCCACCAGGTGGCCGACCAGCGAGCCGGACACGCGGGGGTCGAACACCACAGGCACCTTGCAGGTCTCGACCTTGCGCGGATTGGCGCGCGCGACCGTGCGCTCGCCGGCGGTGCGGCCGACGCTTTCGGGCGAGGCGAGATCGGAGGCATGCGGCGCGGTGGTGTAGTCATAGTCGCGTTCCATCGAAGTACCGTCACCCGAAATGGCGGTCATCGAGATGCCCTGGCTCGAACGCAAATAGGAGCCATGAAAGCCGGTGCTGGTCACCAGAACCATGCCGCCAATACCGGTCGAGGCCGACGCACCGCCTGATTTGGTCACGCCCTTGACGGCGAGCGCGGCCGCTTCGGCCTCGCAGGCACGGCGTTCAAGTTCTGCCGTTGTTGGAATATTGGGGTCGAGCAGGTCGAGATTGGGGAAATCGCGCGCCAGAAGCGACGGCTCGGCGAGACCGACATATTTGTCGTCGGGCGCGACGCGCGCCATTGCGACCGCGCGCTCTGCGAGCCTTGCGACGCCGTCGCCGCTGACATCGTTGGTCGAGACCACCGCCTGGCGCTGTCCCACCAGCACGCGCAGGCCGACGTCATCGCCTTCGGAGCGCTCGGATTCCTCGACGCGCCCGTCGCGCACCTCCACGCCCTGCGACACGCCGCGCACCGCCACCGCGTCGGCGGCGTCCGCCCCGGCGCGCCGCGCGGCCTCGACGAGGCGCTGCGCCAGCGTCGTCAGCGCGGATTGATCGAACAGGTCGGAGGCGGCCGCGTCAGGCGAAAGCGGCGATGTGGCCGATGGTGAAGAGATCACGAATAAAATCCCGGGGATTCGAGAGGTCGCGAATGCACCTCAACTCATACATCAGATGTGCCTGATTCACAGGGATTTCAAGCATTTTAACGCGACAAATACCAAAGATTTTCGAGTTCGCCGCAAGGTCCCGTCAATCATGTGAGCCAAGGTCCTGTCAATCATGTGAGCCGATGCAGGGCTGGTGACGGCGGATTAACCAGGCTTCTTAAGCCAATTCGCAACGCGCTCTGGCAAGGTCTCGCGCATCGACCGGGAACATAATCCCGGCGGGGAGACAAAGCCGTGAGGCGTCAAACAGCTACAGGCGGGATCAATCCCGCCGGGTCGAGCCGCGCCTTGCGGCTCGACCCTCTCTCTCTGCCCGTCAGCTTCGATGCGCAGGACCTCCGCGCAGACGGCGGCGTGCGCAGGATAGAACTTCATCGCGAACGCGTCGTGCTGCGACGTGCCGTCCACGGCATGCGGATGGCGATCAACGTTCGCGTCAGCGATTTCCGCGGCATCGCGCTGCGCGGCATCGACGATGCCCAGATGCTGGTGCTGGTTCACCGCGACCCGTCGCTGACGATCCCGCTCGGCGTCAGTTCCGACCGCGACGAGATTTCGGCGGCCTGGCAAATGTGGAGCGATATTTTCGCGCTTCCGCAATTGGTGGAAGACAAGGCGTGCGAGCCGGCGGCGCGGCGGCGGCGATGCAACGCGATTCGGGCGCGGCGTCCGAAATTCCTGGTGCGGCGGCGCGGCGGCGGCGCGCTCGATCCCGCCAATGTGCACCGGGACGAACGCGAGATCATCGCAAGGGACTGATGTCGAAAAGGCCGTAATGTAGGGTGGGCAAAGCCAACGGGTCGCGCGAATGCGCGCCCGATGACAGGCTCCGCGTGCCCACCAATTCACATACCTATCCACAGAGACAAACTTGCCTTGCGAATAGATGGTGGGCACGGCGTAAGAACGCCTTTGCCCACCCTACCCGCTGAGTAATGTAGGGTGGGCAAAGCGTAGCGTGCCCACCAATTCACATACCTATCCACAGAGACAAACTTGCCTCGCGAATAGATGGTGGGCACGGCGTAAGAACGCCTTTGCCCACCCTACCCGCTACTCGCCCGCATCACCGCATCCACGAGCAACCCCATAAACAACAACAACCCCGCATCGCGGTTGGACTTGAAAACGCGCAGGCATAGCGCGGGATCGCCGACCGTCAGGCGCCCGATCTGCCAGGCGAGATGCGCGGCGAACGCGGCAAGTCCGAGCCACGCCGCCAAACCGGCGCCGGCGAGCCGCATCGCCAGGCCGATCAAGACCACCGCCAGCGAGTAGAACACGATCAGCGCCTGATGGGTGCGTGCGCCGAACAGGCGCGCGGTCGATTTGACCCCGATCAGCGCGTCGTCATCGGCGTCCTGATGCGCATAAATGGTGTCGTAACCGATCACCCAGGCGATCGAACCGGCATAGAGCAGAAGCGCCGCCGCATCGATCCGCCCCAGGGTGACGGCAAATCCCATCAGCGCCCCCCAGGAGAAGGCCAGGCCAAGCACGACCTGCGGCCACCAGGTGATGCGCTTCATGAAGGGGTAGACCGCGACGATGACGAGCGAGGCGATGCCCGTCGCCACCGCGAAGCGATTGAACTGCAGCAGCACCAGGAGTCCGATCAACGCCTGCACGACCAGGAAGACAAGCGCTTGCGGCACGCTTACCTGTCCCGCCGGTATCGGCCGCGACCGCGTGCGTTCCACCTTGGCGTCGAGGTCACGATCGGTGATGTCGTTCCAGGTGCAACCGGCGCCGCGCATGGCGAAGGCGCCCACAAAGAACAGTGCAATGACGAGCGGCAATTGGCTCAGCCTGTGGGAGACGCCGGCGGCGAGCGCCGCCGACCACAAGCACGGCATCAGCAACAACCAGGATCCGATCGGCCGGTCGAGGCGGGCGAGACGCAAATAGGGCCGCGACCATGACGGCGCCAGCGTATCGACCCAGTTGCCGGTCGCGTCCGCCACGCGGGCCGCAGCGCCGGTCATCCGAGGCTTGCGTCCTGTTTCCGAAGTTCGTTCAGGCCGGCGGCGGTCATCGCGAGAGGACGTTGCCGTTCAACGTATCGAAAGTGCCGCCGCCCTTCTTGTTGACGGTGGCCTCCGGAAGCGTCGCCGCAGAGCCCAGCACCTCGCTCAGGCTCGGACCGGCCGGTGCCTGCTGCTTTTGCATCTGCTCTGCCACCGTACAGACCTTCTGCTGCATGGCCTCGGTGCCCTTGTGACCGGTCTTCAGCTGAGTGGCGATCTGCGGCGGGATCCCGCACTTCGCCGAATAGGTTTCGACGTATTTGATCATCTTGATCTCGGACTGGGCGAAGTTTCCGATCAGCTTGCAAGCCTCACTCGGGGGGGCATGCCGATCGCTGGCGGCCTTGATCAGCTTGCCGCGCTTCTCCGCCTCCTCGCGCAGCGGCAGGAATCCCTTCATGCAATCATCGGAGGGACCAGCCTGGGTTGGAGGCGCCGCCATCGGCGCGCCCGAAAATGGCGTCGCACCGGTGGCCGGAAACGAACTGGGCGTGGGCGCGGCGCCAAAGGAAGGCACAGGCGCCGCACCGTTCACGGGCGGAAATGCCGGATCATTGGCCGCACCGGCTCGACCGGGCAGCGGCGCAGGAAACGCACCTTGCGCAAAGACTTGGCCTACAAAGACTTGGCCTACAAAGCCTTGGCCGGCATGGAGCGTGACGATGGCCACAGCGAGTGGCACGATCAGACGACGGATCATCAAAGCTATTCCCTCAGGCAAGGTCCAAAGGCCCCTAGCGTCTTCCCGACAGAAGAGCGACTCTGATGGGGCATTTTACGATTCCCGCCAGTGCTTAACAACCCGTGGAATTAGGCAACAGCGCGGCGTTGCGCCGCGCCGGACGGCCGATAATCGCGTAAATTCTCATCCTTTGGGCTAAAAGGCCCGAAGATCGGAACATTGACCATGCCCCAACTCGACTTTCGCAAGCCGCGGCTGTTTGTCGACACCGCCCTGGCGCCGCAAGCGACAGTCACGCTGGCGCGCGCCCAGAGCAATTATCTCGGCAACGTGCTGCGGCTGTCCGCAGGTGAAACCATTCTGGTGTTCAATGGACGCGACGGCGAGTGGCAGGCTTCGATCGCGGGGGGCAAACGGCCCGACAGTCTCAAGATCGTCGCCCGGACCCGGCCGCAGGATCGCCTGCCCGACCTCGCTTACGTGTTCGCGCCGCTGAAACATGCCCGTCTCGACTACATGGTGCAGAAAGCGGTCGAGATGGGAACATCGTCCTTGCAGCCGGTTTTGACCCGCTTCACCCAGGTCTCGAGGGTTAACGGCGAACGGATGCGGGCCAATGCGATCGAGGCGGCCGAGCAATGCGGCATCCTGAGCATCGCCGAGGTCGCCGAGCCGGTTTCGCTCGATCGCTATCTGAACGAACGCAACGGGCGGCGCCTGCTGATCTTCTGCGACGAAGCCGCGGACGTCACAAATCCGCTACAGGCGCTGGGCGGCGAGCCAAGCGCGGCAGACGGAATCGACATCCTGATCGGCCCCGAAGGCGGATTTGCCGAGGAGGAGCGCAGCCTCCTGCTGCGGCAGCCGCGAATTTTGCGGCTTTCGCTGGGGCCGAGGATTCTACGCGCCGACACCGCCGGCGTGGCCGCGCTGGCCCTGGTTCAGGCCGCGCTCGGGGACTGGACGGCCGCAGGCGTGGCCGGATAGGTTCCGGCCTTAACCAATCCTCGTTGGCCACTTGTTAAGGCACTTGTATTAGGGCGCTTTTATTAAGGCGCTTGTATTAAGGCACTCGTATTAAGGCACTTGGCCGATCCCGGTCGAAACCCCGCCCGGGCCATGCTAAGGGGCTGCGCCGACCAGGTCATGATCCGATTGGGTTGAATCGGACCATGATCTCATCTCTTTGTTTGAGCATGATCTTTTCGGAAAGCCGGTTCCCATCTTTCCGGATCATGCTCTAGCTCTCTAAAGCCGCTTTCGGGATATTTGGACTTCGAGATGACCCTGACCGCCGCCCCTCGTGCGACCGGATCCGCCGCATGGGCGGATGCGCTGCTATTGTCGTTCGCGCAGGCCGGCTACGCCCTGGCCGAACCGCCGATCCTGCAGCCCGCCGAGCCGTTTCTCGACCTCTCGGGGGAGGACATCCGCAAAAGCCTTTATCTGACCACCGACGGCGGCGGCGAGGAACTGTGTCTCCGCCCCGACCTGACCATTCCGGTTGCGCGGGATTATCTCGCCTCCGGCAAGGCGGGGCAGCCCGCCGGGTTCAGCTATCTCGGACCGGTGTTCCGCTATCGCGGCGGCCGGCCCAGCGAGTTCCTGCAGGCCGGCATCGAATCCTTCGGCCGGCTGGATCGCCCGGCGGCGGACGCGGAAATGCTGGCGCTGGCGCTTGAGGCCACTGGCGCGTTCGGCCTGACCGAGGTCGAGATTCGCACCGGCGATGTCGCGTTGTTCATCGCCCTGATCGATGCCCTCGATCTCTATCCGGTGTGGCGGCGGCGGCTGATCAAGGATTTCAACCGCAAGATCAGCCTGGAGCAGGATCTCGAACGGCTGACGCTCGCGACCGGATCGACCCGCAACGAATATGAGGGTGTGCTCGCCGCGCTGGCCGGCTCCGATCGCAAGGCGGCGCTGGCGCTGGTGACCGATCTGATGTCGATCGCCGGCACCACCAATGTCGGCGGGCGCTCGGTTTCGGAGATCGCCGATCGCTTCCTCGAACAGTCGACGCTGAAGGGCGGCGCCCTGCCGCGCGACGCGCTCGACCTGATCAAGCGCTTCCTTGCGATCTCGGGCGACCCTGACGAATCGATCGCGCGATTGCGGGCGCTTGCCGCTGACACAAAACTCGACATCACCGCCGCCATCGATGCGTTCGAAAGCCGCGTCGGCTTCATGGCCGCGCGCGGCATCGATACCGGTTCGACGCGCTTTTCGACTTCGTTCGGCCGCGGCCTCGACTATTATACGGGCTTCGAGTTCGAGCTGCATGCCAGGGGCACCGGCGTCGAGCCGCTGGTGGCAGGCGGACGCTATGACGGGCTGATGACCCAGCTCGGCGCCAAAACCCCGATCCCCGCGGTCGGATTCTCGGTCTGGGTCGAGACCTTGACGCAGCTTGGCGGCAAGCCTGCCGCGAGCGGCAGCATCGGCGGGAGCGCGTCATGACGGCGCCATTCGTTCTCGCGGTTCCGTCAAAGGGCCGTTTGCAGGAAAATGCCGAAGCGTTCTTCACGCGTGCCGGACTTGCGCTGGCAAAGCCGCGCGGCGCCCGCGACTATCGCGGCACCATCTCCGGGCTTGACCATGTCGAGATCGCCTATCTCTCGGCGAGCGAGATCGCCTCCCAGCTGGCGCGCGGCACGGTCCATCTCGGCGTCACCGGCGAGGACCTGGTGCGCGAAAGCATTACCGACGCCGACAAGCGCGTCCTGCTGATCGACAGTCTCGGCTTTGGCAGTGCCAACGTCGTGGTGGCGGTACCGCAGGCCTGGATCGACGTCCGGACCATGGCCGATCTCGACGACGTCACCACCGGCTTCCGCGCCCAGCATAACCGGCGGATGCGGGTGGCGACCAAATACATCAACCTGACCCGGACATTCTTTGCTTCGCACGGCATCGTCGACTACCGCATCATCGAGAGCGCGGGCGCGACCGAAGGTGCGCCGGCGGTCGGCACCGCGGAGATGATCGTCGATATCACGACGACCGGCGCGACCCTTGCCGCCAACGGCCTCAAGGTGCTCGACGACGGCGTGATCCTGCGCAGCCATGCCAATCTGGTGGCATCGCGGGACGCCGACTGGTCGAACGCGGCGCGTGAGGCCGCGCGCGTTATCCTGGATCATATCGCAGCCCGTGCCCGTGCCAGCAAATACCGGGAAGTCCGCACCCGCTTTGCGGGATGCAACGCGGCGCTATTGGCCGAGGCCCATAACCGCTTCGGCGTGGTGTCGCCGTTCGGCGGACCGACCTCCTCGGGAATGGTGACGCTGCACTGCCCGCCGGCGCAGCTTTACGCGCTCGGCAGCTTTCTTCGCGCCCATGGCGCGGAAACGGTTTCGGTGGCGTCACTCGACTACGTGCTCGACCGCGACAATCCGCTGTTTGCCAGACTTGAGGCATTCCTGCGGCGGTAAGACGAAAGGCCGCGGCCCGTCCCGTGGCGACAATTCACCGCAATGCCATATGTTGTGTTTCAGAGCGTTTTCGAGCGAAGTGGCTTCCGGCCCGCGCCAAGAAAGCGCGTCAAGACAAGGATCAGAGCCTGATCGATCAGGCTCTGGGATGGTTGGAACCTGATCGATGATGCTGGGTACGGATGTCTCGAGCCTGTCAACCACCGCGGCCAACGCTGCGGCGCAGGGGCTATCGATCGTGGTGCCCCTCTATAACGAGGCGGCCGGGCTTGCCTTGCTGCATCAGCGGCTTGGCGGACAGGCAAGCGCGCTCCGGAACCGATATGGCCTGGCGTGCGAGGTCGTCTATGTCGATGACGGCAGCAGCGATGCGACGCCCGCCATCGCGCGCGGACTTGCCGCCGACACACTCGATGTTCAGCTGGTGTCGCTGTCACGCAATTTCGGCAAGGAAGCCGCCCTGATGGCGGGACTGGACCATGCCCGGCGCGGTGCCGTCCTGTTCATGGACGGCGACGGTCAACATCCGCCCGACCTCGTCGAGAAGCTCGTCGGTCACTGGATCGATGACGGCTACGACGTGGTCTATACCGCCAAGGCCAATCGCGACAACGAATCGTTGCTGCGGCGGCTTGCCGTGCACGGCTTCTACGCGCTGATCAATTGGGGCGCACGACAGAAAATCCCGGAGGACGCCGGCGACTTTCGCCTGCTGTCGCCGCGCGCGGCGGCGGCGCTGCGACAGCTCCCCGAACGCAATCGGTTTTTCAAGGGCCTTGCCAGCTGGATCGGCTTCCGCCAGATCCGGGTCGACTATGAGCCCGCGCCCCGCGCGCACGGTATCACCACGTTCAGCGCCGGCCGGCTGGTCGGGCTTTCGATCGAAGGGCTGACGTCGTTCTCGGTGGCGCCGCTGCGATTTGCCAGCCTGCTCGGGGTCTTGCTCGCCACAGGCGCCTTCCTGTTCGGTCTTTCGATCCTCTGGGAAACCTGGGTGGATGGAAAGTCGGTTCCCGGCTATCCCTCGCTGGTGGTCGGCCTGATGACCATTGGCGGCGTGCAGCTCATCATGATCGGCATCGTCGGGGAATATATCGGGAAGATTCTTTCGGAGCTGAAGGCACGTCCGATCTATTTCGTCGCCGAGCACAGCGAGAAACGCGCCGAAGCGACAACCGCTGCCAGCGCCGGCGAAAGGGCCGCGGCCGAATGAGCGATGCCGCCTGGTGGCCCGATTCTAGCATTCGCCTCCCGTCCGGGAGGCACCTTGCGAATGCCGGAATCCCCGGGACCACCGGCAAATTATAATTGCCAGTGGAGCTTCTGGATTTGACGTTCGCATCGGGGAATCGCGGCAAATGGTAGCGAACGTCAAATCCGCTCCGCCGGTGCGCCGCATTTGGTTGTGCGCCGACGACTACGGTATCAGTCCCGGCGTCAACCACGCCATTCGCGACCTGATCGAGCGCGGCCGTCTCAATGCCACCTCGGTCATGGTGGTCGGCCCGGCCATTGGCCGTGATGAAGCGAGCGCGCTCAAAATCCTGGCGGCGAACAGTCCGCGTTGCGCCGTCGGCCTGCACGTCACCTTGACGGCGCCATTTCGGCCCCTGACGATGCACTTCAAGCCGATCGACGGCGGCATGTTCTTGCCCTTTCCGAAACTGCTGCGGACCGGCCTGATGCGCCGGCTCGATCCTGAAGTCATCCACACCGAATTGATGGTGCAATTTTCGACCTTCGGCGAATTGTTCGGCCGTGCCCCGGACTTTGTCGACGGTCATCAGCATGCCCAGCTATTTCCGGGAGTGCGTGACGCGTTTCTGACGGCGGTGAACCAAGCCGCGCCCAACGCCTGGGTTCGCCAGGGCGGACGCAATCAGCCTTTGATCCAGCGGCTCGGCCCGCCCAAGGCTCTGGTTCTCGACGTCTTGAGCGCGCAGTTTCGCCGCCGCGCCGCGCGCGCCAATATCGCATTCAACCCCGGCTTCGCCGGCGCCTATGATTTTTCCGGAAAACCCGATTTCGGGGCCCTGATGCAACAATTTCTCGATGGTCTGCCCGACGCCGGCGTCATCATGTGTCACCCGGGGGTGGTGGATGAAATTCTGGTCAGCCTCGATCCGCTGACCGACCAGCGCGAACATGAATACGCTTTTCTCGGGGGAGAGCATTTCCAGCCTTTGTTGGCGGCGAATAAAGTTACATTGGGCTGATATTTCGGGCTGTTATTTCGGGCCGTTATTTCCTGCCTCCCGGGGACGCGTTGTCGCATACATAAATTTAATTTCGGACGGCACTACTCGCGACACAAAGCCCCCCTACATCAGCCCCGGCTTCCAAGCGAGGAGACATTCCATGACACCGCAAGAACGCCAATTGGTTGACGATCTTTTCGACCGGCTCGCCAAGATGGAGAGCGCGCCGCGCGATCCGGACGCTGTGGCTGCCATCACGGACGGTCTGCGGAAGGCGCCCAACGCGGTTTACGCGCTGGTGCAGACGGTGCTGGTTCAGGACGAAGCGCTGAAACAGGCCCACCATCGCATCGAGGAGTTGGAGGCCGCTGGCGCACCACAGCAACGGCAATCCGGCGGCTTCCTCGATTCGATGCGGGATTCGGTTTTTGGACAAAGCCAGCCGCACGGTTCGGTGCCGAATGTCCCGCCGCCGCGCGATACGGGCAGCCGTCCGGTGTGGAACAGTGGCCAAGTCCTGCAGCAGGGACAGTCGCCCGGGCGTTATGACCAGGCCCCGTATGGACAAGGCTCTTACGGACAGCAGCCCTATGGCGCACCCCAAGGTCAGATGGGCGGTCCGATGGGTGGCGCGTTCGGGGGCGCGATGGGTGGAGGCGGCGGCTCGTTTCTCGGCACCGCGGCTGCGACGGCAGCTGGCATGGTCGGCGGATCACTATTGCTCAACAGCTTCCGCGGCATGATGGGCGGCAGCCGCCAGGCCTTCGGCGATACGGCAGTCACCGGCGACCGGAGCCCGTGGAGCGACCAATCCCGCAGCGACCTGGCGCGTGACGCCGGCGTCAACAATATCGGCTCGAAAGATCTCGCCGCGCAAGATCGTGCCCAGGATCTCGCTCAGGATCGCGACGACGACAATCTCGCCGCGCAAGATCGCGCCCAGGATCTAGCTCAGGATCGCGACGACGACAACTCGCGCACAGGACTTTTCGATACCGCCTCGAACGACGACGATCACGACGACATGGATCTCGATTCGGACGACTTCGGCGGTGATGGAGACAGCGACTTCGCCTGACGAAATGCTGCCCGCACGATAAAACGGCCGCCCAACCGGGCGGCCGTTTTATTTTCGAAGCACAACAAATCAACCGACGATGCAGCTCAGATGACGATGACCCGCGTGCCGACATTGACGCGGCCGTAGAGGTCGATCACGTCCTCGTTGCGCATCCGGATGCAGCCGGACGACACGTTGGTGCCGATGGTCCAGGGTTCGTTGGAGCCGTGAATGCGGTAGAGCGACGACCCGAGATACATCGCGCGGGCGCCGAGCGGATTTTGTGGCCCCCCTTCCATGTGCCGCGGCAGATCAGGCCGCCGGACCAGCATTTCCGCAGGCGGCGTCCAGTCCGGCCATTCCTTCTTGGCGGAAATCTGCTTGACGCCCGACCAGGTGAACCCGGGGCGGCCAACGCCGATACCATAACGCATCGCCTTGCCGTTGCCCTGTACCAGGTACAGGAACTTGTTGGGCGTATCGACGACGATCGTGCCGGCGCTCTCCTTGCCGTCATACTCAACCAGCTGCTTCTCGAATTTGGGATCGAAGGCAGGATGCGCGGGTTCGCTCAGTTCCGGCTGGCGCGCGGATTGCTGCGGCTCCATCGGCGGCAGCAGCGGACGCTGCGACGGGTATGGCGGCTGCTGCTGATAGGCAGGTTGCTGCGAATAGCGATCACCCTGATTCTGGCCCTCACCGAACAGGAACTCGATAAAGCCGCCGCCCATATTGGGGCGTTCGGCCGAGGCCGTTCGTATCGGTGCGACCGGCCGCGGGGCGGGTTGATCGGCGTAGATCACGGTGGGTTCGGAGACAAACTCGGCCTCGTTCGCCGAGGCCTGATGAAGTCCGGCATTGAGAAAAGACGCGCCGGCAAGCAGCGCAAGATACCTTTTGTTGGACATCGACGTACTCTGTACTGTTTCGCCGTGGGAGCGCCGGAGCGGCGCCTCTGCACACCACCAGCTAAGATCAGAACCGCATCGGTTTGGTAAACAGAACCGGCGTTTCGATTCACCACGTCGTCAATCGCGCGCGGTTTTATCCGGTAGCGTTTATTTTCGGTGAAGGCCGACAGCGCATGGTTAACCGTTGGTATGCGGCACTCAAGGCGCGCTCCGCGACGGGTTCCGGCGTGAACTCCATGTTAAATCGAGTCTGCTTTAAACGCGAGGAGTAAAGCTTGGGGACAAATTGTTATGCCGGTAGCTCGCAGACGTTTTCGTATCGAAGAAGCCTTTGCCGGCGACATGCCGGCGCTGCCGGACGTTGACGGCGAGATCGGTCCGATGCACCACGAGATCATGAGCGAACTGCGCGCCATCCGGGCCCAGATGGCCGCCTTTGGCCACCACTCGGCGACCAGTGCCGTCGGCGAGTCCGTCACGCACGAAGTCGCCGAAACCCAGGTACTGCTGGACACCTATCGCGCCCAGATCGAGCAATGCGAGAAACTCAAGGTCGAACTTGACCTGATCTACGATGCCATCACCCGGACCAAGCGCGAAATCGCAGTGCTGCACGGCACCAGTTTCAACGGCGAGGAAATGGCCAAGGTCAACGGCGAACTCGGCGCCGTGGTCGGCGGCACCGAAGAAGCCACGCAACAGATTCTGGAAGCCGCGGAAGCGATCGATAACGCGGCGACCGCACTGAGCAAGGTGACCTCGCCGGATCAGCAAAAGCTGCTCAGCGAGGAAATCCAGGAGCGCGTCGTTTCGATCTTCGAGGCCTGTAATTTCCAGGACCTGACCGGTCAGCGCATCAAAAAAGTGATGACCACGATGAAGTTCATCGAAAATCACATCACCGTCATGATGGATATCTGGGGTGGCGTCGACGCCATCAAGTCGCACGCACCCGCGATCGTCGACACCCGCGAGGGCGACGCCAAGTTATTGAACGGTCCAAAGACCGATGGCGACGTCGGCCACGCCTCGCAGGACGATATCGACGCGTTGTTCGACTGAGGACGTCATCGCTTCGCCAGAAAAACAAAACGCCGGCGCAGAGCCGGCGTTTTTTGTTTTCACCGTCATTACGAGCCAACGGGTCGGCGCAAGCGCCGCCCGATGACAGGCTCCGCGAAGCAATCCGCAAAATCACAAAGAAGGTTGGATTGCTTGGTCGCTTACGCTCCTCGCAATGACGGCAGCAGCCTGGTGCGATCAGGTCACGCGCGCGGGGCGCAGCGCACGTAGACCATGTTGCCGTAGCGGGTCGCCGCGTCCTTGTCGATGAAGCGGGTGATCAGGACACGTCCGTCAAAGGAAACGATCTCGCGGTCCTGTTCGCCCCCGGCCGGTCCGGGAGGACCAATATAATTCTTGCCGCCGGGGCTACCCTTGAGGCGCAATTCCTGGGGCGTCGCCTGATCGGCCAGATGCATGATCACACCGCCGGAGGCGCCCGCTCCGATCACATAAGGTTGTTTGCACTGCGCCCGCGCGGCGACTTCGGTGCGGGCGCGGTCATTGGGATTCTGGAATGACGCAAGGCCCCACCGGCCGACGATTTCATCGGAGCGGATCGTTGCCGGCATTTCGGGCACCGGGGCGGGTTCCGGCGCCGAAGGGGATGACGAAAAGGACGGCAGGCTCATGCTCCCGCACCCACCCAGAAATATCGTGAGCGCCGAGGCGATCCCCAGATTGGCAACCGTCCGCGTGCTACGTGACCCGACCATGTTCTCCCCCAAGCAAATCCGCGGCCACACCCATCCCGCAGCCAAGCGCAAAACTCCTGCCGGAGCAATGACGTCCAACAAATTACGCCGGCGCACCGATTTGGTTTCCTGAAGCATCCTATATCTGCCTCACCAAGGCCTTAACCTCGTTTGCTTGACAGGATCGGCGTCAAGCCATATCCCCGAACGCACAATTGGCACTCCCGGAGTGCGATTGCCAGGGATGCGAGCTGTTCTACCCTCGGCGGTGTCGAATACGCCCGTTTTTCCACCCATTTTCGATGACAAACCCAACCCGAACACCGGGCCTTCAAAAGGAACCGTCATGACTAAAACCAAATTTCGTCCGCTGCATGACCGTGTCGTGGTCAAGCGCATCGACGCCGAAGCAAAGACCAAGGGCGGCATCATCATTCCCGACAGCGCCAAGGAAAAGCCCTCGCAAGGCGAAATCACGGCGGTCGGTCCGGGCGGCCGCGACGAAGCCGGCAAACTGATCCCGATCGACCTCAAGGTTGGCGACCGCGTGCTGTTCGGCAAATGGTCCGGCACCGAAGTCAAGCTCGACGGCGAGGAACTCTTGATCATGAAGGAAAGCGACATCATGGGCGTGCTGGTCTGACCGCACACCGCCCTCACCCGGAGGAGGCAGCGCAGCTGCCGTCTCGAAGGGTGAGCCCTTCCACAAGCTCATCCATCGCGACGCGGGCAACCGCCCGCTGCTCGGGACGAAGTCATTTCCAGGAGTGAATTCAAATGGCTGCCAAGGACGTCAAATTTTCCGGAGACGCGCGCGAGCGCATGCTGCGCGGCGTCGATATTCTCGCCAATGCGGTCAAGGTGACGCTTGGCCCCAAGGGCCGCAACGTCGTCATTGAAAAGAGCTTCGGCGCGCCGCGCATCACCAAGGACGGCGTCACCGTCGCCAAGGAAATCGAACTCGACGACAAGTTCGAGAACATGGGCGCGCAGATGCTGCGCGAAGTCGCCTCCAAGACCAGCGACACCGCCGGCGACGGCACCACCACCGCCACCGTGCTGGCCCAGTCGATCGTGCGGGAAGGCGCCAAAGCGGTTGCCGCCGGCATGAATCCGATGGACTTGAAGCGCGGGATCGAGATTGCGGTGCACGCCGTGGTCAAGGACATCGAGAAACGCGCCAAGCCGGTCGCCTCATCCTCCGAAGTGGCCCAGATCGGCACCATCTCGTCCAACGGCGATGCCGCGATCGGCAAGATGATTGCGCAAGCGATGCAGAAAGTCGGCAATGAAGGCGTCATCACCGTCGAGGAGAACAAGTCGCTGGAAACCGAGGTCGACATCGTCGAGGGCATGAAATTCGACCGCGGTTACCTGTCGCCCTATTTCATCACCAACGGCGAGAAGATGACCGCCGAGCTTGAGGACGTCTACGTGCTGCTGCACGAGAAGAAACTGTCCGGGCTGCAGTCGATGCTGCCGGTGCTGGAAGCCGTGGTGCAGTCGGGCAAGCCGCTCCTGATAATCGCCGAAGACGTCGAAGGCGAGGCCCTGGCCACGCTGGTCGTCAACCGTCTGCGCGGCGGGCTGAAGGTCGCCGCCGTCAAGGCACCCGGCTTCGGCGATCGCCGCAAGGCGATGCTGGAAGACATCGCGATCCTGACCGGTGGCCAGCTGATCTCGGAAGAGCTCGGCATGAAGCTCGAAAGCGTGACGGTCAACATGCTCGGCCGCGCCCGCAAGGTGGTGATCGACAAGGAAAACACCACGATCGTCAGCGGCGCGGGCAAGAAAAAGGACATCGAGTCCCGCGTCGGCCAGATCAAGGCGCAGATCGAGGAGACCACCTCGGACTACGACCGCGAGAAGCTGCAGGAACGTCTTGCCAAGCTCGCCGGCGGCGTCGCGATCATTCGCGTCGGCGGCGCGACCGAGGTCGAGGTGAAAGAGAAAAAGGACCGCGTCGAGGACGCCCTCAACGCCACCCGCGCGGCCGTGCAGGAAGGCATCGTGCCGGGCGGCGGGGTGGCGCTGCTGCGCGCCAAAAAGGCGGTCGGCCGGATCCACAACGAAAACCCCGACGTGCAGGCCGGTATCAATATCGTGCTCAAGGCCCTGGAAGCGCCGATCCGCCAGATCGCCGAGAATGCCGGTGTCGAAGGCTCGATCGTCGTCGGCGCGATCCTTGAGAACAAGTCCGAGACATTCGGCTTCGACGCCCAGACCGAGGAATATGTCGATATGGTCGCCAAGGGCATCATCGATCCGGCCAAGGTGGTCCGCGCCGCGCTGCAGGATGCATCCTCCGTGGCCGCCCTGCTGGTGACGACCGAGGCCATGGTCGCCGAACTGCCGAAGGAGCCTGCTCCGGCGATGCCCGGCGGCGGTGGCGGCATGGGTGGCATGGGTGGTATGGGTGGTATGGGCTACTAGGCTGTCCCCCCATCCGCGCTCTCAATCGAAGAAGGCCGCCTCCGGGCGGCCTTCTTTTTCGGCGATTCGTGCAGGGAAACATCAGGTTCCGATTCAATCGCAACCCATATAGCTCTACCGTGACGTCCGATTCCATTCTTCCGCGGGGAAATGCATATGCGCGCCCTTTTGTTCTGCCTGGTCGGACTGATGACGGCCTCGACCGGCCTGGCCTACGGCCAGATGAAGCTGTCGCCGAAAGCCGCGCCTGGCGCCAACGAAACCCGATACTTTACCGCCATCGATGGATTGATGGACGGCAATGCCGACGTCATCCTCAAGGAAACCCGGCAGGGCAAGACCGTCACCGCGGCGGTGCTCGACGTCTGCTATCCGACCGCGAAAGGCTCCGATCGCAAGGATCGCTTTGTCGTCAACCTCGCCGTCAATGGCCAGACCCTGACGGGCACCACGCAGAGCAGCGTCGGCAAATTGCCGGTCACGGTGAAGCTTGTGCGCAAGCCGACCGGCGACGGCTTCGAATTCAAGGGCCAGATCGGCATCGGCCAGGCCGTGACCGAGGTCAACTCAAGCGACAATTCCGACCTCAGCGAGAAGGAATTTCAGGACAACCAGACCACCGATGACGGCATCACCGCAACGCCGAAGGATTTTACCGAAGTGTCTCCGGAATCCATCGGCGTGAGGGTAAAGCTGGATGCGGTTTCGGATTTCCTCAAGAGCCTGAAGGGGCAGGACATCGAGGTTTCCTGGAGCAGCCTTGCGGTCACCTGCGATGTGCTGCGCGCCGGCGAACAGACCATCAGCCTCAGCGCCGATCCGGATCGCGCCGCCGGGTTGATCGCAAAATTCAAGTCGGCGCCGGGGGTGGTCGCCGCGGGCTGGACCACCGGAGTGGTCGAGATGGAGCGCACCATCCGTTTTCCGGCCGCCGACTGGCGCGACGGCGATCGGCTCAACAGGGACAAGCTCACGGCGGCGATTTCCAACGTTCTGGCCGGATCGCTTTCGGCGAAATCGTCGTCCACGGCGTGGAGCAGCAGCACCGGCAAGCTGAAATTCAAGTTCAAGCGGCCAAGCCAGACCTACCCCGCGCTCGACCTCACCGAGACAATTGAAGTGACCGCGCTGGTGGCGCCGGAAAAGCCCGGCGCCACCGAGCGCTTGATGCTATGGATCGGCAATCCCGTGATTTCAACCACGGACGAGGCCGCGGGCGCAAAACTCAATCTGGCAAGCGATTCCAATGGCGACGAGGAAGGCGATCAAAGCGACGACAACGGCTCCCTCGATGCGCTGGCCAGGGAATTCAAGGGACAACGCTGGGACGCCGATAAGTCGGCATGGAAATAGCTAACGTTGCTGGTGCGCATTTCCTGGCGAAAATGCGCGACTTGGAACAGACGCCCGTCGCGATCCTGATCACGGCTCTCGTCAGGACAAGCGCGCCGGAGGCCGGAAACTTCAGTTGGTGTTGATTCGAAAGCGCAGCGGCCTGATTCCGATAAACGACACCAGATCGCCCCGCCGCTTCCAGGTCGCGGCCTCGCTCAGCGCCGCCACCAGTTCATCGTCCGCCTGCGCCCGCGCCGGCGGGCAGTCGCGGTCCTGCAGCGGGCCGGGGACAAAAATCACGGTATTGCCCGCGACCGAGAACTGGCCCTTGCCGGCCTTGCACCACAAGTCGAGCTTGGCCTCGCCGTTGTCGCCGATCTCGAGCGTCGGAATCCGCTTCGATCCGCCTTGAGGTACCGCGTCCAGCGTCATCTCGAACCCGAACGGAAACCCGTCATCGGCGCAGGCCGGAACCGCCGCCAAGGCCGCCACGGCCAGTACTGCCGCAGCCGCGGTGCGCCTTGCAAAGCCTGTCGTTGCAAACATGCAGTTCCCTCGAAATGCCAGGATAATCCCAGCCGCGCGCGCCGTTGTAATGGGCAAGCGCGACATTGACCATATTGGCGGTCATGAAAGATTTCGCTTCGCAAAAAACCCCGCGTCCATCGGACGCGGGGATCTTGCCGATGAGATCCAGCGCCGTGTCTTACTTCAAGACCATGGCGGTGAACGGATAGACGTAGGCCTGCAGCATGACAAGGAGGCCTACCAGACACGCCAGCGCGATCGAGTGTTTGAACACGAAACGCAGAATCGTGCCTTCATGTCCGTACCAGTTGGTGGCGGTGGAGGCGACGACGATCGACTGGGCGTCGATCATCTTGCCCATGACGCCGCCGGATGAGTTCGCCGCACCCATCAGGATCGACGACAGGCCCAGTTGCTCCGAGGTGATCTTCTGCAGATTGCCGAACAGAATGTTCGACGCCGTATCCGATCCAGTCAGCGCCACGCCCAGCCAGCCAAGCAGCGTGCCGAAGAAGGGATAGAGCACGCCGGTCGCGGCGAATGCCAGGCCGAGCGTTGCATCGACGCCGGACAGGCGCGTCAGCGTACCGATCGCCAGCATCGCCGAGATCGTGATCAGCGAAATCGCGCAAAGTTTGATGGTGCGGCCATACTCGGCGATCATCTTCGCCGGCGAGAATCCCATCAGGAAACTGGAGATAATCGCCGCCAACAGCATGCCCGTGCCGGTGAACGAAAGGTAGGTAAACCCGAATACCGCACCCTCCGGCGTCGGCTTCGCCGCCACCGGCGGCACCTTGTTGATCATGTTGTGCAGATCGGGAACGGGGTAATTCCAGGTGAAGATCGAGTTTGCCCACGTCTTGAACGATCCATTGCCCCAGATCAGCATCACAATGCAGACGATGATCCATGGCAGCAGCGAACTCCAGAGCTCCGCCTGGGTTAACGGCGTCTTGTCCATCGGCTTCGCGGGCGCCATCGTTGCAGCGGACTCGTCGTTGCCGCGCAGCGCCGGCGACAGCCAAAGCTGCTTCGGCTGCCAGACTTTCAGGAACAGGATCAGGCAGCCCATCGAGATCAGCGATGCGCCGATATCGACGATCCACGGATTGATATAGTTCGAGATCACGAATTGCGGGACCGCGAAGCTGACCCCGGTGACCAGGACGGCCGGCCAGACGTCCTTCATGCCCTTCCAGCCGGCGAACGCCCATACCACCCAGAACGGCACGATCAGCGAGAACACCGGCAACTGCCGCCCGACCATCGCGCCGAGAATATAGGGATCAAGGCCGGTCACCGTAGCCAGCCCCTGAATCGGGGTACCGAGCGCGCCGTAGGCAACCGGCGCGGTGTTGGCGATCAGCGACAGGCCGGATGCGGCGAGCGGCGAGAAACCGAGGCCGATCAGAACCGCCCCGGTCACGGCAACCGGGGTCCCAAAGCCGGAAGCGCCTTCGAAAAATGCCCCGAATGAAAAAGCGATCAGCAGCAATTGCAGGCGCCGGTCCTCGGTCACACCGCCGATGGCACGCTGCAACAGCTCGAACCGCCCGGTTGCGACCGTGATGCGGTAGAGGAAGATGACGTTCAAGACGATCCAGCCGATCGGGAAGAACCCGGCCACCACCCCGAGCAGGGTGGCGCGAATCGACATGCCGGCAGGCATCGTGAATACGAAAATCGCGATGATATTGGCGGCGATCAGCGCAATGATGGCGGCGATATGCGCCTTGACCTTGCCGCTGGCGATCAAAACCAGCAGCGTGACGACCGGTATCGCCGCGGCGATCGTCGAAAGCACGGTGTTGTTAAAAGGATTATAGACCTGATTCCACATTGCGATTCCTCCCACGCGCTTATTCGGCGTCCCGACCCGCGTGAACGGTCGCTGCGCCTGGCGCGATTGCCGGGGTGTCCTTAGCAAAACGCGAAATCGGAAGCGAATTTGGCCATGCCAAACCCGCTCACAAACACGCGAAGTAAGAAGGCCCCCTGCCCCTCGCCATTGTGAGCATGCTAGAGTTGACTCCAAGGCCGGGACAAGCGAACGCAGACCGTGAGAATTACGACTTTAGTCTAGATATCCCCAGTTCTCCCGTTTTTCAGGGCCTTTTGGCCATCGTCCCGGAGACCACAATCTGTGAACAACATCCGCTCGACGCTCGCGACCGTATGGCGGATCGCTGCTCCTTATTTCGCGTCCGAAGACAAATTCGCGGGCCGCCTGCTGCTGGCCTCGGTCGTTACGATCGAACTGATGGTAGTCGGGATCAATGTCCTCCTGAACCAGTGGAACAATCGCTTCTATAATGCGCTGCAGGAAAAGAACTGGGACGGCTTCGTCCGGGAAATCGGTATCTTTTCCATCCTCGCCGCCTGCTTTATCGCGCTTTCGGTCTATCAGCTCTATCTCAACCAGTGGCTTCAGATCCGCTGGCGGCTCTGGCTGACCAACCACTATCTCGGCGAATGGCTTGACGGCCCGAACCACTATCGGATGCAGCTCCAGGGCGATGCCGCCGACAATCCAGACCAGCGCATCACAGACGACGTCAAACTGTTTGTCGACCAAACGCTGAATATCAGCGTCGGCCTGTTGAGCGCGGTGGTGACGCTGGCCTCCTTCGTGGTCATCCTGTGGGGCCTGTCGGCCGAAGCCCCGTTGACAATTTTCGGCAACGAGTTCGCCATCCCCGGCTATCTGGTGTGGGGTGCCTTGATCTATGCCGTGTTCGGGACCGCCCTGACACACTGGATCGGCTCGCCGCTGGTCCTTCTTGATTTTCAACAGCAGCGATACGAAGCAGATTTCCGATTCAACCTCGTGCGGGTACGCGAGAACTCCGAGCAGATCGCGCTGCTGCGAGGCGAGAGCGCCGAGCGGGGGCGGCTTTCGCAGCGCTTCGGCCGCGTCGTCCAAAACTGGTACGAGATCATGAGCCGGACCAAGCGGCTGACGGCGTTTACGTCGAGCTATTCGCAGGCCGCGGTGATTTTCCCCTACGTTCTGGTGGCGCCGGCCTATTTTGCCGACAAGATTCAGCTCGGCGGCATGATGCAGACCGCATCCGCCTTTTCCAGCGTGCAATCCGCGCTGTCGTTTTTCGTTTCGATCTATCGCACGCTGGCCGAGTGGCAGGCGGTGATCGCGCGTCTCGACGGATTCGAGGCGGCGATCGCCAGCGCCGCAGCACTGCCGGTCGCTGCCGGTTCGATCGACGTCGTGGCTTCCACCGGCGGCGACAATATCGAGCTGCGGCAGCTTCTGGTCCGGCTGCCCAACGGAACTCCGCTGGTCTCGGCGGACGGCTTCAGCATTCACGGCCACGAGCGCACCCTGGTCACCGGCCCGTCCGGCGCCGGCAAGTCGACCTTGTTCCGCGCCATTGCCGGCGTCTGGCCGTTCGGAACCGGCGCGATCGCGATCCCGTCCGGGGCTACGCTGATGATGCTGCCCCAGCGGCCGTATTTTCCGGTGGGTTCGCTGCAGGCTGCGATCGTCTATCCTGCTGAAGCCAACGCATACACCCCGGAGCTGGTGGGGAATGCTCTCATCGCGGTGGGCCTGCCTCAACTGGTCTCGCGGCTGGAGGACGACGCGCACTGGAACCGAATGCTCTCGCTCGGTGAACAGCAGCGTCTTGGGCTCGCACGCGCGCTTTTGCACGCGCCGCAATATCTGTTCCTGGATGAAGCGACCGCGTCGCTCGATGAGGCCTCCGAGGCGGCGCTCTATCGTCTCCTCACCGAGAAGTTGCCGGCAACCACCGTGGTGTCGATCGGCCATCGGAGCACGCTTGAAGCCTTCCATCAGCGCAATGTCGTGCTGGCCCGTGACGGCGATCGATTTGCGCTGCGAGACCAGGGCAAGCGCGGCGAGCCGTCATAACGGCTTACAACCAGCGCAGCGGATAGGCAAACGCCGTCAGCAATACCGCACCGGCAAGCACCGGCGCGAGCAGGAAAGACCAGGGAAGATTACCGGAGACCACCAGCAGAGGATTAATTCCTGCCGGCGGATGGAAAGTGCCGGTGGCAACCATCGCAAGAACGGCCAATCCGACTGCGGCGGCGGCCGCCCAGCCTTGCGGTCCGGCCAGCCGGAGCACGGCGAACCCGACCAGCGTCGCCACGACATGCCCGCCGATCAGGGCGCGCGGTTGGGCCGGCTCCGCGTCGGGAGATCCGATGACCAGCACGATGGAGGTAGCGAACGGGATGAGAACCAGCGGAGTGTGGGACGCCACCGAGGACCACTCCATGCCAGCGATCGCGATCGCCGCTCCAAGGCCCGCAAAAGCCCCCTCCACGAGGCCGCGAAGGCCGATGCGGCAGTATGCCTTCCTCACCACGCCTCGCCAGCCAAGAAGCATCTGATTCCCCGAAAAACAAAAGAGCGGCAGATTGCGCTGCCGCCCTTTCTACAGTCTCAAGAGAAAAATTACTTCAGATTGGTCATCGCGGTTAGGTCAGCCGAGAGCTTGACGATACCGGCCGCACCGCACCAGTTCGAACCGGCGCCACCGGGATTGATCGATGTGACGCTGGTCGTTCCGGAAGCGTTGAACGCGCTCGTGAAGGCGTTGCAGTCGCCCTTCGACAGGTCGGAGTCGGAGTAGCGAAGATCGAGCGTGAACACCTTGTACGTGAAGGCAATGCCGATGTTCCAGGTGTCATAGCTGGCGTAGGGGATGCCTCCCGCGAAAACCGTTCCGGGAATGCCGTAGAATGCACTGGAAGTGCCGAGCCACTGCCGGCCGACCTCGCCGGACACATACATGCCGACGCCGCTGGTGCCGAAGGTGGTGCTGGGCGCGGTGTACCTGCCGGTGATCGACGCGTAGTCGCCCCAGGCGCCGGAGTTCAGGAAATTCGGCGAGTAGTATTCGTTGACGCCGACCTGCCAGCTGTCGTTGATGGTGTAGTTAACCTTGCCGTAGACTTCGGCGAAGCTCACGTCCTTCTTCATCACGTTGCCATTGGCAAGGAAGATCGTGCTTGTGCTGACCGGGCAAACATTGCCGCCGGGAACGCCGCCGGTGAGGATGTTGTCGGCGCAATTCCCGCCCGGATAGAGGTAACCCCAGACACCGAAATCGAAGGCGAAAGCACCGAAGGTCGGTCGAATACCACCGTAGACATCGACTTCAGCGGCAGCACGGTTCGCAAACGAGATGCTCTCGACCGAGGTGCCGATGTACAGTTGGAGGTCCTTGCTGACATTGTAGCGCGGTTCGAAATAGGCCGCGACCGAGGGGTTGTGATTGGACTGGGTGACCCCGCGGAAGATGTAGTCGTTCATGACGGAGCTGCCGAAAGCGACATCCCAGGGATCGAACGGCGCCGGCGGCGGCGCTTTGACAGCTTTAAGAGGCATATCGGCCGCAAAAGCCGAACCCGTCATGGCCAACACCGCGGCAGCCAGCACCATCTTCTTCATCAAGACCCCCAACGCATTTCCAAAGGTCAGCCGGGATTCGGCCCTCGAAGAACGGGGCGACAACCGACCGGGACTGAATTCGTTAATCCGAGAGGCAATCTGGTACGGGTCGCTGGTTGCGAGAAGCAAAAAAGGTAATCATCTGCATAGTTTTTAGCCGTAATCGCAACTATGCGAAAAGGTTGTTCACACCTGTTGTAATTCGACCACAACTGTTGCGGAGCTCTCGATCGGTTCGACAACTTTTTTGGGACAGGCCTTGCGGGGTATCCCCTGTGGAGCCGGTCGGCGACCGACATGAGCGAATCAGCGGTCTTTCGCCCGCAGCCCTTCCCTCAATTCACCCACAAGAGACGACTGCCCCAATAAAACGAAAGGCCGCAGCGGCGAGCGCTGCGGCCTTCCAACGTGACCGGGATCAGACCGGACGCGATTTGCTATTGGCTGTCGTCACCGCCGGGAGGGGGGCTCGACGGGTGCCCCCATGACGGCGCAGGAGTTGGGGCAGCAGGAGTTGAGACAACAGGACTTGGAGCAGCCGGACTGGGCGTGGCCCAACTCGGTGCCGATGCAGCCGGCGCGGGTGCCGGTGCGGGCGCGGGTCTAGGCGCCGCTGGCTTTGCCGGAGCTGGCTTTGCCGGAGCTGCCTTTGCCGGAGCTGCCTTTTTCGCCGGGCTCTTCTTGGCGCTGGCCTTCTTGGCTGACTTTTTCGGGGCCGCCGCCTTGGCCTTCTTGGCCGGCTTCGCAGCCTTCTTGGCCTTCTTGGCCGATTTCCTGGTGGATTTCTTGGCCGATTTCTTGGCTGATTTCTTGGCGGATTTTTTCTTCGCCGTCAGAATCTTTTTGTTCTTCTTAGCCTTCTTCCCCTTTTTCTTTTTGCCTTTAGCCATCGTGGTCCTCCTGTTGCCGCTGAGCCGTGTCTATCGAGCGCTTCAAGTCGTCCACTTTCGCGTCGGGCCAATCGATCAATTCAACCCTGGCCGGGGACCGCCTGTCGCCCAATCGAGAAGCTCAATCGTGTGCACCACAGGAACTGACGTACCGCCGGCAATCTGCACCATGCATCCAATATTGCCCGCAGCAATCATATCCGGCTTGACCATCGCAATATTGGCGACCTTCCGATCGCGCAATTTGTTCGCAATGTCAGGCTGGAGAATGTTGTACGTCCCCGCCGAACCGCAACACAAATGGCTCTCGGGTACATCTTTCACCACGAATCCGCTCTTGGAAAGCAATTCTTTCGGAGCTTGCGTGATTTTCTGGCCGTGCTGCAGCGAACAAGCCGAGTGATAGGCGACGACAATGTCGCTGCGCTGCTGCGCGGGCTGCAGATCGAGGCCGCTGACATACTCGGTGACGTCCTTGGCCAACGCCGAAACCTTGGCGGCCGCGGCCGCAAAATCCCGATCCTCGCGCAGCATGAAACCATAGTCCTTGATCACGGTTCCACAGCCCGACGTGGTCACCAGGATGGCGTCGAGGCCATCGCGCCCGGCCTCCGCGAGCCAGGCGGCGATGTTGGCGCGGGCGAACGCCAGCGCGGCGGCATCGCGGCCCAAATGATGGGTCAGCGCACCGCAACATTGCTCATCCTTGACCAGCACGACCTCGATGCCGTGACGCGTCAGCAGGTTGATCGCCGCCTGATTGATGCGCGGCGCCAGCACCTGTTGGGCGCAACCTTGCAGCAAGGCGACCCGTCCGCGCCTTTCGCCGACGGCCGGAAAGACGCTGCCGCCGGCGGGTCCCGGCGCCGGCAGGCTGCCCGGCGCCAGCGTCAGCATCGCCCTGATTCGCCTCAGCAACGCCGGCGGGCTCGATGCCGATGCCGCCTTGGGGGACGGCAGCAAGCCCATCAGCGGCCGGCCGAGTCGCGCCAGGATCATGCCGGCGCGAAACCAGGCGGGCTGCGGCAGCACACGAGCGAGCACCGCGCGCAACAGCCGCTCGGCTAGCGGCCTGGTATAGTCCCGTTCGATCCTCACCCGCGCCTGATCGACCAAATGCATGTAGTTCACGCCCGACGGACAGGTGGTCATGCAGGCGAGGCAGGAGAGACAGCGGTCGATGTGCTTGACCACTTCCGCGGTCGGCGGCTGATCCTTTTCCAGCATCTCCTTGATGAGATAGATCCTGCCGCGCGGGCTATCGAGCTCGTCGCCGAGCAGCACATAGGTCGGACAGGTCGCGGTACAAAATCCGCAGTGCACGCACGCCCGTAAAATCCTGTCCGCTTCGGCAATATCGGGGTCGGCGAGCTGGGTGAGGCTGAATTCGGTCTTCATGCCGCGGGTCCCCGTGTCATCCGGCCGCGATTGAGGATGTTTTTCGGATCGAAGCCGTGGCGAACGCGCTCGCTCAGGGCAGCAAGGCCGGCCTTCTGCGGATGAAACACATCGACCTGGCGCCGCACTTCTTCGGATCCGCGCAGCAGCATGGCATGGCCGCCGACCGCATCGACGCGTGGCCGCACCAATGCCGCCTGGGCATCGGCCTTGGGAGGCAGCGCCGCCCAGATCAGGCCGCCGCCCCAATCGTAGATCACATCGCCGCCGGTATCGCGCGCCAGGGCCTGGCCAAGGGCGCCGCCGGAGGCCGGCGGACAGACGATCCGCCACACCGGCCACGCTCCGAGCGCGCCGTTGGCCGCGAACGGCTCGACGTCGCGAACTGAACCCCAGATCGCCGCCGAGGGCGCATCCTCCAGGATTTCGGCCGCCGCAAATGGCGCGAGCAGCTTGGCGAGCGCGGCCGCGCGATGGGCAGCGGACGCCGTAATACCCTCCAGCCGCAAGAACGTGACCGCTTCTCGCGGCGATCCAACATCGGCCAGGCCGCCCCCGGCATGCCGAAATACCGAATTCGGGACATGCGCCGCACCGGACACATCGAACGGTGAGCCCAATGCCGCCGTCATCGCCCGGCCGGCCGAAATGTCATCCAGTCCGCGCAGCACCAGGGTCCGCTCGCTCTCGGGCCTTGGCATGACCTTCAGCGTCACCTCCGTCATGACCGCGAGCGTGCCCCACGACCCAGCCAGCAGCTTGCAAAGATCATAGCCGGTGACGTTCTTCACCACCCGGCCGCCGGCCTTGAAACTGTCGCCGAAGCCGGACACCGCGTGTGCGCCGAGCAGATGGTCGCGGGCGCCCCCGGCCTGAACGCGGCGCGGCCCCGCAAGGCCGGCGCCGATCATGCCCCCGATGCTCCCCTCACCCGGCGTCCCCAGCAGCAGCCCGGTATTGAGCGGCTCGAACGCGAAATGCTGGTTCTTCGAGTCGATCAGCGACTTGACGTCGGCAAGCGGCGCGCCCGCCTGCACGGTGATGATCAGTTCGTTCGGTTCATAGGATGTCACCGCGCTGAGTGCCGACAGATCGAGCAGCGCGTTGGTCGCCATCGGCTGGCCCATCAGCCGCTTGGAGCCATTGCCGATGATTTCCAGCGGCTGCTCGCTGGCAATCGCCGCGCGCACCGCCTGTTCGACATCCTTGGCGTCACGCACTTTCAGGGTATCCACGCCAACCGCCTCGCTTTCATCGCCCATCCGCCCCGAGCCGGGCGTCACGCCGCCAGCCACATTGCATGGCATCTTCTAAAGACGTGGATGCAGGACACAAGACCGGGAGTGACGGCTCGGCGTCCTCGCGAATGGGAGGCATACCCTTAAAGCCGGGCTCGACAGCGTCCGGACGCCTGGATTCAATGGCGGCGCAATCCGCTTCATCCTCAGGCATCAGAACCTGGAAAAGCTATCCCTGATCTCGCATTCCTGGGGCTCGATGCCCGTGGGTCTCTTCGCCGGCGCGCATTCCGCACTGGTCGATCGGCTCGTGCTGTTTGCACCGATTGCATGTCGCGGACCGCGGCGCTACGAAACGCCCTCCTCATTTCCGGCCTGGCGCATCGTGACACCGCAAGATCAATGGAACCGGTTCATCGAAGACGTTCCCGCGCATGAGCCGCCGGTTCTTTCGCGGATTCATTTCGAGGAATGGAGCCAATTTTATCTCGACAGTGACCCTGACAGCCGTTCGCGCGATCCCGCGGGCGTCAAGACACCGCTCGGTCCTTTCAGCGAGATCATCAAGGCCTGGCATGGCCGGCTGGGGCACCCATTTGATCCATCTCGAAACCCTGCGCCAGGCGCTTTGGCAGGAAAGCATCAACTTCCTGCTCGCCGACGATACCGCACCGATCCCGAACTGAAGCAAACTGGAAGGGAAGACCATGTTTTCAGTGATTTTCGAAGTTCGCCCGAATGACGGCCGCAAGGACGACTATCTCGATCTCGCCAAGCACTTAAAGCCGATTTTGGAAAAGATCGACGGCTTCGTCGATAACGAACGCTTTGAAAGCAAGGTCAGGCCGGGCTGGGTGCTCTCGCACTCGACCTGGCGGGACGAGAAGTCGGTGGTCCGCTGGCGTACCGAAGGCGAACATCACGTCATTCAGGGCAAAGGCCGGTTCGAGCTATTCCAGGACTATCATCTGCGCGTCGGCGACGTGACCGCCGACACCGATCCGCCCAGGGATGCGCCGATTCACGAACGCCGCTTCGATGAAACCGAAGTCGGTGCCGCAAAGATCGTGACCTTTACCGAGATTACGCCAGACAAGGACGCCAGCTTTGCAGCCCAAATCGATCTGCTGCCGGCCCGTCTTGGGCTCGATCTCAAGGACGGCGCCGTTATTGATCACGACGTGTTCGCCAGCATCTACAATCCGAGAAAGCTGGCACTGCTCGTAGGTTGGAGCGGCCCGGATGCGGCCAATGCGTGGTCACCCCAGAGGGTCGAGGGCATCGCGAAACTGCGGCACCGCAGGATCCGCGTCGTGCGCGACTACGGCCGATTTGATCGGCGCGAGGCGCCGCAGTTCTACCCGGATATCAAGGGGGCGGAGACCAGGCATCCCGAGCCCGCGCAGGGCAAGGGCGCGTGAACGCCGGGCCGACTTCGCTGGAAAAACGCTCTAAAACCGCGGGAGTTCGGGGAATGCGAGCTTGCCGCCATGGACGTGCATGCGGCCTAGTTCGGCGCAGCGGTGCAGGGTCGGAAATACCTTGCCGGGGTTGAGCAACCCTTGCGCATCGAATGCGCATTTCAGCCGCTGCTGCTGGTTGAGGTCGATCTCGCTGAACATCTCCGGCATCAGGTCGCGCTTTTCGATCCCGACGCCATGTTCGCCGGTCAGAACGCCGCCAAGCTCGACGCAGGCCCTCAAGATATCGGCGCCGAAGGCCTCCGCCCGCTCCATCTCGCCGGGCTTGTTGGCGTCGTACAGGATCAGCGGATGCAGATTGCCGTCGCCGGCATGAAACACGTTGGCGCAGCGCAGGTCATACTTTTTTGACAGCTCGCGGATTCGCGCCAGCGCCTGCGGCAGCGCACCGCGCGGGATGGTGCCATCCATGCACAGATAGTCCGGCGAGATCCGCCCGACGGCGGGAAAGGCCGCCTTGCGGCCGGCCCAGAACAGATTGCGCTCGGCTTCCGAGCTGGAGATCTGGCAGGAGGTCGAGCCGCAGCCCTGGGCGATCGTTTCGACCCGCTTGATCAGTTCGTCGACCTCGACGCCCGGCCCGTCGAGTTCGATGATCAGGAGTGCCTCGACATCGAGCGGATAGCCGGCATGGACGAAGGCTTCGGCGGCATGGATCGCCGGCTTGTCCATCATCTCCATGCCGCCGGGGATGATGCCGGCGCCGATAATCCGCGCCACGCATTCGCCGGCCGCCTCGACTTGCGCGAAGCCGACCATCAGGGCGCGGGCGGTCTCCGGCTTCTGCAGGATTCGCACCGTGACCTCGGTGATGACGCCGAGCAGGCCTTCGGAACCCGTGATGATCCCCATCAGATCGTAACCACCGGCCTCGGCGGCCTTGCCGCCGATCCTGACGATCTCGCCGGTGATCAGCACGATCTCGCATCCCAGCACATTGTTGGTGGTCATGCCGTATTTCAGGCAATGCACGCCGCCGGAATTTTCCGCGACATTGCCGCCGATCGAGCAGGCGATCTGCGACGACGGATCGGGCGCATAGTAGAAGCCGGCATGGGCGACCGCCTGGCTGATGGCGAGATTGGTCACGCCCGGCTCGGTCACGACCGCGCGGTTGTCGAAATCGATCTCGCGGATGCGCTTGAATTTGCCGAGGCCCAGCAGCACGGCGTCCGCGAGCGGCAGTGCGCCGCCAGACAGCGAGGTTCCGGAACCGCGCGGCACCACCTTGATGCCCTGCTCGAAGCAGTATTTCAGGACTTGCGACACCTGCTCGGTGGTGTCCGGAAGCACCACCACCATCGGCGGCTGCCGATAGGCCATCAGGCCGTCGGACTCGTAAGGAACCATTTCGGCGGCGCTGTCGATCACGCCCTCGCCCGGCACGATGGCGCGCAACGCTTTGACGATGGCGTCGCGGCGAGCCAAAACCGCCTGATCCGGCGCGGGCATCATGATGGTCACGTGAATTTCTCCTGCCGGCGACTTTGCCGATTTATCAAGAAGAATCAAGTACGTCTGGACCGCTTTGGGTAGGCCATCCAGCCACAGCGAGGTGGATGAAACTTTCGTGGCTTGTCCATCATGCGCGGCCTATGCAACAAACGGCCGTGCAGCCAAACCCAACCAACGAAGAGCAGATAATGAAAAAATTGACACTGAGCGCGCTGGTCATCATCGCATCGTCGGCAGCCGCATCGGCTGCGCTGGCGCAGGACGCCGCAGCCGGCAAAACGTCATTCAACAAGTGCCTTGCCTGCCACGCGATCGGGGAAGGCGCCAAGAACAAGGTCGGCCCGGAGCTCAACGGACTGGACGGCCGCAAGTCCGGCACCGCGCCGGATTATAATTACTCCGACGCCAACAAGAACTCCGGCATCACCTGGAACGAGGCCCAGTTCAAGGAATACATCAAGGATCCGAAGGCAAAGATTCCCGGTACCAAGATGGCCTTCGCCGGCATCAAGAACGAGAAAGAGGTCAACGATCTCTGGGCCTATGTCTCGCAATACGACAAGGACGGGAAGACCAAGTAGTCGGCGAAGCGCGGTAGCTTTGTAGGGTGGGCAAAGGCGCTCTTGCGCCGTGCCCACCTTTTCTCCCTTGAGGATGCTGGTGGGCACGCTTCGCTTTGCCCACCCTACGCAAAATTCCGGATTCCATTTTCAAACAGCCACGGCTCGGTCGGTTTTGCGCGGTCATTGCGAGCGCAAGCGAAGCAATCCATCGGCCAACAAGGAAGTGTGGATTGCTTCGTCGCTTTCGCTCCCTTGCGCAAACGCTTCGCGTTTGTCGCAGGCAATGACTGTTCATCACTGATAGTGCGCGACGCCGTTGCCGGCTCATCTCATCACGCTTTAGTCGGCCGCGGCCGCCGTTCCCAGCGCGATTTGGACGACCATCGCGTCGATCTCGCGCATCACAAGGTCTGGCACCGCGTTCTGCACCATGTGACCGACGCCCGGCAGCACAATCAGTTTTGCGCCGGCCACCGCCGCAACAAACGGGCGCGAGTGGATATTCGTCGACACGGTTTTGTCGACATCGCCTGAAATGACCACCGCCGGCGCCTTGATCGCTGCGTAGCGCGGCGCCTGCTCCTCGACCGCGGCTTTCAACGTCAGGATGTCGCGGGCATTGGCGAGGAATTCGCGCGGACGCAGCAATAGCGGCGTCGCAGTGTCCCTGACGAAACTTTCCGGCATGGTCTGCGGCAAAAACGCGTTGCGGGCGCCGGGCCCGGCCAGGAAGAGGCCGAGCGGCAGCGTGATCGTATAGGCCAGCAACGGGCCGATCACCGGCGTGGTCACGACCTCGTTATACCAGCCGACGCCGCCGGGCCACGGATAGGCCACCGGCGCCAGCATCACCAGGCCGGCAACGCGCCCGGGATAGTCGAGTGCCATCCGCGCGCCCAGCGCGCCGGCCCATGAATGCACCACCAGGATCACCTCGCCAACGCCCAGTTTCTCCAGCGCCTCCTCGATCATTCTGCCCTGGATTGCCGGCGTCGAATCGCCTTGGCGCAGGCGCGTGCTCCAGCCGTGACCGGGCCGGTCGATCAGGATCACCCGGTGTTTGCCGGCCAGCATATCTCCAAGCGGCGTGCGCATGGCCTGCAGATTGGAACTGGCGCCATGGATCAGCACCACGGGCGGAAAGGACGCGTCGCGCGGCCCGATGTCGACGACATTGAGGGTTGCCCCGGCAACCTCGATCCTCTCGCCTTGCGCGGGATAGATGCGCTGCAGGGCCACGACACCGCCCTGCGTGATCAGCGCCAGCATCACCAGCGCTGCCACCAAAATGACTGGTATCATTGAAGGAATCCGGATCGATCTGGGCACAAATAAGTTACGGTTTGACGGCGGCCGGGTTTCTCGGACCGGCGAACCCGTCGCAGTTTTCCACCGTGCAGCATCTGCGCGAGGCCCGTCTTCATACAACCGTCATCGGCGGCTTTCTATAAGCGTGAGCGGCACTTTTGCGATCCGATGGGTTCGCGCCTTCGAAGCTTTCGCAGCCTGGCTATCCACATAATCCACAGCAACCGGTGGAGCACCAGAGGATTACCTCACGGAAAAATTGGAGGATTTTCGATGACTTCCGGACCAAATGAAGCCGCCATCGACGAAATCGTCGCCAAATGCAACGGCGACATTCGCGGCGCGCTGAAGGCACTCCTGCTGGTCAACGAGCAGCTGGAAGCGGAGCTTCGACAACTCCATGCCGTGGTGGCGCGTGGCGCACTGGCAGGACACGGCAGCAACGTTCTGCACTGATTGCCCTGATTGAGGGGGCGGCGTGATCAGATGTCGCGGCCTTCGACCTTCTCGGTCAGGGTTTTGACCAGTTCCGGTACCTTTTCGAGGTACGGATTGACCGCGAGCGCCTTGCGGAACGCTTCAAGTGCGCGTTTTTCGTCGCCAAGCTCCTGCATGATCATGCCAAGTCCCGCCAGCGCGCCAAAATGGCGCGGTTCGCGGACCAGCACCTGCTCGATATCCTGCAGCGAATGGGCGTAGTCGTTCCTCAGGTAATACAGCGTGGCACGCCGGTTCCAGCCCTCGACATAGTCGGGACGCAGCTTGACCACGGCATCGAGCAGCTTCAGAGCGACATCCATCTGCTGGGCGTCCATCGCGGCCTTGGCGCGCATCATCAACAGCGCCGCGGTATCGCTCGGTGTCTGCATCCAGAGCGCCCAGATCCGGGCCTCGACGTGTTTGGCGCTGGCTTCATCGGGGGCGGCCTTCAGCGCGCCGAACAGGAAATCCAGCCCACGCGTCTTGTCGGCGCCGACCTTCGGCAGTTTGCCGGGCGGTTCCGGTGGTTTCTTCTGCTGCTTCGGCGGGGCGCCCCTAAAATCCTGCCCGAGCGCCGCAATCGGCACCACAGCGCTCATCGCGGTGGCGAGAATAAGTATCCGGCAGCTGCGCGCGGCAGGGAATCTCAATGCCATGATCAAAGTCTAGACGCAGGAAAAGCCGCTTGCAAAGCAGCAAGGCGTCAAAGACCCGTGATGAGGAGAGACCGCGCACCCGGCCCGAAAGGGCCAGATTCAAGCCCGATTCAGCGTTGCAAGCTCAGCGCTGCAAGTTCAACCTTGGCGCGCCTTGAAGCGGCGCTGAACCTTGTTGATCACATAAACCCGGCCCTTGCGGCGGACCAGACGGTTGTTGCGGTGGCGACCGCGCAACGATTTCAGCGAGTTACGGACCTTCATGGGACAA
>Ga0185299_10001315_pt1 | contig 49541 bp, 56 predicted proteins | sample PaiPotPPA55metaG_FD_128002 | JGI IMG/M metagenome (GOLD analysis project Ga0185299, IMG submission 128002) | Iron sulfur acid spring bacterial and archeal communities from Banff, Canada, to study Microbial Dark Matter (Phase II) - Paint Pots PPA... ... | reverse complement strand
GGACCTGGCTCGCAAACTCCGTCGTTACATCAACGCCTACTCCGCCAATGCTCGCCCGATCCAGTGGAAATACTCTGACTCCAGACGCCGCCTGCGCACTAACGAATTCACTGCGACAGTCCACTAGAGCTGTGCGTCCACGTCTCAAAAACGGCATGGCGGGTAGGGTAAAAAGAGCCGGATCAGTTTCCAAGGCTTGTGCCGCCTGTGTTTAATTCCATAGACTTGACTGGTGACGTTACCTGTTATTGAGCCGATGAAGCTCTTTCGTGTGGCCGAGCCTTCCGACCATTTCGACTGGATTTTCGAGTTAAAACACGATGGTTTCCGCTCGCTTGCCTACATTGAAAACGGTCAGTGCCGCCTAGTTTCCCGCCGCTGCAATGTCTACAAGAGCTTCGATGCCCTTCGGAAGTCCTTCGGTCAACTGCAGGTCGAAAACGCGATTTTGGACGGCGAGCTTGTCTATCTCGATTCGCACGGTCACAGCCAATTTTATGAGCTGCTATACCGCCGCGCTCAACCCGTTTTTTATGTGTTCGATTTAGTTTGGCTAAATGGTAAAGACCTTCGGCAACTCCCGCTGATGGAACGTAAGCAGCACTTGCGCGACCTCATTCAAACGAGCGGCAATCCAGACCTTATATATGCTCAGTTTGTCGAGGAATCGGGGACCGCTCTTTACCGCGAAATTTGCGAGCGCGATTTAGAAGGCATTGTGTGCAAGCGCAAAAGCAGCGTGTATTCAAAGGACCGACGCGCCTGGCTAAAGGTCAAGAACCGCAACTATACTCAAGCCAAGGATCGACAGGAATTGTTTAATCCTAGCGAAAGGCGTTCTGGATTGGGGCGACGGAGGGGGTAGGCCATGACCGCTAAAGATTACATCGATACAAAAGGCTACTGGATATCCCCGGATCGGAGCATTCGACGCATGGGCGACGAAGGTGGCGAGCAAATAATTATTGCGAAGGCGACGGAAGAGTGCTCAGACGCAGAGTGGAATCGAATCTGCGATGCGTTGAAGGTCAGTCTATTTAAAATGGGGTAGAAGGCTTTCTAACAAGGTTCCACCGACGTTGCCACCCACGGCAAAAACCCCGACCATGTGGACCTCATGGGTTCGCCTGGCACATTGACTCGGAAATCATTGATTAGCTCTTCTTCGTATCGGCGGTTCAGGGATTCGTAACGATGCCGTAAACCAGTCATGATCTGGATCAAAAGAAGGTCAGAGGGATTCGCGGTATCGAGCATAGCAGCCCTCGAATACGATAACGCGATTTCTGCGTATCTGTCGGTGAATTATCCCCACATTTGTCGCTAGTACTAAGACAGCGCGATCAATCAAACGGCTATCTGGATGCTGCCTGCGAAACGGTGTGTCCCTTGCAACCTGCATGTGGGCACTTGCAAGCAATGTCTGGAGTTTTCTCCATCGCTTCGCACTCTGTACTGCAATACTTTCCGGAGGTTACATTGCAGGAACAGACGGGATGGGCGCATTTCTTGCTCTCATCAGATGCCATGTGGTCTCTCCTTTTATTGCATCAGGCTGTAGGATTGGATGTTTGTTAGGCGAGGAAAGGCGGCATTGCCGACCCCTACATTTTTTGCTCAGTGGCGAACGTATCCGAAAGAACGGGCGGCTAGAGAATCTACGAGGCTTTTTAGAGTTCGCGCATCTTCAATATCGTTCGAGTCTGTTTGACGAGGGGCGCGACGTTATCTTTTGCAAAGACCCCGAGTACCCCTGCATTGTTTGCTGCTTCGTCGGCGGCCCCGCAGTGCGCGGTCAGCATGAGAACTGGCACTTCCGGCATAATTTGATTGAAAACTCTTGCAGCTTCGACGCCATTCATCACGGGCATTGAAAAATCGAGGATGACCAGGTCGGGCTTCATTTGCTGAGCCTTTTGCAACGCATCAAGACCGTTCTCTGCCTCGCTGCAATCCAACTTCAATTCTTCAAAGTACCAACGCAAACACTTTCGAACGTCTGGTTGGTCATCAACGATGAGTACGTGGGACATCTATGACCATCCTGCGGTGACAGCCAACAAGCGGGAGAGCACCTGGGGGAACGATTCAAGGGAATTGGAACTAAGTATTTCATGAGCGGACCTCGACTTTGAACCTACAGGTTTTCTGTGGAGAGTTAATTCTAAGCGGAAGGTTTGGGACTAGTTCAGCGATAGAGCGGTTGGAGCCTATTGGCGGCCGGACTCAATTGTCCGCCATGATGAGCCGAGATTGCTTGACATACCTCGCAGCCGTTCTCGTGATATTGCAGCAAGGCCCATGCCTTCGCGAAATTCGTTTGTAGCGTCCGAAGTTCGTTGTCCGCGTCGTTTCCTCGACGCCCGGAGTTATGAACGTTAGCACGACCGCTGTTCCAAGTCGTTAATGTGATCTGACAATCCTTGAGTAGCCTCTCATATTCATCGCACCATACTTGAACTACGGACTCCATTTTCATCGTTCCTCCTGGTCATCGCACTGGGACGAATCTGTCCGAATTTGAGCGTGAGAAGCTCTCCGCTTGCCTGCCTCATTGAACCGCCCGGACTCAGAGAAAAGATTGCTCTCGATGCTGAGGGCGTAGGTTAAAATTGATTGCCCTTGCGCTCGACTCACGAATTTCAGCGCTCATTGAACCCACTAAGGAAAGACCCAACAAAGCCAGCACGGCGTACGTCAGAACGAAGATGATCATTTCATACCCTCTACAGGCTACGACACAGAGAGGCATGCGAATGACCAGCACTTTGTTCTAATGTTTTCAATAATATACGGAAATTATCAGGGGAATCCCGTATAGCGATTCTTCCGGGATGGAATGAAGAAAATCTCCAGTACTGTAATGGTACTCGGGAAATACGAAGGACGATACCCTTACCCCACCGTGAGCGAACGCGATACGTCTTCCAAGCAGTCAACCTATCGGTAAAAACTGCCTCTCCAACCCAGGTGTTTCCGAACAAACGCCGAGGCGTGTGCCCTGAAAGTGCATGCACCGGGCACCAGACGCTATCAGGAGGACTAGTGGCTCGAATTTTAATTGCAGATGATCGTGAATCAATGAGGATGGCAGTTAAGACCGTGATTCGAATGCACCCGGGTTGGGAAGTCTGTGGTGAAGCAGACGACGGGCGAGAGGCGGTCGCGAAAGCGGTCGAACTAAACCCGGACCTTGTTCTTTTGGATTTTAGAATGCCGATCACAAATGGCATAAAAGCAGGCAGTCAGATTTGTAGCCTTATGCCTAGAACTCCGGTTGTGATGTATACGCTCCATAGGACGGCCGAACTGGAATTGGCGGCCAAACTAGTTGGCATCCGACAAGTCGTCGCAAAGGAGGACGGCCCGAAGCCCTTGTTGAATGCGATTGAGGCTGAGTTGGGGAATCCGGTCATATAGCACAGGCCAGATGTTGCGGTTGATCCATGATGAGCCGCGAGGAGATCATGCTGCGAGCTGATGAAAGGTGTGCATTGGCAAAAGCCGAAGACGGCCTCCGGGGTCTCATCACCGAGAGAACCTGCGAGGCTTTTTAAAGTTCGTGCATCTTCAATATCGTTCGAGTCTGTTTGACGAGGGGCGCGATGTTATCCTTGGAAAAGACTCCTAATACTCCTGCATCTTTGGCCGCTTCGTCCGCGATGCCAAAGTGTGCAGTCAGCATGAGGATCGGCACTTCCGGCATCACTTGCTTGAATACCTTTGCAGTTTCGACGCCATTCATCACGGGCATGGAGAAGTCGAGGATAATCAAGTCGGGTTTGACTTGCCGGGCCTTTTGCAAGGCGTCCATCCCGTTTTCTGCGTCGCTACATTCGAGTTTCAATTCTTGGAAGTACCAACGCAAGGCTTTGCGGACGTTTGGCTGGTCATCGACGATTAGGATGCGGGGCACTTTGACCAAGATAACCCCGTCGGCTTAGCTTTAAATCGGGTGAAGACCCGACTCCACCTTAGGGGATGCGAAGGGTGGAGGCCGCCGAGCCGTGATGATCAAAACAAGGATACTGACAATATGGATTACAGCGTAGGCTCCCGCATCCGGGTCCGCCTCTACAGCGGCAAGGTTGTCGAGTCTGAGATGACGGCAATCGCGAATCAGTCCACTGGCCGAAAACTGCAAATCGTCTATGGCAACGTGACCGCGTCGACTACTTCACGAACATTGGCCTGGACCAGACTATTTGGCCAGAACTGAGTAAAACCAGGACACATTCCTGCTGTAGTGATCCATACCGTGTTCTCTTCCGTGGACCTGCAATGTAGCGTGATATTCCAGACCGTTGCAGTTGCAGGCGCGCTTATTGTGGCTGTCGGACTAAGCTTAGCTATCCATCGCTGCTTGGTGAACTACCTAAAAAAGCGGCACGGCGCACATGCTCGGAGTTCAGGCGTTAGCGGCCATTTACTGTTCGTATTTGAAAGCCTTGTTTGGGTATGCAGGCGCCGTGGGAACGGGTCGCGGATCTTTACGGATCTCTTCCTCCAGGTAGCGCATGGCAGCGTCGAGTTGTGCGTCGCTGCCGCCAAACGAGGCGTGAGGCAAGTTATCGACCACAATGTCGGGATCGACGCCGTGACCTTCGATCAACCACTTGCGTTCTGGACCGTACACGCCTAACTCGGCTGCAGTGGCGATCCCGCGATCCGCGAGGAAATTGTTCGCCGATAGCCAAACCTCCCCGCCCCAAGTTCGCACACCGATCAGTTTGCCCATGCCGAGTCGGCGAAAACCTTCCGCGAAGGCTTCTCCGTCCGAAGCGGTGAGTTGATCGCAGAGCACGACGATGTGGCCCCGGAACGCGTACTGCATATTCCACACGGGATTACCAACTCGCGGCTGCCAATAGAACCACGCTTTGCGAAGAAGCTTGGCGAGCAGCCAAGAATCGATGTTGCCGCCACGATTGTGGCGGACATCGATGATAAGGGCCTCGCGATCGAAGACAGGATAGTATTCGCGAGCCCACTGCTCAATGTCCGCGGGGCCCATGGCGCGCAAATGAACGTATCCGATGTGGCCTTTGGAGTCGGACTCGACCTTTACACGGCGCGAATACTCCCATTCCCTGTAGCGCATGTTGCGCTCGTCGCGCTCGGACACTGGTGTGACGAGAACATCGCGGGTTTGGCCGGAAGCTGATTTGACCCGGAGCAGAACCTTGCGCCCGGCTTTACCGCGAAGGAGCACGCGCTCGTCCGAGGCGCTGAGCGCGTCTTCGCCGTCGATGCTGACGATGACTTCGCCCTCTTTCACCAGAGAGTCGGGACGAGCGAGCGGCGAGGCTTCATTAGGAAGATCGGGATCGTGGAGATAGATGTGTCGCACGACGTAGCCGCCGGCTTTCTCGTCACGACGCAGAACCGCGCCGAGCGAAGCGAGATCGATCTGGTCGGCGGGCTGACGAGCGTCGCCGCCGTGAACGAAGATGTGCAAGGTGGAGAGTTCGCCGACCATTTGCGCGATGACATCGTTGAGCTCGTTGCGGTCGGAGACACGATCGACAAGTGGAAGATAGCGGTCGCGAATGCCCTTCCAGTCGAGGCCATGTGTGTTGCGATCGTAGAAATAGTCGCGCTCCAGCCGCCAAGCGTCGAAGAAAAGTTCGTGAAATTCAGCGCGGGGATTGGTGACAAAACTCCAGCGGGAAATGTCGATCTTGGCTTTTGGAAACGCTTTCGGGTCGGAGAGTGACGCAGCCTTGACATCCGAATCGAAAATGAAAAAGTCATCGGCTTTGCGGACGAGCATTTTCTTACGGTCGAGGGAGACTTCATAGCTGCGCACGTCAGCGATGACGGTTTCCGGAGCGTCGCCCTTGTTGGCGATGTCGAGGCATTGGAGCGCCTGCTTGGGCTCGGGCTCTTCGCCACGTTCGAGCCAACAGAGGCGTTTATCGGTGGCTTGAAGTTCCGAGTAGTTCCCCGGGGGGACGGGCACCTCGCTGAGGCGGGATGGAAGATCAGTGAAGTCGATGTTCACGGTGGGCGGGGCAAGCTTCTTGGGAGCGGCGGACTTGTCCGGTTTTGATTCGTCGGATTTGTTGGTGTCGGTTTTGCTTGCATCGGCCTTGGCTGCGTCTGCCTTGGGAGTTTCCGTCTTGGACTCTTCCGGCTTGCCGGAATCGGGATGGAGTTCATCGGGAGGTGCGAACGGCGAGCGCAAACCTGCGGTGAGCGCCAGTTCGTAGATTTTCATGGATCGATCGAAGTTCGGGTCGGGCTGACGTGCGCCCCAGGGTGAGTGCACGGTGGTCTTTAGCATGCGGTCGGAAATGAAATAGAGCCATTTGCCGTCCGAACTCCAGACGGGAACTGAGCTGTTGTAACGGTCGGACGTTAATGTTTGGATGGCGCCGCTGTTAACGTTGAGCACCTTGATCTGGGTGAAGGTGTTATCTGCAGTTTCCACGTAAGCGAGCCACTGACTGTCGGGCGACCAGGCGAGGTCGGCGAAATCGTCCGTCAGCGACTGGCCAATGCGCTTTTGCGCTTTCGTTTTTGAGTCGAAGACCCAAAGTTGTTGATCTTTGTCGCGATGGGCGAGCCAATGGCCGTCGGGTGACGGGATGCCTTCCCACCGGAGCACCTTGGCGCCATTGGTCCATTGCTCGGGAGCGCCCATGCCGTTGGCGGGATACTTCCAAAACTCGGTTTCGCCGCTTTCGGTGGACAGGGCCACGATGCTCTTGCCGTCCGGAAGATAGCGAGCTTCGCGGTAGCGGATGCCAGAGTTGCCGGCGACCTTTACGATGCGGCCCTCCGGCTTTGCGGGTAGTGTGAACACCTCGCCTCGAACGGTGAAAACGGCGGCACTGCCGTCGGGAGCGATGTGGACACCGGTGAGATATTCGAGGGGCTTTTTAACCCAGTGATCGCGCAGTTGATCGAAGTCGGAGACCAGGGTGATGGGAACGATGGCGTCCTGCCCAGACTTGAGATCGAGAAGCCAAAGATCGGCGCCACATTGATAGACGATGCGACCTTCGGAGAGCGAAGCGGACTGAACGTCCAGGCCGCGGTGGTGCGTGTGTTGCTTAAGGTCGTGACCTTTGGGATCGATCGAGAAAACATTCATTACCCCGTCGCGATCTGACAGAAAATAGAGGCGGCCGTTCCAGAACATCGGAGTGTTGGAAGTGCCTGCCCAGTCGCCGGTGAGTTCCTCGGCTTCCGAACCCGCGTCGTAGCGCCAGATATTTTCAGCAGTGCCGCCCTGATAGCGTTTCGTGGAACTTGGCTGGCGGTCGAGGCGGGTGAAGAACAGGGTATGGCCGTCGGGTGTATAACTCCCTTCCGCCGCCTGCGCGAGCGGGATGATTTCCCTCTCGCCAGCGGAGTTGATGGCGACGAGTTTGGGGTCGGGCAATGTGGAATATCGTTCGGTGCGGACGAGAACACGACCATCGGGAGTCCAGCCTTCGACGATGGCATCGCCATCCCACGTGCGGCGCTGCGGGAGTCCACCATCGACGGGCATCGTGTAGACGTCAAGCGGGCCTTCGTATTCGGCGCTGAACGCAACAGTTCGGCCATCTGGGGATATGGAAGCGAACAGTTCCTGGCCGGGATTTGAAGTCAGGCGACGAGCGATGCCGCCGTTGACGCTGACGGTCCAAAGATCGCTTTCGGCCGTGAAAATGATCGTGTCGCCGTGAATCGCCGGATGGCGGTAGTAGCCCGGGCGCGCAGTTGCAGCGTTGTCAGCATTGAGGGAATGCGCGAGAACAACGGTTACTGCGGTGACAAACATCGTGCGGCCAATGATGCGGATCGTGCGGCTTGGCATAGAGGATGTGATCTCCTTACTCTTCGCAGCAGAAATCGATGCGAGTCCTAGCTGCACTCGCGGGATTGTGGATGCGATGCCAGTTTGGCGCGTGAGAGTATACACCGCCCCTTTGTTGCGGTTGATCTTGAGCAGCTTCCACAAATGAGCACACAGTTGCGCACAGGGAGCGTGAGTGCGAAGGGTCTTTTTCGAACTCCCGTTGAAGAGCTTGCTTGGCCGACCCTGGGGCCTCACTACACAACACGCCTACACCGCATCCTGCCCGTTGGTACGGTCACAGACGGCTTGCAATAATTTCGGTTAGGGGGATCAACCGACGGTGCCGGCAGGGATCCCTTTGATGTTAGGCTTCTGCAAGTTGAACGACTTGTGAGAAGCGCGGAGGGTTCGAAGACCAATGAAAAGTAACCTTTTGGTCGTAGGTGTGCTTTTATCGCTGTCCTTAGTGGCCCTTGACCAGCCAAGCGGAGCCAGGGGATTGCATTCGTGGAATGGCCCGGCTGACGAAGGGGAAGCCGAGACGAAAATCCTCACCGTTCTCGACGGAATGGTCAAGTCGCATCAAACCTATTTAAGCGTTCCCGTCAAAGACGGCATGGCGCTACGCCTGCTCACGGAGGCAACGGGCGCCAAAAATGTGGTTGAGATCGGCACATCTACGGGCTATTCGGGCCTCTGGCTCTGTCTAGCGCTACAGAAGACGAACGGTCGCTTGACCACTTTCGAGATCGATCACCAAAGGGCATCGATGGCCCGCGAGCACTTCCGGGAAGCTGGTGTGGAGCAGATGGTGACCCTCATCGAAGGTGATGCTCATGACCAGGTGGCGAAGTTGAAAGGACCAATCGACATTGCCTTTATCGACGCCGATAAGGGCGGCTATGTCGACTATCTGAACAAACTCTTGCCACTCGTGAAGCCGGGCGGATTGATCCTCGCACATAATGTCGACATGGTTCCGGACTACGTCAAGGCTGTAACGACAAGCGGAGAACTGGAAACGATCTTCTACATGGAGGGCGGCGGGCTGGGCGTGACTCTCAAAAAGCGCTGAGGAGCAGCCAGAGGTCCCGAAGCCCGTCCTTCTGACTGCTAAGTTTCCGGTTAATGCCGGGTCAGGGGTGGTGATCCTGGGGCATTTGCGTCTTAACCCACAACCCCGTTTCTGGACTTTCCGTGTAGCCGAACCTGCCTATTCCTGTCGAAGGGCCACCACCGGGTCCACGTGCATTGCTCTTCTCGTAGGAACGAAGGCAGCTAATAGAGTAACCACAATAAGGGTCACTGCGACCATTGAAAATGCCAGGGGGTCACTCGGTTTCACGCCGAACAGGAATTTCGCCAGCAGCCGCGTCAGGCCAAACGCTCCAGCTAAACCCAGAACAGTTCCAACGATGGCCAGACGCATACCCTGGCCCAGCACCAGTCTCATGATTTTTCCCTGGTCCGCTCCCATCGCCATCCGGATTCCAATCTCTTGCATGCGTTGCTCCACGGCGTAGGACATCAATCCGTAGATTCCGACTGCCGCTAGCAGCAAGGCAATCGAGGCAAATACCGTAAGCAGTAGCGTGTTGAAGTTCTGCCGCGCATTGCCCTCGCTGATCAGCTGATCCATGTTGGCAACATGCGAGGGCGACAACTGCGGATCCAGGCCGTCGAATTCATTTCGAATGGCGGAAGCCATGGAAAGCGGATCGCCATTAGTCCGAATCACCCAGCTCAATGGCAGCAGGCTGGCACCGAGTCTGGTTAATCCGTCTGTAATCTGGCTTTGAGGAACATACATCACGGGCACCATTCCATCGGCTAGCCCTTTCTCCGTCACGCTGCCGACGATGCCGACAACTTCACGCGCCGGCTCCTCGAAATCGGCGCCCAGTCCTTTGGCGATCACCATACGTTGCCCGATGGGATCCTTGTCGAGCCAATACTTTCGAGCGAACGCTTCGTTAACGATCACTACATGGTCTGTCCTTCCCGTATCCGTGCGGGTGAAGTATCGGCCCCGAAGAAGAGGAATGCGCAGCGCCTCGAAATATCCAGGCGAAACAAACCGCCAATACTCGTCGCCCTCCCATTTTTCGCCGCTCTTCGGCGTATGGCCCTCAATGCTGAATGGCAAGTCGATGCCCACCTGGTCCATCGGCACAGAGACCGCGCAGGCGGCAACACCAACACCCGGCAAGGCTTGGATGCGTTCCGTTGCCTGCCGCACCATATTCTCCACTTGCGTGGTGCTGCCGTAGCGGCTCCCGGAAATCGCGGTCCTCAGGGTAAGCAGGTTGGAAGGATCAATTCCCGACTTGACTGAGCGCAGCCCGGCAAACGTGCGAATCATCAGCGCAGCACCGGCCAGCAATACCACCGCCAGCGCAATTTCACTGATCACCAGCAGTCCTCGAACCCGGCTGTGCTTGAATCCTGTCCCGGAACGCCCGCTGGATTCCTTCAGGTATGAGTGCACGGTTCGTGCACGCCAAGCGCACCTGCTTCTGGGGATTTTGGCGGGCTGATCGCGATCGGTCCCGTAGCTCAGCTGGATAGAGCGTCTCGCTGCGAAGAAAATAATCGCAATCCACTAAGCCGTTCTTTCGTGTCGGTTATGTGCATTACGGGCGCTCTTTTGAGCCTTTCCGTTGTCCCTTCGGTTGTCCCAAGTACTAGAACCTCCCCACGAGCTGTAAAGCATCCTAGACAGACCCCTAGAAAAGGCCCTGTTTTCCGGTCGAAAACAGGCAGGTCTCTCCAACTGTTGGAGAGGGAGGTCTTATTTTGGGGGAGTTTGGGGGGTTGAAAGTACGAGGACTTCGACACGCTGATTACACGGTGACATTTGAATTAACCGGCCAGTTGACCCTTACGATTGTCCTTGGCGAGTAGTTTGTTGCAGAGTCGGTTTCTGGAGTTTGCCGGTCGAAGGTTCGTGCAACGTAGCTGTCGGTTCTCGATGACGGCTTGGCCTGTGTCAGGATCAGCCCGGAATCGCGACCACCATCGCCCGGAATCCGCACCCGCGGGCTCCGAACCAAGCTTATCGGATGGTGGGAGATTCCGTTTGCGTGACGGCGGTTCCTGCTGCGGGATATTCCACTTCTTGTCGGCGGAACAGCGCACAGGTCGAGCATGGCGCAGACAGCGCCGAAGAACATGCTCGTCGAGCATCAGCAGGAGATTTTCGCCTAGCGGGATCGGAAGTTGGAGGCGGCGAGGGAACAGCGGAGGAATCGACACCAGCGGGCCACCTGACGGATGAAGGACTGTCGGGTCGGAGGAGGCACGCTCACGCGCTGGCCTCCGTCCGCCGCCCAAACTGCCCATACACATTTCGCGTAGGCAGCTTTCACGAAGACTCAGCGACGCCGAGATGCAAGAGAAGGAATTAAATCGATCAATCGAACAAGCTCGTACTCGCCGTAAAGCTTGGTCACAGGCAGCCGTTTCCAGCCAGCATTGCGCCAACGCCGGTACCGATGTGACCAGATGCGTCGCCGGATCCAGCCGTCGAGACGTTGGAAGAGCTTTCGGACGTGAGCGCGTTTGTAATACTCGCCCCACCCTCGCAAGAGCGGGTTTAGCTCCTCGATCAAACGCCCCAAGTCCCGAGTCATAAATGGACCGCATAAGCAAAGTAGCACTACCCCACGGTTTAAAGAGTTGGATGACTGAACGAGCCTGGCGGGATGCGCTCAGCGGGGAGCCGGTTTTTTGAATCCATCGCGTCGTCGCATCGGTCGGGATTGGGTTATGCGGGTTGTTGGGCGAGTACCGGGTGAGAGCTTTTGTATTTCGGGTCCAATCGATCGCGTCCGGGTTCATGGCACTTATTAGAAGCTAACGGAGCAAAGCCTCGCTGCATCGGGAACGCATATCGACTCTTGTCATGCGCTCATCGCGGGCCTTTTCTCGCGGGAGTTCGTGGAGCATTTCACGCAGACGCTTGCGGGCTCTGTGTAACTGCGACTTCGAAACCCCTATCGAGCCTCCCAACATATGGGCAATTTCGTTGTGCTGGTATCCCTGGATATCGTGCAGAACAAACATTGTGCGGTAGCCCACGGGCAACCGCTTGATGCAGCGCTCGAGATTTATCCGGTCAATCGATCCCTCCAGCAACAAGTCCGGCGCCCCAATATCGATGCTAGGCGAGCGGGTTTCATCGTCCGGGTCAGGAGTCGCTTCGATCGAGACGATTGGTGGCGATTTCCTGCGCAGGTGCATCAGTACGACGTTAACCGCGAGCCTGTGCAACCAGGTAGAGAAGGCCGACTCGGCTCGAAAAGTGTGAATTTTGCGCAGCAAGAGCAAAAAAACTTCTTGAGTCAGATCTTCTGCCTCGGTCGTGTTCCCTACCATGCGCAAGCATACCGCATACACACGTCGGCCATGCAAACGATAGAGGTATTCAAACGCTACCCGATCGCCGTCCCGGGCCCACTGGATGGCATCCGCTTCAGAGAGCTTATCACTGGCGTTGGGAGAGACTGGCGGCGCAGCCTTCTTCGAGATGCACTCCGTGCTGGGACGGGCATCCGAGTTTAGGCTACGCCGCTTCTCTACCGAGGGCCGTGCCAGGGGTGGAACCACCGTCCTTATGCAGCTGGCGTTTGCAGTGACTTCCATGACTTCTTTCCTTAGCGACCTACAATGTGGACTTCGATGGATGTTTTGTTTTCGCTAGTTCGCGTTGTAGACGCGGTCTGTGACACCGTCTTTTGATGGGCCTCCTTGCGCGCGACATGCTTCTGTGGAGGCGTCCAGTAGGTAAAGGTCACTCCTAGGTCCGGCGCCTCGAATGTCTCGACGGCGTACACGTCTGCGATGTCAACCAGGTTCAACTGCGGGCGTTTAGAAGCCACTATCAATTCGGCTGTGGTGGCTTGGATGATGGCACTGACTCCCTGTCCTTGGATGTAAAGTCTGTAGGGAGCGCTGTGGGATGGTAGAGTGAAAGTGTAATCGCCTGCCGGCAGCGTGGCGCTTCCCCAGCGAGTCTCAACTGCCAGCGTAAACTTGCCTCGGTATGCAGTCTGCGCATAACCGCCGGTTGCCAGCAGTCCCAGTACAAGAGCAGCTGTAACTGTTTTAATAATTAACGTAACAACGCGAGCCCAGGTCATCTTAAATCTCCTCATTTGATGCGATCTTGATTTTCGAGACATGTCATCGTCTTCAATGTGTAAGACCCCGGATGCTCTCGGATAATTCCCCGATTCGGGATATTTAGGAGGCGGGAAATAAAATTGTGGGCGTTTCAGTCACCTAGTTAGGGTGTTTTTCTCAGCGGGCCAACGTCGAGAAAGAACCGCGTTATCGGTCCTTCCCCTTCCTCAAGCGTTCAGGATCCACGCTCAAGCATTCGCGTGTTCATAGCTACGATTCGCCGCACAGTTGATACCGTGTCCCCGTTCACAAGATCTGTCAGAGCTTGATGCAGGCAGCCGCGCGCACGCGATAAGCTCGACATCACGGTACCTGCAGGCATGCCAGTGATATCTGCGATCTCTCTGTAGGACATCCCCTCGAGTTCGCGAAGAATGAGTACTTCACGAAAATTCGGTGATAGCTTCTTCAGCCCCTTTCGCACTAGCGTGCCGCTATCGTTCTGGAGCACAACCTCTTCTGGATTAAGAACGCGAGAGTCAGGAGGGAAATAGCTTTCGTCAAATTCCGTGGCCTCTTGGAGTGGCCGATTTACATGCAACCAGGTATAGCAAGCATTACGGACAATTTTCATGAGCCAGGCACGCGCGTTCCCGCCGCGGAAGCCGGGGAAAAAACGGAAAGCGCGCAAGTATGCTTCCTGGACAGCGTCCTGTGCGTCCTGCTCATTGCGTGTTAGCCATCGCGCGAGGTTGTAGGCCGCGTCAAGATGGGGAAGGATCTCTTGCTCAAAATTGCCGAGCCCGCCCTGGTGTGTCATCCTCGCCTCCAATTCGCGCCTCGAAAGGCTATCGATCAGTGAATTCCGTTCTTACCGTTTGTTGGCTTCGATCTGGAAAGAGGTACATAAATCGCCGGTAGACTCTGGCGATCGTCTCCGACGAAGACAAGACGCTGCGTTGCTGCGAGTGCTTGTGGCGTGGCATTCTCGCGCCATACGTGAAGAAGGTATTGACCGGGGGGCACGTTTTCGATGTCAATGCGCCCGCCTTTGTCGGACACTCCGAAGTATGTCGAATCTACGGTGACGACGACGGCCATCATTTCCGGATGAATGCTGCAAAACAGGTAGGAAACACCTGCGCGGCCAAACCTGACTTTTCTCAATACCCCGGCTTCATAGAGACCTAGATCGAATTGCCTGCTTCTGGAAGTCGAGAATACGTTGTGAAGCCACGGATCGTTGTTTGGAAATTCGACGATACTTCCGGCAGGTACCACCAGCAAGTGGGGTTCAAACATCTTGTTGCGTTGCATCATCTTGTAGTGCGGGAATTCGGTAGCTAGTCGGACCTTTTGGGTGATCTGCGTTGGGACGAGCCATACGACGACTCCGCTTGCATCTTCTAAGGCTCCGATAGGGTCAACATGAAACACCCTCACGTGGCCCGTCACTTCATGCAGTGAGCTATTCACCGGGGCGCTTGCGTCCCCGATTGCATGCGGGATAGTCGCATTGAGAAGAAGTAGGAGGAAGCAAGCGAGGCTGGCCTTGGCAACAGTTGCGGTGAGAAGATCGAGTTTCATCACTGGAGTTCACCCTTCTAAGAAACAGGTGGCCGTTTCGAATGTCCCTCCGGGTGGGCCACGGCTCTGGCGCAAACGGTCACCGAGTAGCCCAAGCCTGACTTTGCGCCCGTTGAGGTGCCCTTCAACAATCCTCTATGTGAAGCGGTAGTGAAAAGCCGGTGGGTTTTCTCTTCTTGAATCTGGCAGCAGACAGAGCTTCGCCCGGGAGAATGGTCCGGTGGCATTGACCGCAATCGACAGTACTTGCCAATTCGCGTTCCACGAATCACCTCGATCTCGTGTCGCCCCCTGGTCAGGCGATCTTGGCGTCTGAGTGAAATTCTTTCGTGCCGATTCATGTGCGCGACACTGCGCCCGCGTCGAGGAATAGGCAATGGACGGTGAATCCTCCTTCGCGGGAAAGATAGGTCCCCTACTAAGTCACACTCGCCGCGAGACTTGGCTCGTTTCCTCCCCTAAGCTTTCGTCGATCTGGGCCCGAGTGGTACACTCACGCTCAAAGGCTCATGCGAGAAAACCATCCACTTCCGGGGCGTCTTCGCTTTGGCGTCTTCGAGCTTGATCTCCGAGCCGGCGAGCTCCGAAAGCACGGATTGAAGATCAGAATCCAGGAGCAGCCATTTCAAGTTTTGGCCATGCTGGTCGAGCACCCCGGGGAGGTCGTAACTCGCGAGGAACTTCAGAAGAAACTCTGGGCCGCAGGCACGTTCGTGGATTTCGACCACGGACTTAACAAGGCCATAAACAAAATCCGTGAGGCCCTAAACGACTCCGCCGAGAGCCCCCGCTTTGTGGAAACTGTTGCTCGCCACGGCTACCGCTTCCTCGCGGAGGTCAAAGTTGCCGATGCAGCCCCTGTCCGCAGCCCGGAACTGGCAACTCAGGCTTATCCCGCGGCGGAGGCTCGTGATCGCCTGGATCTCGCTGGCAAGCTCCCAATACCCGAACGTCATCTGCCATCACTTGCGTGGAAGATACCCCTGATCGTGCCGCTCCTACTGATGGCATCTCTCGCCACCTGGAAGTTTCATTCCTGGAACCGCCCGCCCCCTATCATTCGTTCCTTGGCTGTCCTTCCGTTGGAAAGCCTCTCGAGCGATGCGTCTCAGGATTACTTTGCTGATGGAATGACCGACGAATTGATTTCGGATCTCGGGCAGATCAGCGCATTGCGTGTGATCTCGCGTACCTCAGTGATGAGTTACAAGCACGCGCGCAAGCCCCTGCCACAGATTGCTCGTGAACTGAACGTGGACGCCGTGGTGGAAGGCACTGTGCTCCGTTCCGGTGACCAGGTCCGCATCACGACGCAGTTGATCGAAGCCTCGTCGGACAAGCACTTATGGTCCCAGAGCTATCAGGGTAAATTATCGGATGCTTTGGCGCTCCAGAGCAAGGTGGCAAGAGCCATTGCGGATGAAATTCGGATCAATTTGAATCCACAGGAACAGGCTGCGCTGAAAAACGTAAAGGTTGTTAATCCGCAAGCTTATGAGTCCTATCTCAAAGGGCGCTACTTCTGGAATAAGCGAACAGCGGATGGTTTGAAGGTTGCCCTAAGTTATTTCAATCAGGCAATCGACGAGGACCCGAAATACGCGAAAGCTTACTCTGGGATAGCCGACACCTATGCTTTGTTGGGGGATTGGCAGTATGCGGTGATGCCCTCCAAGGAGGCGCTCCCAAAAGCGAAGGCCGCGGCAATCAAAGCTCTGGAACTGGACAGCGCGCTCGGGGAAGCTCACAACTCGCTTGCATTCTGCCTGGATGCTTTCGAATGGGATTTTGATTCTGCCGGAAAGGAGTTCCAGCGGGCCATCGAACTGAACCCAGGCTACGCCACCGCTCACCATTGGTATGCCTGGCATTTGAGTGTATTGGGCCGGTATGACGAAGCTATCGCGGAAATGCGAAAAGCGGAAAACCTGGATCCGCTATCTCTTATCATCAACGCGGATTTGGCGGAACTTCTTCTTATCGCACATTTGTATGACGACTCCATCCAACAGAGCCGCAAGACAATCGAAATGGATCCTAATTTCGCTCTCGCACATAATCAACTGGGCCTGGCGTACCTCGAAAAACGGATGCACGATGAAGCGATTGCGGAACTACAAAAAGCGGTCCGGCTTTCCGGGGGCAGCCCGACATGCGTAGCCAATCTTGCTTCCGCCTACGTTGTATCCGGCAAGAGGAGCGAAGCGGAAAAGCTGCTGAGCGATCTGAAGAAGCACTCAAACCCTGCTTATTCGCACGCTTCGGAGATTGCGGTCATCTATGTATCTCTCGGGGATACGGATCAAGCCATGACTTGGCTCGAAAAAGGCTACGAAGAGCGATTTAACCCGAGCGTCCTGCTGCGGCCGGGATTCGATCCTCTCCGCTCGGACCCTCGCTTTGAGGATCTTGTGCGCCGTATCGGCCTATCAGATAAAACGAACGCCGAGCTGAAGAATTCGTGGGGTAACGGAGCCGGATGGGTTACCGAGTCTACCGAAATTGGGATTGGAGAAAGACTTGTCGACACGGCCACGCGTGAAATCCTTTATGTTCAGGACCGCGCCATTTGCACCCAGGTAGAAGCCGGAGTAGGGGTTGACACAGCTGGCCGAGCAGTTGAAGTCAGCGTTGGTCGAGTATGTGAACTGCCCCGGTTGGCCGGGAACAGGGGTTTGAGAACCCGTTGGCGGCAATCTAATGACCCCCGCTAAAGCGTTGTTGGCGTTGTTTAGAATGACAGGGGGCTATTGAAAAGGTTGAAGAAGTCCATCTTCAACTGAAGGTGCACGCTCTCGCGGTGAGGAATCGGGATAGAACGCATCACCGAGAGATCGAGGCGATAGAGAGGAAGCGTCTTCCCGGCATTGCGGACGAGGTTTCCATTGATGTACTTGAAATCTACCGGCTGACCCGTGTAGCTGTCGACTGGGCCGTTTGCGCTCGCCAGGCCCACGGGAGCGAGGTAGGTGGTCTGAATAGCGGCGCAGTTCGAAGCTGCTGCGGGCAAAACGCTCGGGGCACCAGGTTGGCCAGCAAACTGAAGCGCCGGGTTTTGGCATTGTGCCACGGCACCTTCACTCAAGAGCGTGTTCGTTCCACTGACGGAAGCGATGTCAGGACACCACCGGACGCGCGGATGACGGACTCCCCGTGGTCGCCAAAGAGTGTGTACAACGCACCATTTTCAAAGTTGGGATTCCAGGCGATGCCCAGTCGCGGCTGGAAGTTGTTGTTGTCTGAAGAGCAAGCTGGGATCAAGCCATTGCCCTGCAGACATCCTCCCTTCAGGCTGGAGTTTCGGATTGTGCCGCCCCTGAAGGCGCCATTTTCGTAGTCATAACGCAGACCGTAGTTCAAGGTAAGCGTGGGCTTTAGACGCCATGTATCTTGTACATACAAGCCGTAAATCGTATCGCTGGATTCCGCGAAGCCGGTTCCCAAACCCACAGTGAACTGACCGGGTCTTAGAATGGGATTGGTTGCAGTACCGCCGACTTGGCTGAGCGCCCTTTCTAAATCCTCTCGAGTTTGATACCGCTCCGAAACGCCGCCGCCAACCTTGCCCCCAGATGTGACAGCAACCAGTTCGAGCGCATCCCCCATTTTACCATGCTTATCGTCGGGCACGAAGCGCCGGTCGCATGTCGGCTTTAGCTTGCCGAATCGAATTCCTGCATTCAGATTTGCAAAAGAGGGGAACTCTAGACAAGTTTCTGGCACCAGTGACAGCTCGAAGACGCAGTCGGGGCTTACCGGGCACTAGAACCTAAGTTCTTGCGTGCGAACCCCAGATCGCAGGACGAAAAAATCATGCGTACCAGCCTGCTTTCTCTCAATTTGGTGCCATAGAAGGGCACCAGAAACAGCCCACGCAACACGCCTTTCAACAATGCCCGCTGCTGGTTGAAGCTAATCAACCCGCGCCAGCCGAGCTTTTCGAGAAGATCAAGCCGCAAACGTGCAAGGCCGAAAGCCATTTCGCTGCGACCTCCCGAATAAGATCTTGGAAGCTCTTGGAATCAGCCTCAAGCGTTTCGAGGCTGGAAAACCAGTTCACCAGTTTCACTCCGAGCGGATCCCACAGATAGTCGTTCATGACCAACGGTAGCCCGAGGTGAAAGAGTTTGGTCACTGCCAGATGGACACGCAGATGGCATTGGTAAGCATCACCCATGCACTCATACAGCCGTGTAGTATCCCGCGTCACGCTGCGCTGAAATGCTTTAATAACGGTATCGAGATCTCTCGTGAACTCTTTGGTGTCGCAACCGTTCAATTCCCTTTGGATTATCGCCGCGATCTGCCGGATCTGCAGCGACGACAAAGCCAGCCCAACGCTGTACAATGGATCAACCGTATCACCTGCATCGCCGATGATGTACCAGCGATCAGCTGAATAGCGCTGGCGGCATTCCCACATGTAAGCGCCATAGAAGTTCGTGTCCACTACCGCGCCGCTTCGTACCAACTCCACGATCACCGGGTGCTCCCGCCCGACGCACTCGAGGAACTGTTCCATCGTGCGCACCTCGCCGTGCGGATAGACATCCTTTCGGTAGGTGATGCCGATGCTGATGAGCGGCTGGTTTTCAGGCGAGCGCATCGGGATGCACCAGATCCAGTTGCCATTTCCAAAAAAATGATGCGTTGCAAAATAAGGAACGTAGGCTCGGTTTTGCTTCTTAAGGGCCTTGATATGGCTCAGAATTTCAGGATTGAAATTAATTAGCCGGAACCAGAAAACATTTTTCTGCTCCTTGACAGTTTCCTGGAGCTGCAACTGTTTCGCGAGCACCCGGTTCCGGCCAGTCGCGTCGACAAGCCAGCGCGCGCTCACCGTCTGCCTTCCACCAGTTGGGTCCTGCACGGTTACCGCGTGCAGCCCACCGCCACTGTTGATATCGACTCCTATCACGGTGCCGTCGATCAACTGCACGCCGTTCTTTAGGTTACGGTCGCGCACCTCGCGATCGAATGTGAATCGGTTAATCTGGAACGAGAGTATCTGCGGCGCCATAGGAATTTCGTCGACGACGTACCTGCGATCCGCAGGATCATCAATATTGGGCTTGAAATAGTAGGTCAGGCCGTACTTCGGATAGTGATTTTCCACAAGGTAAGCGCCGAGCCCGAGTTCGAACATGAAATCGACACTGGCCTCGACAAGGGATTCGCCGACGATTGGGCGATTCTTGTGCGGGCCCTCAACGACACCCAGCTTCATATTCGGGAAGCGCATTCGTAGATAGGCTGCCGCAAGATGGCCCGTTGCCCCGCCTCCCATAACTAACACGTCGCTCGTCATGGCCCTCCGGGTTTCAAAATCTGCGAACTCATCGATTTTAAATACCATGTGAAGAGTTCGTGAGACGCGGGCCGTAGAACCCTACATGCGGCATGTCGCCGTCGAGCACCCAGGAGGCCGGTAATGTAGGCTAGAGCGAGCCCCGTTGCGAATGGCAGATCGATCGGGGAGAGTCCTTGATTGGTGGCTCCGCCGAGTTCCGCATACTGAATCCAAGATCGGCCTCGACTTGATCCAGGGCACTCAGGAACGTCAGAATCGCGATGTCGCCCTTCGATAAAACAGGCCGGCTCCTCGATGTCGGACACGGCAGCAAAACAGTTCGTGTGTATTTCGTTGCTGCGCTGCGCGAACCAAAGAGCAAGAAAAACCGGACCCTCTGATGGTAGTGACTGAACTTCCTACCCGTTTATTCCCCTTGGAGAGAAAACGGAGATATTTGACTACGAGTCGACGGTGCGAAATGGCGTCGTACGCGGGTGGGCAAGGTCACGCCCCTTCCGGAAGATGTTCCAGATAATCTAGCCCTTGCTGATATCGACCACTTTGCTCAATTTTTGTCAGGGGCAAAAAGGTACCGCCACGCGACAGCGTCCTGGCCGCAAGAGTGGCAGGACGGACTGGGCAGACCCTGGATCGGGGAATTATCCGAGAGCATATGTGGTCTTACACGTTGAAGACAATAAAATGTCTCGAAATTCAAAATCGCATGCCTAATCCCGATAGGCAGAGGTGGGCGTTATGCAAGAGATTCTCCGGCAAGCGAGTAGATTGACACTGCTGGGTGCGTTCGCATTGAGGACCGCGCTGGCGCAAAGTCCGCCGCCGACGCAAGATGCGGCCAAAGTTCAGCCACCATCGGAACAGACTCAGAAGAGCCAGAATCAGCCGGTCCAGCAGCAAGACAATGTAAGCCCGAAAAACTCAAAGGAAGACGTTGACGCCATCGGCAACCGCAGCGTGGGCAAGGGCGTCAACTTCTATTCACTGGAGAAGGAAATTGCGCTTGGCAAGGGGCTGGCGCAGGAAGTTGAGCGCTCCGCGAAACTCATCGATGATCCGATCGTCACGGAATACGTCAATCGGGTCGGGCAAAACCTGGTGCGCAATTCCGATGCGCGAGTGCCCTTCACGATCAAGGTCATTGATTCCGACGAGGTCAACGCGTTCGCACTGCCCGGCGGATTCTTCTACGTGAACAGCGGCTTGATTCTGCGCGCGCAGGAAGAATCAGAACTCGCCGGCGTGATGGCCCATGAAATATCGCACGTCACGGCGCGACACGGGACCAGGAACGCCACCAAGGGCGAGATCATGCAACTCGCCACGATTCCTCTGATTCTGCTGGGTCCTGCGGGGTTAGCCGGGTACGGGCTGTATGAAGGACTGAACATCGCGATTCCGTTGACGTACCTCAAGTTCAGCCGTGACGCGGAGCGCGAGGCAGACTTTTTGGGCGTGCAGTATATGTACAAGGCCGGATACGACCCCAACGCGTTCGTGACTTTCTTCGAGCGCATCCAAGCGGACGAAAAGCATCGGCCGGGGACGATTCCGAAAGTATTCTCGACGCACCCGCCGACTCCGGATCGCATTGACGCTGCGCAGAAAGAGATCGCGCGAATTCTACCGAACAAGCCGGAGTACATCGTTACGACTTCCGAGTTCGACAACGTAAAAGCGCGTCTGCGGGACATTGTGTTTGCGCGCAAGGTGCAAGACAACACACCCGGAAAGCCGAGCCTGCGTACGCGAACGGAACAACAGCAAAAGGGACAGACGCAGGGAAAGGATCCCAACAGCACGGATGATGACCGGCCGACTCTGAAGCGCCGGCCAGACTCGCCGTACACCGCACCGACTGATTAGTTTTCGGTGCAATAAAAAAGGGGCGGCTCCGCGGCCGCCCTTTTTGTTTTTCGGGTCGCCTTTCTCTGTTCTTGAGTTCGAAGGCGCCCAGCTTAGCGACGGTCACTCGCGGACCCCTAGACTAGAGGCTGGGGGCGTAGTAACCACTTTTTGCGTAGACGCTGAGAGGTGGAAGTCCCTTGGGGGCGCGCAGCTTGACCTTGATCTTGCGCCAGCGCGCGTCGTGCGATTTATTGCTCGGGTGGTATCCCAGAATGTATTGGTTGCGCAACTCCTCGCCAATCTTTGTGGCGATGTCCGGCAGCTCCTTCGCGTTCTCTACTTCAAAAGCACGGCCACCGGTCATTTCCGTAACTTCACTGAGCAGAGAGGGCCCATTGAGTTCCTCAGGCGTTCGGTTGCGGTAACCCAAGGGGTCAAAGATGCCGACAGAGTAGAGCTGGGTATCTGCCTCTCGCACCAGCCGCTTGATATCGTTCTCATTGTACCGACTGTGGTTATCTCCTCCGTCGGAGATGATGAGCAAGGCCCGTTTGGCGTTTCGAGCGGTCCTCATCTGGCTGAGGCCCAGATAAATGGCGTCGAGGAGCGCAGTGCGGCCCTTCGCAGATGCCGAGAGTAAGCGGCTCTGCAGATTTTCAACACTGTTGGTGAAGGTGCTCATGAGCTCTGCGCGTTCGTTGAAGCTAACGAGAAAGAACTCGTCTTGCGGATTGGCCGTCTTGAAAAACTGCAAGGCGGCCTCCTTGGCCTCACCGACTTTGTTAGTCATGCTGCCGCTGATGTCAAAGATAACGCCGATGGAAACGGGGATGTCTTCGGAAGAGAAATACTGGATCTCCTGCTCGACGTTGTTTTCGAAAACACGGAAGTTTTCGGGCTCAAGGCCTGTAACCAGGCGGTTATACGGGTCATTGACGGTAACGTTGACAAGCGCCAGGTCCACATCGATATGGACGGATTGGCCCTGCTTAATGACCTGGCCCGGTGTGTCATGCTTTACGTCGCCGGATTGGGCGAGCACGGGTAGGTTCCAGATGACGATGCCAAGGATCACAAGAGAAATGATCGGAACGATGAAGGCACGAGTCGCAACCACGCTACTTTTCACTAAAGGCCCCATCATACCGACCGTCATAGCCCTGGATCTAAGTGATTTTCCGTTCTTTGATTGCTCTGCGTAGGGCCGTCAAACGGCTTATAGTTTCCGAATTCCTCGGTCTTCATATCATCATCGCTCACACCCGAAGAACGAAGCAGGTCGGTCATTGCACTGACCATTCCCGACGGGCCCGCGATGTAGTAGACAGGTCCGTTGAGCCCGGGTAGATAACGCCTGAGCATTTCGCGATTGATGTGGCCCTTTTCAAAGGGCCAAGCCACAGTTCTATGCCCAGTGACTGTTGAAATGAGAAGGAAATTGGGGTTCTGCGTGCCCATACCTTCAAATTCCTCGAGGAACGCCGCGTCGTCCGCTTCCCGGTTTGAATAAAACAAATACAGTTTGTGTGGCAGACGATCTTGAGCGGCCTGTTGAATGATGCTGCGAATCGGCGTAATCCCGATGCCTCCGGCCAGAAACACGGCGGGTCGGGTGATATCTCTATGCAGCGTGAACGATCCGCTCGCACGGCTCACGATGAACTTTGTCCCAAGAGCGGCAGCCATCAACGCGTTCTTAAAGTCAGTCTTACGCATGCGCATCGCGATCATGATTGGCCCTTTTTCTTGAGGAGAGCTGGCGAGCGAGAAAGTTCGCGAATTGTCGCTTTCATTTCCTACAGATGGGTGCGTAAAACCGAAATCTGCATGCTGCCCGGCTCGGAATTCAAAGCTGGTACCATTTGCATCGAACCAGAAGGCCATCGTATCTCTGGCGACTCTCTGCCGATCGACTAAAGTCATTTCATAATACTTGGCCATGGATTTCTCCTTCGCTCGAATCCTACTGGGTTCTTATCCGGTGTGCTGCACCCAGCTATGTAGACCATATTTCCAACGATTTATTCCAACCGTCGTTACAAGCGACAAAGTTCTTTAACTGTCCTCACGTGGTGCTTTACGAAGTAGATAACAGAAAAGCATAAGGAAAAGGTTCGATCGGGCTGGACTCGCCGGATCAAGCGCAATTCGAGGAAGTCGTCCTATCGCATCTCGATGCCGCTTTCAATCTCGCCCGCTGGATATTGTGCAGCGGCGATGCCGAGGACGCCTCGCAAGAGGCGACGCTCCGCGCGTATCATTTATTCGATGGTTTTCACGGCGGCGATGTACGCCCTGGTTACCACTGATCGTCCGGAACACGTGCTCCACATGGCCTCCAGATCAAATGACAAATAACAAACACATTGTTTACGCTCGAGTTTGTTACTTCGCAGCGTAAATCGCGTCTCACCATCTGTACACGTTTTGAGGGTGATTCTGCTAAGTGCAGCTCCAGCGGAATAAAGGCTTCGAAGCTGCAGTTATCTACAGTGACGCTCTAAGCGTTCATAGGAGTAATGATGAGAAAGCAGTGCTTGCGTATTTTGATTGCCCTAATCGGCGTCGCCGGTTTAGGCATGGCCGTTAGGGGCCAGGTTTCCGACCAAATCAAGGTCACCATACCCTACGAGTTTGTGGTCGCTGGCAAAACACTTCCTGCGGGCACCTACAGAGTGAATCGTTTGGGCGATACCGACGAAAAAACGTTAGTCCTCAGCAGCTTAGACAGTCGCGCAAGAGTGATGGTCCCTTCGACCACAGTCGAAAGCACTCAGGCCGACAAACCCGAAGTTAGTTTCGAGCAAGTTGGTGGTCAGCACTTCCTCAGCAAGATCGAAACAGCTGATCATCTGTTCACCATTCCGGTGTCCCGTTCGGAAATCCTGGAAGCCGCAGCGAGATCACGCAGTGGCACGTCTACCTCGGGACGATCGGATGGAAGCAACTAATTCATCAATCCACGCATGGGGCGGCCTGCGGGTCGCCTCTTTGCATCTGGGGAACAGGAGGAAAAATGATCGTCTGCTACGCGAACCAATGCGCCTACTGCCGATCGTCAATCGTGTCAGGGCAAAGATGGGTACGGGAGAAGATTTACGATCCCGCGCTCAATGGCCGTGATCCAAGCTACTACCGCTACCACGCTGAACCCTTCGCCGGACAGGAAGGGAGCTGTTGGGAAAAACGCCAAATGGAACTGGAAATTGCCCGAACCACCGCGCGCGCCGCTTAGACAGGGCATAGCCATTTATAGGATAAACCATGTTTTTGTCTTCATTTGACATCCTCAGGAAGGACCGTCGCGGAAAGCCCATTTTGCTTGCCGTGGTAGGGGACTTAGAAACTGCGCGCCTTCGATTGAGCCAATTAGCCTCGCTCATGCCTGGCGAGTACTTCGTTTTCGATCCACGAACCCACCAGATCGTTGCCGCTATGGAGGACTTACGGTGGCAGGTCACATGAGCATGAATCTTAGTAAGCTTTCCCGTGCTTCCAATGTACCGAAGGTAGGTGTGGGCTAATGGAAAAACTTTTGGGACAGATTAAAACGTTAGCCTGGCTCTTTAACTGGCGGACTAACCGCTCGAAGATAGCTAGGCTGCGGAGCTACCGATGATTACTCAACGCATGTTTAGTGGGTTTGCTCGGCGTGTAGCAGACCCAGACGTTCCTAGTCGTGCGACCGCGTCCGGAGGCGGAGAATCCCCAATGTTCCTGGATACTAAGGGCATCGTTCGCCGCCTCTCCGAGAGGTTTGGAATAGACGTAGGCTTGAAGTTGTGGACGAGTTGATCTCCCCGAGCCATGTACTCAACGACCCCATCTTATCCGGTTCGCAGATAGGTCCAAAGTTGTACAAACGGCGGGTGGTCGAGTTCACGACAGTCTTTCCCGACCAACGCAACGCTCTGCGACTCCATCCTGCCAAGGACTTTCGAACGAAGCCCCCGATCCGAACCGCGGTTCCATGAGCTTGTACTCCGTATTGGCCTCAATCATTGAACTCGAAGTTTCAGTTTGAGGAGACAGAGCCGACAGAGCTAAGATCTCGTTATTTCCTAACGTGGAATTTTCTGTAGCGCGCGAGTCCAGGCGTCGACATTTGCTGATGTTTCTGAGCGGTTGGTGCGGGGCGCTGGCGGTGAGCCGTTGGTCGAATGCACTACCTAATCTACGACGATCTCGCTCTTCATACCTCTATGGCCCAGGCCGCAGGTGTGGCAACACTTAAACGTGTACGTGCCAGAGATTTGAGCCAAAAATTCAATCGTCGTTGTTTCCCCCTCTTTAAGCTGCCAACAGTCTTGCGGTGAGGGAAAAACTAACCCAGCTTTACCACCGGGTTTAGCGCCATCGGGCTCGACCCCGATTTTGAAGCCATGATCGTGGTCGACAGCGGTGATTTTGAGCTGAACCGTGGTCCCGGCCTTCGCATGAACCGGCGAGGGCGAATACCCGTACTTCTTTGCTACAAGTTCGATGACCTGCGCCTTTTGGTCCTGTGCCACGACTGGACTGGGCTGCGGAAGACAAAAGGCGAGCGCAACGGAAAACGCCGATAGAGCAGGCACCAGAGCACCGATCGCAATTCCTTTCATCAAGCCTCCTGATCCTTTGAATGCTTAGCATTGGTCGGGATCCAACCAACGTCTCCATGCAACAACACCAACCATACAAATCGGCGCTATCTATGCGGCCGTAAAAGCAGAAATGGGGTGAACGCCAGCGTTGGAGTCTCGCCGCCTGAAACCAAGCTCGTGAGACTCCCTGAACCTCTCCATGCTGTTTGCGTCATGTCCCACGCAGGCGTTGCACTAACCACTGGTTTGCAAATGACGTTGCGGTTGTCCTCGCTCAAGATTCGCGTCGGGCCTCGTCCGCATCCTCTGCCAGCTGCAGAAGAAATTGCTGGAGCTCTTTCGGCTGGCCGATGAAGAGTCCGTCGGCAATGAAGCCATTGATAGCTCCCGTGGCATCAAGTTGCCCCGCACCGGTTGGACGGATGACGGCGCATTCCGGCAGGCCTTTGATGAAGTCTGTTGGCTCCGGCATGATCAAGTTTGCCTGGAGCGACTCTGGCTGGCCCATAGCCAAATTGACAAACGTCAGCGTTCCGCCGGGCTGATTGTCGGTCAGCGCAACCGCGTTGCCGGCCTTATCATGCCAAACCTGGAAGTGCATAATCTCCGACCCACCGATGCTGATGGTGATGCGCAGTACCTCCGGGCTCGATACGCGCTGACTGAGCGTGGCGTAGAGACTGGTGCCAGCTTGCTCGATGAAACCGAAATGAAATCCCGCAGTATTGGCAATTGCCTGGATGTGAGTGGAATCTTTCAGATCGGCGGGGGTTGCAGGAATCGCCGGATGCTGTCCCTCATTCAAGCTTGGGACGGCTTGCGGGAAGGCTGGCGCGCCGAGATCGAGGTTTTCCTTGCTTCGGTAGCGAGTCCACCAACTGGTATCCACCCTCAGCTGCTTCAGGTTGGTGAGGCGCCCCGTTTGCGGCACCCCTGACACGGTGCTAGGCGCCAGGTTGTGGGCAAACTTGTCGAGATTGATCGGGTCATGTCCCTTGGATTTCAAATACGCGCGCAGAAACGCGACGTGGCTGATCTCATCATCGGTATTGTCGGAAATGTATTGTGGCATGTCTCCATCGAGCTGCACGAGCCCGTTCACGTACGGTTGAACGACGGGATTATTTGCCGCGGCCTCGACTCCACCGAGTTCCTGGTATTGCTGCCACAAGTCAGTCTCGATAATCTCTGCCGCCAGCAAAAGCTGCAGAATCGCCACGTCTCCCCTAGTGAGGCTTCCTGCTTCCCGATCCTGGGCGAACGCCAGTGACTCTTTGGCCAGAAGCCCGGCGCCGACCGCCGCCGCTCCCACGCCCAAGACTCCCTTCTTCAAAAATGAACGACGAGCCGCACGCTGCTTGTTGCCAGTTCCGGATTTCTCCATTGGTTTCTCCCTTTCACAAGAATCGAGTCTCTAATCGTTTCGAATTGCGGAATTTGGTGAGCTGATTTGCTAGATATGTTCAGAACACAACGACATCACCCTAGTCCTTCAGAAGTTTCCATGGACCGTCCGGTCGCGAATCCGCGAGTTCGGTGGCCCCTTGACACGGCAGCGAATCGGATTCGATTGCGGCCTATTTCTCGCAAGTAAACTACCAGCGCTAAACATTGCTGCACTTCGACTACAACAACTGACCCTGTGTCTCTTTTATTCCCTCACGAACGCGAAAATTTTGACAAAGCAATTTGCTTACTACAGTGGCTCTACGGTGCGGGTGACGTTCTGCGACCTGGCAGGAGAAGCTCAATCAGAAAGGAAGGAGCGAAATTACACGCCGACCATAACCTGAACTGAGGACCGAAGCCTTCTGAAGCGCATCGCTTTCTCTGGAACAAGGGCGCGCCGCCGCTTGGACTATCCGTCAACTAAGAATCAAAAGAAGAAGATGTATGGTTTAGTATGGTTTAGTATGGTTTAGCTCATTTGTCGGTTTCAAGAACGAGGTAATGGAGACTGCCGAGCCGTTCGACCTGCAATGTTATTGCATCGGCGGTTTTGAGATCGTCCAGCACTGAGCGCAGCGAATCAATACTGTCCACGAGCGTTCCATTCACGGAATAGATTACGTCTCCCGGGAGCGGCCCCTCCCCCTCGTAAGCTCCGTAGGTCTCTTTACCTGCAACGACGACTCCGAACCGATTGCGCAATGGAGGAAGCATCGGCATAAGCTTCTCCTCGAGAGTGAGAGCCAGAATTCCGAGTTGCGGAATTTTGGCCTCTTCCCTTGTAACCAGGTCGGCTAGGCGTTCCTGCACGTCCTGTTTTTCGCTCACCGGTATTTGATAGAAGATCGTCTGTTTGCCGCGCTGGATTTTGAGTGTGGCCTTCTCGCCTACGGCAAAAGAATAGAGAGCTAGCGCGAATTGGCGGATATTTTGAACTGGCTTTTCGTTCACCGATAGCACCATGTCACCGGGCATTAAACCGGCGCTCGCCGCTGGACCGTCTGGAATCACATCCTCAATTACGATGCCGTCTTCGCGCTCGAGACCCAGTCCCGATGCCAAAGCGGGCGTGATATTGCGCGCAGAAACACCGATCTGATGGTGGTGCACGTGGCCTTCATTTCGAACCTGGTTGTAAACACTACGTACTACATTGCTGGGAATAGCCAGACCGATCCCTTCATTGCCGCCGGACTGGGTGAGAATAAGCGTATTAATCCCCACGACGCGACCGCTGGTATCCACCAACGGCCCTCCACTATTGCCCGGATTAATGGCCGCATCGGTCTGCACATAGATCGTCGGACTGTCTGGATCTGGTTGTCTCGCGACAGAACTCACAATCCCCATGCTCACAGAATTATCGAAACCTAAGGGGCTACCAAAGGCCAACACCAATTGCCCTTGTTTCAGATCGCTCGAATCAGACAATTCCAGGGTTGGCAGACCGGTTGCGTCGATTTTGAGCAGTGCAAGATCGGTGTCATGATCAGCCACTATCAGCTTGGCATCGAACAAAGCATGGCGTGATGCTCCATTGTGTGGTGCAGATAGCGCCATTTCCTGATTAAGTTGAACCCGAATCCGACGTCCTCTTTGCACGACGTGCGCGTTTGTTACGATCCACCCATCGGAGGCAATTATGATGCCCGATCCGGAGGTCAGGCCACGCGACAGCAGATCCGTGTTTCTATGCTCGCGGTCGCTATCTGGGTTGTAACCCGTACTAAAGATCTGTACAACACCGGGGCTCACTCGTTTCGACAGCACCTCGAGAGATGTGCTTACTTGGTGAAGCGGATCAAAACTGCTGTCCAAGATTGGGTGTTTGCTCTGAACCGACGTTGATGCCTTGCTGGACTGCGCCGCTAATGGCGAAGATGCGATAAGTAGTCCTAGGCAAAAGGCCACTGAGCTAATCAGACTGGCCTGCTTGCAGACCCTTCCTTGAAAGAGTTTCATAAAGAATCCTAATTCGCGATGCCTTCGCCAGGTCATCTCGCTAGATGGACAAGAACGCTGCTCCATCCTTGTTGGTTGGTTCTTGATAAGCTGCGAGGTCAGCTTGCACTTCTATGGTTCTTCTTTGGAACATGCACGTGCAAGAGCCCATCCACGCGATTCACATCAGCCTGAGTTGTGTCAATTTCTTCTGGAAAGATGTGGACAGATACCACATCTGGCCCACGATCGATCTCTCCGGTGTGTCGAGCAGTGCTGCGAAAAACAATCATGCTATGAGTTGTCATGCTAAGAATCGTGGTCACCTCCGGATCTCGCGGAGACTCAATAAAGAGGTCAAATTCGGAAGTGTTCCCATTAAAGTCGTTCTGTAGAAGCTCCCTCTCGGCGGTGATCCAGTCCTCCAAGTCAAAGCATGTGCGCAACCACGCCGTTCGAAAAGCTGATGGGCACGTTTGGCGATTGTCGACAGGATGATCTCCCGATGTTGGTCGTTTCTGCTTTCGACCGCAATCACCCAGTTGTTGCTACACTTTGTGGCCTGTTTTTCCATCCTCCGAGCTCCTCCTGTCTCCATCCCTGACACTTATCCTCCCAAGGCTCTGTTCCACGGTTTCTGGATCGTGGATGCCACAATATCGGCTCAGCTAGAGCAGACAAAGCCTACCGATGTGTCGGCTGGGTCCGATGGTTCAAAATCGCCGGTTGACTGCTCTGTATGACAGAAATGGTTCTTTCTGAGGATTTTGAGAAGCGATTGGCCAGTCTGCATTTGTCGATGATGCGAGTCGCGAAGGCGACCACATTTAGAGCCAGTACGAGTAGCACAAGCCATATTACGATTGTTGGTCTGAACATTGGTGATCCCTTCCGCACTTCAGCCATGGCGACACGGGGTTTCTAGAGGAGCCCAATTGCCTTCTTCTCTGGATACCTCTGTCAGCGATGCCTTCCTCTCTGTATACCTGTGTGACCTATGTTCTATTCCACATCGTGAGGAGTGCCGTCGTTTTAAGGAAGGACAAACCGAATGCCGGACTTGTAGATGTTGTGTTTGCAGCGCATAGAATGGTGCCGACTTGTTTATTGAAATGGAGTTGCCTAATAGTATTCGCGGTTTGCCTACACGGAAGAATTCATTAACTGCTGGAGCTGCTTGAGGTCCACTGGGTCTGCGTCAGAAACGGCGCAGAATTCCATTTTCCCTTTTCGCCAATCGACCCATTGAAAGCTCTGCCGGGAACCTGTCCGCGGCGAACTGTCCGGTTCCCGTGAGGGCCAGACGAATACATTAATTGGACGTCCGTTACGCTCGTAAACGAGCACCGCGACAGCGCGGCCTTCAATAACATCTAAGCGCCCACCCTTCAGCGGGAAGCCGTTGTTCGCGAAATCGCGGACAGGAACAGCAAACCTAGCTCTGCCGTCGAGCCATTCCTTTACATCGCGCTCATCGTTAGAGGCGATCCCGGTTATGGGCCCAGGCTGCAGCGAACGCACGTGCGAATCGACAATTTCCCCGGCAAGTTCGGCTTGATAGTCGTCACTGTGAAGCCCGTCACCTACTCTCCCCAGCACGATCGTGACGAAAAGCAGTGCGGCCGCAGCTGCCAGCCAGTGCCAAAGACGAGGCTGCGACGCAACAGTCGCGGGCGCGGTTGCGTGGAGAGGTGCATTAATCTTCTGCCGCAGCGAGGCAGGGGCAGGCTGATAGAGTTGAGCGAGTTGCAAGCTATCGCGCAACAAATCCAAATCCACGAGCTCAGTGGCACAGTGGGCGCAATGTCGGAGGTGACGCTCGAATTCCGTGGCCCTCCGGCCACTCAGCTCACCGTCGAAATAGCCCTGAAGCAGAGAGTCGGCAAAGTTACACCTCACGGACAGGCTCCTTGAGAAGAATTTGCCAGCGCGGAATACAAGTGGCGGCGGGCACGAGAGAGCGAGGACATCACGGTGCCAATGGGGATCGACGTGATCGCAGCGATCTCCTTGTAGGAACACCCTTCGAGCTCTCGAAGGACAAGAACTTCGCGGAAGCGCGGCGGCAGCGTCTCGAGGGCCAGGGTGAGACGCTTGCGATCATCGCTGGCAATAGCGAGTGCCTCCGGTGTGGCGCACATCTGCAGGTGTAACTCTTCGTCGAATTCCATGTTTAGTTCCATGGGACGGTTCTTTTCCAGCCAGGTGTAGCAAGCGTTGCGCACGATCTGCAGCAGCCATGCGCGCGCATCTCCGCCATGAAAACCACGGAAGAAACGGTATGCACGGAGCAGAGCTTCTTGGGCGACATCCTCGGCATCCGTGCGCCCGCGCAACAGCCAACGCGCGAGGTTGAAAGCGGCATCGACGTGGGGCAGCACAAGTTGCTCAAAGCGCTCCCGGTCTTCGAAACCCAGTTCACTCACAATTCACTCCGGACAGTGAGACCTCATTAGCAGTAACCCGCTCAAGCCCGATTTTATTCTCTCTCTCGGCAATGAAGAGCGGGCGGATCACAAGTGTGCGCGTGGGTCTGGAATAAATGGGCTAGTGCGTCGGTCTTGATATACGAAGCACGTTGAACGGCGACCGCGGCTCCCCCAAACCCCCGCGGCGCCGTTCTCAAAAGCACCCCTAAAAAGGACGGGGAAGCGTGCATACGAGGAGAGCGAGAATGTCTGACAAGAAAAAGGATGAGCTCTTGCACGACCACAACAACGATGGAGTCAATCGCCGAGGTTTTCTAAAGTGCATGGCTTGGGCAGGAACCGGGGCCTTCTGCGTGATGCAGGGCGGTGTATTGAAGTCGTACAGCTTGAGCCGGCTTTCGGAATTGAACACGGCCGAGGCCAAGGCCGAACTGAGTTTTGTGCAGATCAGCGACAGCCACATGGGATTCAACAAACCGGCCAGCCCAGACGTCGCGGGAACTTTGAAAGCTGCGGTCGACAAGATCAATGGACTGACGGCGGCGCCGGAATTCATGTTACATACTGGCGACATCAGCCATCTTTCGAAGCCCGAAGAGTTCGATACCGTCGATCAGATCCTGAAGAGCGCGAAGCCGAAGGACGTGTTCTACGTGCCGGGCGAGCACGACGTCTTGAATGATGACGGAAAACAGTTTCTGGAGCGCTACGGCAAAGGCAGTAAAGGCGCGGGCTGGTACAGCTTCGATAAGAAGGGCACGCACTTCATCGGCTTGGTGAACGTGATGAATCTAAAGGCTGGCGGGCTGGGCACGCTGGGACCCGAGCAGCTGGAGTGGATAGAAGACGACGTCAAGCACCTGCAGACGAGCACGCCCATCGTGGTGTTCGCGCACATTCCGCTGTGGAGCGTTTATCCGGAGTGGGGCTGGGGCACGGACGACAGTGCACAGGCGCTGGCATATCTGAAGAAATTCGGTTCAGTGACGGTGCTGAACGGGCATATTCATCAGACGATGCAAAAGGTTGAGGGCAATGTGACGTTTCACACGGCGTGTTCGACGGCATTTCCTCAGCCCCAACCGGGAAAAGCGGATTCGCCTGGCCCGATGAAGGTTCCGGCGGACCAGTTGCGGAGCGTCTTGGGCATTACTGACGTAAACTACGTGCAAGGCCAACACGCGCTGGCAGTGGTGGATTCTTCGCTCGCGTGAGCATGGCGTAGCCAAACTCAAATCAATTCGAACTTAAAAAGGAGAAAAAGCATGAGGAGAAGTGTGTTCATTGCAAGTCTAGCAGCAGCACTGGTGCTGGGAATGGGAGCTTTCGGCACAGGTCGGAAGGGTTCTGTAACCCGGGCGCAGCAGAAGGCGTCGACGATGGAAGTGAAGGTCGACAACTTTAGCTTCGGGCCCATAACGCTAACAGTTCCAGTCGGAACCACGGTTACATGGACCAACCGTGACGATATCCCTCACACCATAGTCAGCACGGATGACCCGAAAGTGTTCAAGTCCAAAGTGCTCGACACGGACGAAAAGTTCTCCTTCGCCTTCAGCAAACCGGGAACGTATCCCTACTTCTGCTCGATTCACCCGAAGATGACCGGCACAGTCATCGTGCAGTGAGTGAGGAGCGACCTTGCATCCGTTCGACATAAAAACAGTACTTTTCGCGAAGCATGCGCAACACGTCGTGCTCATTCACTTCCCGATCGGGCTGTTTATCATCGGCGTCCTCTTTGATTTTCTTGCGCAATGGAAGAAGCAACCCTTGCTGGCTGCGGCGGCCTACTACAACTTGCTCGTCGCGGCGATCGCAACCCTACCCGTGGTAATCACCGGAATTCTCGCGTGGCAGTGGCAACTCGAAGGCCAAAAACTGAAAGGCATCCTCTTGATGCATCTGGTGATGGGATGCGCGTCGAGCGTCTTGATCTGGGTGGTGTGGTTCATTCATCGGAGAACCCGCCGGAAACAAGAACCGCTTCTGCCCGGATACCGCTTGCCGATCGAGGCTGTGGCCGTCGTCGTCGTCGCGCTGACGGGGCATCTCGGCGGATTTCTCAGTGGAGTGAATGGACCGGGATAGAAGTGTTCCGAAATTCCGGAGACAAGAGTCGGTGGATCGTCCAACAGGACAATCTGACGTGGCGGGGAATTCGGCACGACGAAGAGAGGCATTGGCAACGTTTGAAAAGAACCATTCGGAGGCGTCGAATGGCAGAAAAGGAGCATAAAAATGAAAACTAAAGTTTTGTTCGCGATCGTGACGCTTTCCTACGCACCGCTCGGATTGGCAGGAAATAAGGCGGAATACCCCAATGACAAAGTGGCGGAGTTTGTGATTGAAAAGCTGGACGTCACGTCACTGCCGTCCACGTTCCGCCCAAAGAAGGAAAAGGGAAAGAAGACATTTGCAGATTACGGATTCACGGTGCAGACGGTGGACGAGAACGAAGCCGTCATCGAGGCGGCCGGTGGAGTGAGGAGGCTGGCGATCAAGGTTCTCGACCAGAAATCCTCGGGAATCTACGTGTGTGTGGCGGAACCCGGAGAAAGCGGCGGCCAGGCAAAGGCGCAAAGTGTGCTCGTGCTGAAAAGGAACGAACCGAGTGCATTGCTAAAGGGACGCGAGTCATTTCGAGAATTTGCTGCATGCCCGGTGATTGGCGAAAGCGACACCACCACGAACTCGTACGGAGACTGAGGAGTTACGTCGAAACACGGTGTTCGAATCACATTTCTGGCTTTGGGTCTGGTCGCCCCGATAACCCTCGAAGATGTTCCTGGGGCGATACCGATGTGCGACCTTAGCACCTCCCTCCCAATTGCCAGAATGAACTCTGTCTACTCTGCCACGCGAGACTCTTAGCTGAACACGAAAGGAACGCAGTCGGTAGTCTGCGTGGAGACAATCTGTTGATAGAAGCATTTCTTGAATCGGCGGCTCCGCGCGGCCCCAATTTAGTTCTCGTCCTCGAAATTGCCATGGGGATAGGTCTTTTGCTGGGCGCTCGGCTTGCTCGCAAGCGGCGCTTTCGGCAACACGCCTGCTGCCAATCCACCATCGTGCTTCTGAACCTAGCAGTAGTTGCGGTGATGATGATTCCTTCCTTCCGCGTTCATGTCCTTCCCAGGGTCCCGGCCAAGCTGGGCAAGGCTTACTACGCATTGGCAACGACGCACGCGGCGTTCGGAACCGTAACGGAACTCGCGGGACTCTACATCGTGCTATCTGCGGGCACGACCGTTTTGCCGGAAAAACTGCGAATCACCAAATACAAGGTGTGGATGCGAGGCGTCCTCGTGCTCTGGTGGGTCGTGCTGCTACTGGGAATGGCAACATATACGCGCTGGTACGTGCCGCATTTGTTTCGCAAATAGGTGTGCGTTGTCCCTTTTCAGAGGAGAGAGATTGAGGATCGTCCCAATTTGTTTGCTTTGCATGTTGAGCGCCTTTGCTCAACTCAGCCCCGCACAATCGGTGACGCCATCCGTGCCAGAGGCTAATCCGGGACGACCCACGGTATCGACGCCGGCGACACTCACGCCCGTTGGATACCTGCAGTTTGAGAATGGCGCGCTCTTCGCAGAAGACTCGACAGAGTTTTCGAAGCGCATCGGGATCGGCCAAGTCACCAAACTGTCCGTACTTCCGCGCCTGGAGCTGTTCTTGCAGAGTGAGCCGCTCGCAATCAGTCGATCAAAAGACCGGACCGCAGTGCATGAAGGAGAGGTCTTCGCAGGTGTTCAAAGCGTCCTCTTTCTCGGTGATCAATCACGGCCAACGGTTTCGATCAGCTATGTTCGGCGGGTTCACACAAGTGTTGCCCCGGAGCTCGACGTTGGTACTTTTCGACAATCAACTTCGATCCTTCTGAGTGAAGATCTACACGGATTTCACTTCGATACGAACGGGATACTCGCTGAGCAGGTGCAGGGCGCTATACGTCGAGCGCAGTTCGGACAAACACTGTCCATTTCCCATTCCCTGGGGAAGTTCACAATTTCCGGGGAGGTATGGCATTTCTCACAACCATTCGAGAAGGGCAACACCGTCGGTAATCTCTGGGCGGTTTCCCGTGCCCTTCGCAAGAATTTGGTGGTCGACGCAGGATTCAATCGCGGACTGACCAAAACGTCCACCCGGTGGGAGGTGTTCGTGGGATTCACATACCTGCTGCCGCATCGCCTTTGGATGGTCCGTCCTGGATTCCAACCGTGAGTCTGCCTCAGTTCTCTCCTTCATTTTTCCGGCTCTGCACAAGAATCTGTAAAAGCGCTCAATTGGCGTGGGTTTCTGAAACTAAGTTCGTGGAGTACCGTCTGGCGGATTTCCTTTCGGATTTCGTCTTCGTTGGAGCAGACGGCCTCAATGTTCTTCTGATAGAGCACGATGTGGTCGGGACCCGCAGATAGGTCAAACACGCTTTTCTTAGTTGTTGGTACACCTTCGAAGACACCGAGCACCAAATTCTCAGCATCGTCCGAATCTATGATCCCTGCATTTCGCGAGCCTCTGCGTGACAGGTGCCTGGGAGGCACGTTCTCGACTAGAACTGCGACGTTGTGAATTCGCTTGCGAAATTTCGTAGGCAGTGCGCCCAGCGCCTCCTCCACCAGTTTTACAAACTTTTCTCGCTCCATCTTACGTTCCGCGGCCAGACGGCAGGCCGAATCCATCTGTTTCATATTAGCTCGGATCTGCTTCGGGTCCAGAGTGGTCGGACCTGTGATCTGTGGGCGCTCTGTCGAAAAAGAAGCTGTTCCGTTCAGTTGTCCGGTAACGCGACCAATCAGGACTTGGCTCCTAGCCTCTCAATCTTCGAGCGCGGCGACCGCGTCGAAGAGAGACGGTCACTGACGAGTGGTAGCGAGAAGTCGTGATGGCTCAGAAGCCCATTTGAGCGCGCCCGAGATCCGTCAGATCCGCCTCGGTCGCACGACCCTTGAAGTCGACTTCGAAGTCCATGACGGCAAAGTCGGGGGCCGAACGGCCTTGGAGAAAGGCTTGCCTTTGTTTCGGAAGATATGCGCGATTCTTCGCGCAGTCGGGCGCAGAGCCGATGTAGATGACACTGGCGTACTCGCTGCCCTTGTGCTCGTCGCCGACGGCATGGCAGATGTCTGTGTGCCAGAACACCGTGTCGCCGGGCATGACCTCCGGGATCGAGACCAGGCCGGCGATGAGATCGGGATGCCACTCCGGGCTGACCCCGAGCGCACGGCCTGGGGCCGCGCCGCACAGATCAGCCTCGTCCACGTCGTCCTGAAGCGCGCGAAGGAGCACGTAGGCGATGCCCTCCGCGATCGGAATGAGGCGCAGAGTGCCGTCTTTCGGCCCTTGGCGTGTCAGCGCCGTCCAGCCCTGATAGGTGCGGAACATGCTGCACACCGCCGGCGACGGAATCTCATGGGTGTCCAACCGGTGCGTGGCGTCGAACGGATCATAACCGGGCCAGTCACCGGCAAAGATGTTCTCGTACACCTTCTGATAGCCGGGATCAATCCAGCGCTCAACGGTGCCTGCATCCATGTGTGGGGAAAGTCCAAGCGTCTTGTCTCCAGGCTGCCGCCGGCGCACACGGTCAGCATACGTGCACTGCCGGTCGGGATTGAAAATGCCTTCGTATTTCCAGAGGCGATCGAGAAAAGCACGCGTCTCGGCCAGCCTCGCGTCCTGCCGCGCCAGGACCTGTGGCTTGGACCAGTAGACGTTGAAGACTTGCGGCTTCCCAGCTTTCAGCGCGGAGAAGTACTTGTCGAGACTCCGCTTCTCGACTTCCAGTTGTTCGTAGTGGTTCGTCTCGAGATACTCGCCGACTTCCGCGAACCAGTCGCGCGCGAGATCGGCGGGGAACACTCCGCGAACCACCGCACAGCCGGTTTTCCGGATCGACTGACGGATTGCCTCCGGTACTGTGTTGTTCCTTATGTCGGGGTAGTTGAGCTCCGGCACCACGGCGCGCCCTGCAGCGACCTCCCTGAGGACGATGTCGACAGCTCGCTTAACGTAGTCCCTCACGTCTTTATAGGCGCGTTTCAAGACCTCGCGACGCGGCGCGAGCTTGCGCTTGAACGCGGTGATCTGGTCACGTACGTCGACCTCCGCCCTCACAGCCGCTCCCCTTCCGCCAATAGCCATGGTTTATCCCTCCTCCGTCCCAACTCCGCGAAGCGATTCATCCGGGCCGACGAACGCCGTTCGCCGTTCGACGCTCTCCGAAGATTCCGTTCCCGTGACTAGGAGGGATTCTACTCCTGAATTTCGACAGCGTCGCCAATCTCCTGATTAACGCACGACGCATTACATGGTCCAGGCAACGCGACACGCCTGCGTCAAAAAACTGAGGCGCGAGGAGTATCAATGTACAATTTCGCTTAAAGGGCAGTTCAGACTGGGGCGCTGTTTGAGGATGTGATGAGCTACGATTCGAAGTTTCCCGACCCGAAGAACGCGTGGCACAGGGTCCTTGAGCGGTTGTATCACGAGGACCATATTCTTTATGCGCGCATGAACAATTTCTCGACCGTGCAGGCCTTTCTCGCCACGGCTCTCGCGTTCACAACTTCAGCCACAACGACAGCCCGCAACATCAGCCTGATTGTGTCTCTCTTCGGCTTCGCGCTTTCGCTTTTCTACATTTCGCTCGGCTTCCGCGGCGTACGCGTGATTCAATTTTGGCGGGCTTACTTGAGACTATTGGAGTCGATCCCCGGCGTGACCTCCATTGATTCGCACCTGTTCGAGTTCTACCGGTTAGGCCACCGTCGTGGCCCGGAGGAAACGGAGTTGTCCCTTGCGGAGGGGCTGGCCATAAAAATCGAAACTACCTGGTGGGCGCGTAGGTCCGTGCACGACCAATTCCCGTGGTATCTCCCGGGTTTCTCGGGAACAATGTTCATCGCGGTCGGAATCCCGATGATCACAACTTGCTTTTGGGTACTCGTGCTTTACGCCTTGTTTTATCCTCACACAGACATGAGATGGTTCGTGCTCGCACTTGCCGGGGGTCTCGTGCTCGTGTTTCTGATCCATCTTCTTGCGGGGCGCCTGGTTCCCGCTCCGATTCGCGAAGGGCAGACACACCCCGCCCCCGCTGGCGATCTGCAATCCGATAGCAACGCGGGTAGCAACGCGGGCTAAGGAGATATTTTCCAACTCTGACCCGCAGCCTTTTTGAAAGGCTCCTCGTGAGGCGACCCTAATTCTCTGGCGAGACCTCTTTCGACCTGGTTCGCGATAAAGGAAACAACAAAGCGCAGTCATTGCACGGCTGCTCAGCTGGGGCGTTTACGTACGCATACGACTGCAAGGCGGAAACCGGACAAATGGGGACGGAAACGAGATGTATCAGGAGTGGGCAATTTACCGCTGGGCGCCTCGCGCGACCTCTTCCGCAGTTGGGCCGCTGAAGGATGGACTGACGGTGTGAGCAGGATGCGGTTTGGCCGCAGCTCGGCTAATCTGTTCTGCTTTCATCTGATCCAGAATCTGGCGAAACTGGCCGGATGAGGGCGACTTAGGGTCCTCGCTCAATAAGATTTCCATCTCACGCTGAGCTTCGGTGAGATTGTCTTGCGCCTCCAGGGCTCCAGCCGCAAAAAAATGCACCACGGCAGCGCCCACGTGTTCACCGTCATGGACATGACGTGCGGTGGAGATCACGGCGAGATAGTCACGGTTCACAAACTCCGCGTAAGTCAGGGCCGTCAGCAGTCGAAGATCGAGTGGAGCGATCGAGGAGGCCTTCTTAAGGGAGGTTTCCGCCTCGGCATATTGCTGGAGCACTAATTGCGCGCACCCCAGATTTAGATACGAATTCGGCAGATGGTCATCGAGCGCGACCGCGCGGGCAAATTCATCCCGCGCCTGCTGGCTCTGACCCTGATTTAGATAGGCCGTGCCTAGAGCATTGTGGGCGGCCACGAAACTCGGATAAACCTCGATGGACTTGATCAAATGCGTGATCGCAGCCTGCAAATCCTTTTTCATTAAGAGTTGATAGCCCTTTTCGTATTCGCGCCGAGCTTTCCCCGGGGATTTGAGGTCCAGCTTCGATATCGAGCCGCTGGGTGCCTGCAACGGGCTATTCGTTCCGGAGCTCCGGCTGTTGATTAGGAATAAATTGCTATCCATCCTGGTCGTTTGGATCGCATCCAGGACCGGCATGGTGCCGAATCGATTGGTGGAGGCCGGCGCAGAAAACACTTGAGCAGCCGCGGTATCGGCGCCCAGTATCCAGCAAAGCAGTGAGAGGAGCAGGTCCCACCGCAGTCGCCGGCTTATCATGGAATTCGCCTCATTGGCGTCCAGGCATAAATCAGTTCTGAAACTTGTCAAAATGATAGCAGCAAAGAGGCGCCGAGGTGGATCGGCGCCCCTGTTTCCAGCTAGCTACACGGCTGGCTAGAAGGTGAAATGCACTCCCAAACGCATGGTTCGGCCGGCCTGATACCTGTTTGGCAAACCGTACCCGCTGTTAATCGTAACCGGGCCCGGACCCTTACCACCCAGCGTGGTGTTCGATGGCGCCGAGTTCAGCAGCGCCGCAAAATTGTAGGGTTGAAAGGCGGACGTGTAAAAGGGTATGCCATCGAACAAAGTATGGCCGCCTGGTGCGATGTAGTTAGGGCTAAAGCCACTGTCGATATTTGCCTGTAGCTGAGTCACGGAGCGTTCGTTCAGCAGGTTGGTAATCGTTGCCGAGAAGCCCAGAGTTTTGCTCTCGGTTATCCTGTAGTTTTGGGTCAAGTTGAAGTCGGTCTGGTTATACCAAGGAGTGCGCTTGGTGTAAGGGCTACCAACCGTGATCGCGCCGGTCGTGGGATCCTGTGTGACGTTTGCCCACTTGCCGCGGTTAACCACGTCAACGGGAAATCCGCCGCCTGCATTGGGGACGTTGTATCCGGTCTGAAATGCAAAGCCTGCATCCAGATAACTTGTCAGTGGCGATCCTTGATATAGAACCTGGAAAATTCCAAACTGGGTCGTGAAGTGCCGCAGCCAGCCCAACTCGTAGTAAGCGTAGCCTTTGAAGGTATTGGGACGGTCGGTTGGCAAAAGACCACTGGAGGACCCGCCATTCGCGTTCCATGAGAAAAAGGGTTCGTCGAAAGCACGGCCGTTGTTGGGAGAGTTGCGGCCGCCACCGCCGTCTGCCTGGTCCGAACTGGTCAGGCCGGTGTAATTACCGTACAACCTGCTATAGGTGTAGGAGAACATTCCTGACCAGTGATTGGTCGAAGCCTTGGTCAGGCGAAACTCCACGCCGTCATAATTGCGCTGCGGTGGAAGGATGTTCGGGCACGATGGAGTGCTGGTAGGCGTACAGGTGGAAGCCGCTGGATCCCCGGGCTTGAGTCCGGCCAGGAAGTTGTAGAACCCGGAGAATGTTTTGTTGACGCCTTCACCCGGGTTGACGATGACGAAAGTCTCCCCGATGCTCGTGTTGAAAATAGACGAGTCCTCAATCACATGGTCGAGCCGGCGGCGGTCATAGCGAGCCTCGAAAGCTAGCGTCCGCGTCAATTGGTAGTCCACGCCCAAAGTGAATTCGTGCTGTTTGTAGGGTTTCAGGCCCGGAGCAACGCCCTCTTGGCTCGTAGAGCAGGTCGGGCAGGTGGTCGGGAAGGTCCGGAAGTTTTGGTTCTCCAGGAAGGTCAGCCCCGCAGGCGTGCCACCGGGGAAATTCGCCTGGCTGGAGGAATTCGGGCCCACGCAATAGCGCCCAGCGCTGTTGAAAGCGGGAGAAATGGAAGCAACGTTTGCTGTATCCAGAGCGTAGTAGCACTGTTGCCAGAACTGACCGCCAAACGAGCTGATCGCAAGGTTGAGCTTCATCTGGTCGTAGAATTGTCCATAGCCGCCAAACACCTTCATCTTACCGTTCCGGAAAGGATCCCATGCCGCACCGATGCGGGGGGCAATCTTGTCACCCCAGCCGAAGTTGATCGGAGAGCTGATCGCGCCCGACGGCTGGTTCTCCGCCGGCAGGGCTTCCTTTTCAATGCGAAGGCCGGCGTTGATGGTAATGCCCTTGGCGATCGACCAGGAGTCCTGGAAGAAGAAAGAGTGATTGTTGCTGGTAACATTTCCGTTCGAGCCGAAATCGTACACACTGATGTAACCGAACTGCCCTTGGCACTGCCCATAGAGGGCTTTGAATGGAGCGCAATTAGCGGTACCCACGGGCCCCTGGGGGGAGTAGGCGCTTCCGCTACCCACAAAGAAATCGACGCGCGGGACGTTGTAGTGCTGGTTGATGCTGTTGCTGAGATGGTTGAGCTGATAACCGAACTTGAAGTTGTGCGTGCCCTTCCATCCGCTCTTGAACCAAGCTAAATTTACGTCCACCTGACTTGCCTTGTCGGCATTGTGCGTTGTGAAATTCGGGCTATTGGCAAGGTTCTGGAATCCGCCCGGTTCCTGTAACGAAGCTGGCAGCGGCGCACCGGTAGCATCGGTGGCGCCAACGCCGTTTGCCGTAAAATTCGTGAGGGTCCCGACCTGCGGGAACCCGAAGTCGTGATAATTCTCAAAATAATAGCCGTATCGGCCGGTCAAAATAAGCCGTGGGGTAATGCTGAAATCCGCGCCCACGTTGGTGGTGGAGTTGGGAGACGTATAACCCAGGGCGTGCGCGTAAACCGCTGGAGAGATTGTGGCGCTCACGTTGTTGGGTGAGCCGTTTATCGTGGAGGCAAGCGGCAGGTTCGTGGGGTCCTGAAACGGCAGGTTTTCGCCGCTCTGCTTCTGAAGTTGGTAGAGCCAGGAAGCATATAGGCGAAGCCTCTTGGTCGCTGCTGCGTCGATACGAGCGTTGGTGTAGTACGTCTGGGTATTTTGGCTGAATGCAATCGCACCCCCAGCGGGTACCACGCCTCCAACGGGGTATATGATGGTGCGCTCATCGGTGGTGAATTCTGGATTGAACCCCACAAAGCCAAAGATGTGGTCTTTCCAGATGGGTCCGCCGAAGGTGAAACCAGGGAAGATATCCGCGGTCTTGTCTTTCTTGGGCACGTACTCCTGGAAGTTCGGGTCGGTCAAGCCCCAGGGTGCCGCCGCCGGGCCTGCCAGGACGGAACTGGAGTTGGGATCGTAGCGGCTAAAGGTGGACGCGTGTGCGTCCATGGCATCATTTTCGAAATAACTGAAGATCGAGCCGTGGTAGTTGTTCGACCCCTTCTTCTGGATGACATTGACAACGCCACCCAAGGCGCCGCCGTGCTCGGCTTGGATCCCCGAGTTCTTGATTTCCACTTCTTCAATGAAATCAAAGGGGACAGTGGTACGAGAGTAGCCGCCGATCAGGTTGGCCGTTTCCTGGCCTTCCACAAGGTAGGAATTCTCGGAGTCCGAACCGCCCGCCACCGAAAAGCCGTGATCGCCTCCATTGGCGGTGCTACCCGGAGCGGAACCCCCGGTCCCGTTGCCTGGATATCCTCCCTGAGTGGTATTCCCCATCAAGGGTTCGTTGCGCGCGGCGGGGGCAAACTGGATGACGGATTGGAAAGATCGTCCGTGTGGAATATTGTCAATGACATCTTGCGTTACGTTCGTAGTGGTGACATTTGTCGTAACATCGATTTGCGGAGCTGCGCTGCTGACTTCCACGATCGTTTCGGATCGACCGACCTCCAGCACAAAATCAACGCTGGGCAAGCGACCCACTTCCAGCAGTACCGCCCGCTTCGCCGTCGAAAAGCCCTTCGCGGTTACGGAAATGGTGTAGTTGTCTGGAGGGAGATTTGCGAAACGATAATAGCCGCCTGAGTCGGTATCGACGCTTTTGGTGCCAACCAGGCTGTTGGCCGTGACGGCTACTGTTGCTCCCGGCACCACGGCTCCCGACGGATCCTTTACAGTCCCCTGCAAACCAGCTGTCGTTTCTTGGGCCGCTACTCTGAGATTGGAAACCAGCAGCAAAGCGCTACACAACAGCAACAGTCTCGAAAGGCGCATTTCCCCCTCCATCGACGGAAGATTTTGGTTCCAAGAATGTCTAGGGCCCCGGATTCAAAGACTCGTGGTTTAGAAGTCGTGCAACCATTCTTCCAAGAAGTAAGAAGGAATTAATGATTTGTTTTCTTTCGTTTAGGTCGCACGTAGATACCGATACACTAAGGTTCCTACCATAAGTTGTATGGATTATCCATAACATCGTAGCTTTCGAATGTTTCAAATGGTTTAACCGCTTGCCGGAGTGTTTACATTCGTCGAAATGGAAGGAATCGAACCTTTTAGACCTTGCAGTCCTGCTGGTCCCTTCCCAGGTTAGCAACACGTGAAGCGGGAGTGAGCCTGCTGTTTTAGTGAAGATTTAGGATTCTTTGCCGAAGAGTTTTATATCGGCTGGGCCTTCTTGTAGTGGCGTGCGCTAGCGGCCTTGGACTTGTTCGCGGATTTGCTCGACGATGTCGGGTTTGGCCAGGGTAGTGATGTCGCCGGTGTCCATGTGGTTGGAGATGGCGGCTAGACGCGGCGCATAATTTTGCCGCTGCACGTCTTGGACGATGTGGCTGGTTTTGGGGCGGGCGATTTTGCCGATCATGGTGCCCGTATCGTCCCAAAGTTCGGTCCGGGGCGTTTTCGTAACTATCCGCTGGTCGGGTCTCAATCTCCCTGCCTTTCGTCCAGAGGCTGAATTTATCACGATTCGCCTCAAGTGCCTGGTTAGGTGTGCGAGCTCAACCGGCCGATGCAACGCCATCTAATCAGTTGTTCCGACAATACTTCCCGCTAGAGAACCGACCTCTCCGGCTACGCTCAAACCGAACTGGACAAGATAGCGACGCGTTTAAATCAGCCCCCGCGAAAGACTTTAGGTTTTCAGACTCCTGCGAGTAGAGTGTTGCGCCGACCCATTAAGTCCACACGATGCAATATAAAAGTGCGCCCCTTTTGGAGTAGGGTTTGGGTGCTTGCGTCAAATAATTTCGGATTGCCCGTTATATGGCGAAGGGGACGTGATCTCTGGAGGCAAGACATGAAAGCGTCTTTGCTTTATCGAATCGCTTCTGTTCTTCTGCTGCTTTTTGCCATCGGACACACACTTGGGTTTCGCCAGACCAATCCCGAATGGGTAGTAGGCTCGCTTATTGACTCAATGCGGTCGATTCATTTCGATGCACAAGGGTTTAGCCGGACTTATTGGGACTTCTTTAGCGCGTTCGGGCTTTTTTTCTCGGTGTTTCTTTCGTTCGCCGCGGTATTGGCGTGGCAGCTGGGCGGCCTTCCGGCAGAGACTTTTGCACGCATGCGCCGCACCGCGTGGGCGCTCGCCATTTGCTTTGCCGCGGTCACAGCTTTGAGCTTGAAATACGCCTTCACCACCCCCATCGTTTTCTCAACTATGATCACGATGTGTTTGATTGCTGCGGCATGGCTTTCAGCGAAGAAGCCAGTCTGAAGCCGTTGGTTGCGTGTGTTCTGAATTCTAATTCTTTTGGGTGACACCGGCCTAAGGCTTTCCGCGATCTTTTGGCGAGTTCAGTAGTGGTGATCTCCACCTCGGGTAGCACTAGCCCAAAAGTCTCTAGGCGGATCGTTGGCAAAGAGAATGCGCCACCATTTACACGGCTATTCCGCTGCGCCAAGAATGGTGCGGCAACTGTCCGGTTATCCAGGCGGTCTCAATGGGTCGACGCAACACCAGCTCGACGTCAACTTCCAGGAGTCTCAGCAGCTAACTGAACACCCAAAGCCCAACCACAATGAAATGATTGGGCTCTGGTTCTGGCCGCGGAACTATCCCATTTCTTGTCGGCGTGAAAGTCAGACTCAAGGAGAATCTGAAGTGAGGCCGTTCCTCAGGCACAAAGTACTTATTCCAGGCTGGTAAGGAGCTGATGGACTTTGATGGCTACGGCCCGTTCCTTGTCGCCAGCAGCGGTCAAAAGTCTGGATAACTTCCCCTGTAGATTGCCGCGAGTGAGTTCCTGTGGAGGAACATCCAGCTGACTTGGATCTACCTTGTCCTGCTTTGACTGCTCGAGTCCTCGGAGTTTCTCTTCAAGCTCCAACACGGCACCAATCAACGGCACCACGCTCGGATAATTCTTACTGACTTCGCTTAACTCTCTTAGTTTCTCCAATGCTGACTTCATTTGCTTTTCTCCTTTATCGAATTCGGCGTCTCCATGAGGGATACGCAATAGCAAAACTCTTTTTGATTGGTTTCGGCACTTCCGGTTCTTGCTCATGGACAATTACAGGCTTCGGATCGGGTGACAGATCTTGCCCTCCCACTAGACGCACGCTCTTGCGATGCTTCTTGTGGACATCCTCGATGTTTGGTCCGACGTGCGTGAGATTCTTATTGATTCGTCTGGCAGGCTTCCTGGCAACTACCTTCAGTTTCCCCAGCTTACCTAAATCGACCTGCTTCCCCATGGCTAGGGCTTGTTTAATGCAGTCCAGGGCAGTCTGAAGAGCTTTCTTAGACCGATAGGTATTTAGACCCGTCTTCTCTGAGATTTTGGCTGTCAGCGTCTTCTGGGTCGTCTTCATGTTCGAACCTGCGGCTGGGACGTGGGAAGAGACCTAGTTTGTCTCTCTCTAGTTGGATTGCTTTAATTTCCTATAGCGAAAGAAATACTTGACCGCAGCCGATAGCACAAACAGAAGACCAATACGCCGAACCCTCGGAATCGATCCACTACTAGGTAATCTATTCCGGTGTATACCGCTTCAGATCAACTGAATCAAGCGCTCATCTTGCCTCTCTGATGGCCTGCAAGGGGGCTCAGCATGTCTTTGTCGACGGATTCTTTGTCGATGACTCTGACCACCCAGCCCTTTCCCTCGCTGGCTGCGAGCCGTTGTACATGAACACTGAAGCGCCGCTTCTCAATCAGGGCGGGATTACAAACGCTCTCACACCGCGTGATGGCTTCGAGGATTGCCCCGCGAGGGATCAATACCTCTGCCCCGTCCTTGGTTATTGCGGTGTGGGACATCGTGGAACTCCTGGTCTTAGAATTTAGTCCGACGAAAACCCGACCTTGCGAATAAAAAGAGTTAGTGACCACAAGGCCGGGGCTCACGCATTATGCGGCTGCCACTAGTGCGGCGTCCTCTGATTGCCGATTGTCCTCCGCTGTCTGCTTCGCGCGTTCCTCAAGAACACGTCGAGCAGCCTCGGATGTAGTAGGCGACCCTGATTTAAGCCATTTTTCAAGATACTTATCAGGGGCATCTTTGTATGACTGGATATATTCCTGAAGCAGTGCATGATCAGCGGAAGCTGGCAACTCAGAGTGGCACTTCCCGGTCGCCATCGGAACAGATGCACTTTCTGAAGACGCGCCTGAATGCTTTACTCGTTCCACTAGGGAGGAATCCCCGCTAGGATTAAGTGGAGGCTGCCGAACTTCACCCTCCACTGAATGCGATATAGGTTCAAACGCGCCTCTCAATATCGCCTCGAAAGCACTGTCCATCTCTGCGTGCGGCGCACTTGCCTGCGATCCAGGAGCACTCTTGCTGTTATGCTCATTTGTCGAGACGCTTCGCGTATCCTTCAGGGCAACTAAGTTTCGATCGATCGTTTTCAGGGCTTCCACTGAATACTCGGTCTTACCTTGGAAGCTGCCTTTGCGAGCGGAGATTTCAATCTTCTTTCCTGATGTGTTTTGAATTGTGCTCGCGAGCTCACCAAAGGCCTTGCACCGCGCGCTCCCAACCATAAAGGTGACCATGAGACGACCCGACTGAGTAGGGACTGTTTTAATGCTGCTGACGACGCCAGAGAGATGTTCTATGATCAGGCTGCTCTCTCTCGTTGGCGCGTGGTCTTGAAGCGATGTTTCTAAGATCGATTCACTTACGGGCCCTGAGTGGGTGTCTGTACTCAACGAAGGCACTAGCACGATAGTCTCCGTGACAAGTTCAATGTTTCCTGCATGGCTAGAAAAGTGACCAGTGAGCTGAACCAACTTCTGTGAAACAGCGCAGGACTCTGCTTCATCGACACTGAGATCGAAACACTTTGCGTCAAGGCCGCCGACCGCGAATACCGCCATTGGTCTGCCAGTCTTAGTAGCTATTTTCCTGAAGTTCTGAATACGTCCTGAGATCTGAACTGTCTTACGTGGTTGCTGTTGATTGCTGTTCATTCTCCCTTCTCCTTAGATTGGTGTTACATCTTTCATAATCTATTATCGTAGAATTTGCATGAGAGCCAAAACATTGGCGTCGAATGTCTCGAGGAGTCTATGTGGGCGAGCGCACAATCCTTCGCCTGGCGCACGAACATCCACTACAGGAAACGGCTGGGGACGGAAGACACCAATAGCTTCACCTGTATTCTGTCCCCTCGATTAAGGGGTGAATGCAGGAAGACTATTGGTCCACATACGAGGTATCCGTGTGGGTGTCGTGTAGAACCAGCCCATATTCGAGATAGCCTGTGCCGTGTCTATTCCGCTCTGTTTCCGGTCAGGTTGGAGCCATCTCCACTGCGGTATTAACGTCCCCTCTCGAAGGTTCCATCACTTGCTGGTGATGTGCCCCACAGTTAGCTTTCAACTATCTTGTCAGCGAAGTTTACTCCTTCATCGCAATGTCTCACGACAGGCGACACTCGGCTAGCAAGACCTATAGAACTGGACAACCTGTTCACTAAGGACGGGTGCTAAAGAGCACCGAAACTGCCACTGCTGAATTTAGAGGGTTGCGTCGTGAGATGGCCAGCCATGAAGAGACTCCACTTCTGCGCTAATATCAGACTACGCCATTTTCTAGACGAGCCAAAGAACTATTTTAAAGTCCAATCCCAAACTCGCCTTCTCGCAACTCACTGAACCATGTGTTTGATTGTCAAGCGAGAAGGTCAAGCGAGGGAGCAGGGGTCTATCTGCCCTATTGAACCGGGCGGCTCAGCCTTGACTATCCTGGGTAGTATAGTAATTGGCTGCTATGACCCGACGGTGTCCAAAAGACTTATTGTGCTAGTTAGATCTGTGATTCCCACTGTTCCCCTGCCCGCCGTCTCTGGCAGAAAATAAGTCCAATCTGTGCCCAAAATAAAAGGCTGAATCTCTGTTACGAGGTTCGGGCCGTCTTTGTGTCTATCGTCGTTCCTAGAGGCTCTCAGGTGGCAAGGAATGCCTGTTATAACGACGATCTCACTGCGTGAAAATCCTCCCTGTCTAGCTTTTCCCAATCCATGTTGACCAAAACCTAGGTCAGGTTTCATGTACTTGGTGCGGCCTTCCGCACATCGAAGCGTATTCAACTGCGAGAGGCAGAATGCAACATTACGTTGATTTCCCGGCTTCGACTGACCGTCCCTAAGTCCTTTGAAACGGCCCGTCATCACAGTTGAAACGCAACAGAACTGGTATTTTGTTACTTCATTGTAAGTCCAGCAAAACAAGCCCATTAGCGCCCTCGCATCGCTTCCCCCCTGGCTGTCGCTCGTACCTATATCTCGTACCTATATATTGACTGGTGGAATTGATGGACCA
>Ga0185299_10001313_pt1 | contig 49594 bp, 45 predicted proteins | sample PaiPotPPA55metaG_FD_128002 | JGI IMG/M metagenome (GOLD analysis project Ga0185299, IMG submission 128002) | Iron sulfur acid spring bacterial and archeal communities from Banff, Canada, to study Microbial Dark Matter (Phase II) - Paint Pots PPA... ... | reverse complement strand
AGTGGACGGGCAGCTTTGAGAACGAGCAGCGAGCCGTTCGCCGGCTGATGGTAGTTATTCCGATCACCTTTGTTGCCATCTTTTTTGTTCTTTTCACAGCATTCAATTCGCCACTCTGGGTGATCGGAGTGTTAATCAATATTCCCCTTGCCGCTGTCGGCGGTATCGTTGGGTTAGGACTCGCCGGTTTACCGATTTCAGTTTCGGCGCTGGTCGGCTTTGTGGCGCTATCAGGGATCGCCATCCAGTACGGCATCATCATGTTTGAAAGGGTTCACGAACTCGAGGAGGAAAAACCGGACATGAACATTCGAGAAGCAGTTTGGGATGCAGCCTTGACCCGGCTACGCCCTATCCTGATGACTTCGATGATGGCGGCCTTCGGTCTCTTACCCGCCGCCCTGTCTCACGCGGTGGGCGCGGAAACCGCCCGACCATTCGCTGTCGTGATAGTCGGCGGATTGGCCGCCGCTACGCCGTTGACGTTGCTAGTGCTGCCAGTCGCTATGAGCTACTTAGTGCGCCGGCCAAAGAATCCGTCGGTCGAGAGCCCGGCCTAAGCGAGTAGTACTATCTGCGGGTTGAAAACGCGGGCTGCGGTCGAAAAAGGGCGCGCATCGATGATGCGCGCCTCCCAAGCGTCGAAAGACTGAAGCCGTAACTCGGCTCAAGCTAGAATTCCAAGACCACGTCAAGACCGAGAGTCCATTGATCCCGATCTGTATGTTGATCGAACGGAGAAAAGGCATCGGTTAAGGCCCGATCGTATCGTACTTCCGGTCGAATCAATAGCCCAGACAACGGCTTCGGCACCGGGGGTTTGATAGTGATACCACCAGTTATCTCCAGGTACGTTGTTTTACCTCCGCCGAACGTGCTCGGGTCCGGTGCCAGTGGATCGCCACGCTCAATATGGATAAAATCGTTGTTAGCCCGGAACTGGGCTGCAAAAAAGCCCTTATCATCCCGCCAAACTTCACCCCTAAGTCCAAGAATCAGCCAATCATTCACCGCATAAGTGAAATATTGGGCGAAACCATACGCATACGCATCAGGCAACGAATCATAAATCAGGTTCAGATCCGTAATCCACGTCAGCGTCTTGGTAATTTTCCAAGTGGTCGTGATGTCGTTGACATAACGATAGTCGTGGTTGTTACCTGGATCCTCTGGCCCGATATGAGTCAATGCGACGGTAGCAAGATTCCCGTCCAATAGATTCAGTCCGATCCCTCCCTCGAAAGCAATCGAGCTGTTATCATCCTTAAACGTGGCGTTTTCTCCTCGGTTAATCCCGCCATACAAATCGATGTATTTGTTGACGTGAAAAATACCGAGGAATCCGGTGTCATTGAGCGGCACGCCGAAGTTGAAGATATAACTATGTGAATAAAAGACGTTGTTTCGCGGATCGATAGTCTCGGCGCTCATCGGGTCCGCGTATTTTCCGAGTTTGAGGTCGAGCCCCCCGGTCGAGCCGATCGGGACGTGGGCACTAACATAGACTTCAGGGAAATCCGGCTGAATCCGATTATTAGTGGACAGGTCCAGGAAGCCCATTGACTTCGTGTAACGGGCATCACTCCCATACATGAACCAGGCTTTAAACCCCCAGTCGAATCCGGTCGCGTTCGGATCAAGAGCGCGCTCGCCTACAATGGAAACCTGATTCAGGAGCACCTCATTGGCGCGATCCGTGAACAGGTGCCCAAAATTATGGTTGTCGATCGGTGAGTCCGGATTACCCGTGATGCCACCTTCTATCCAACCGTATAATTTGAATCTCGGTTCTGGCGGCTTCGGTGTTTCCACCACCTTTTTGACTTCTTTACCGTCAGGAACCGACGTCGGGCTGGCAGCGACAGTCTGGCCGCAGGCCCGAGTACTACTAAACAGCCCGCAGAAGGCGAGCCCAAAAACAGCGCCAACAATGAGTCGATTTTCGACTCTGATGAAATTGTTCATTCAAAGACCCTGTGCGCGGCTCGTTTGCAGGACTCGAGCCGGCGGATGGTTAAGGTTTACTTGTTCCCTAAGAACAAGTTGCGGAATCGAGCGGAATGCATGCCAATTAACCGCAAACAACGATTTCTAATGTGGATTGATCCAAAAAATAACCCAGTTCTCGGGAAAAGGCGGGCTGTCGCGCTCAGTAAAACACTGACAGCCCGTCTAATATGACCCCCTATTCGTAAACCCGTTGGTTACAAACAAGGGGCCCCCTACGCGCGCGAAGGAACCAAGACCGGCTTTGCCTTCTTCTTGCTACTGCCGAGGAAGTGGAATGCCCCATAAATACCCCACACTGCCGCGATGCCGAGAGCAATAAAAGGTTCTTTAAAGCTCATGCCGGCGACTGCGAACGGCCCAACTAAATAGAAGAGCATACAGAGCAGATTGGCAAGCAACCCGAATACCGGCACCACCACGTGTTTGAAACCGTGGAAGCTATGATGCTCGCGGAAGGCGACAATCGCGATGATGCAGGTCATCATGTAGAGCAGGAAGGTGCCGAAGTTGCTGGCTAAAGTAATGACCAACAAGCTCTGCGGCATATTGACCGCAGCATCATGCGGGTAGATACCGAAACTGTACCAGAGATTCTTAGGAAGTGCGTTTATCGCGTCCGTGGTTTGAGCAGCTCCACCGCAGAAGTAGAACGCCACACCGAAGATGCCGATGATGATCGAGATAATGGCAAGCGTCCAAATGGCTCGATGCGGAGTGAGGTTCTTCGGGTGTAGCGCGCCCAGGTTAGCTCCGAGCTCTTCGTCTCTGCCCATCGCGTAAGTCACGCGAGCACCAGTGTTCATGCAGGCCAACGTCGTGCCGATCAGGGCCAGAAATACTGTGCAGGCTTGAATCATCATGAACCACCAGCCAGCGCTAGCGCTGCCGAAAACCCACGTGCCGACGATCTGCATCATATCGCCAATTGGCGCCGGAGACGCGGATGCCGTAACCGCGGTGTACCCGCTATTCAGGAAGAAATTCGCTCCGAAATACTCGAAGAGATAACAAAATGCGCCCTGAATCACCAGTGACAGCAACACTGCCCGCGGGATGTCGCGCTTCGCATTCTTCGCTTCCTCGCCCATCGACGTGACCGATTCGAACCCGACGAGAATCAGGATGGCAATACACGCCTGAACGAGCACGAAACTGAATCCGTGCGGCGAGATCACCGAAGCGGCATCGGAATGAAATTCGAAGGTATCCGTCGGATTCTTCGGGTCTGCTCCCTTGTCGATCGCCGCGGCAGGCGCATACGTCAACGTATAGTCTTTGTCTGTACCATCGGCATTCTTCTCGAAAACGAAGTTTCCATCCTTGTCTTTGGCCGGACCGGTGGTTTCAACCCCTTTATCATCTTTGGTCGTGGCCGTGGCGATGACCTTGGTAACCGGCGATCCGTTAGGATCCAAAGTGATCCCTTTTGAACCCTCGGTGTGGTTAACGCGATAAGCGATCGCGATCACCGTAAACACGATTAGAGCCGAGATCTGAATCACGTTGATGGCCAAATTCACTCCGGTTGACGCGTTGACTCCGGAATACGCAATCCATGCGACGAAAAGCGGGAACACGAGGCAAAACAAGATCATCAACAGCGGACTCGGCGTCGCAGAGCTGAATACCGAAGGAAATAGCTGTCCCGCGAGGTAGCCGAACAGGATAGCGGTGACCGCAACCATCACACCGGGATAAATCCAGTAGTAGAGATGGCTGGCCCACCCAACCGTAAACTTCGCGATTCGGGCGAATTTGAACGCCTTCGACTTCGATAAGAAAGCTTGTTCGGCGAAGAAGTATGACGATCCCGCGCCGGGATAGAGTTTTGACAACTCGGCATAAGAGATGGCGGTCGCGAAACAGAGCAACAGCGCCATGATAATACCGAACCACATCGAGATTGCGGCCAAGGGTTGGCCGTATAAACATTGCTGAGCAAAGGTTAACCAGAGGAACGCTCCCGGCGCGATTAGCGCCATCGCATTCACGGTTAACCCGGTTAAGCCAAGCGTTGGCTTGGTTTGAGGTGCAGGGGATTCAGACATACCGCGGGGTGCTCCAAGCAGTAGGCGTGCCAGTTGCACGACACCGCGGATATCCGAGGAAATACCCAGCTCACTCAAATCCACCGGCCATGAGCTCACCGGGCGCTTCGTCCTCGTCCTCGTCCTCGTCCTCGAATCCGGCCACGCGGAGTGATGGAGTATTGGAGTGTGGGAGTATTGCGCCAAGTCCGAATTGCACCCCGCGTCCGCGGTTCGAGATGCTCACTGGGGTCTAGGTTGATTAAAAACAGACAACAGTGACCACTATTGCGCACATCCTTTCCCTATTTCCCCATATGATTCTGCGGTTGACTATCTTTCTCGGTTTTATCTTAAGGTACACTTTATCTGGACCGCAACTGCTGCTAGTGCATCGTCATTACCGGCTCCCAGTGCCGGTGCTAGACTAGAAATGTAGATAATTGAACCTATGGTTAAGTCTTTTCACGACCTATCCGAAAAAGAGATCCTCGCTCTCGCTATTTCCCTGGAAGAAGAGGACGGAAAAATCTACGGCGAGTTTGCTGACCGGTTAAAAGAGAAGTTTCCCGCCACCGCCGCCTCCTTGGAATCGATGCTTCAGGAGGAATCGAACCATCGGCGACAATTGATCGATCTTTTCCAGGAACGATTCGGAGAAAAAATCCCTCTAATCCGGCGCCAGGATGTTAAAGGATTCATCCATCGGCCACCAATCTGGTTGAACCCGACTTTATCTCCGCAACGAATTCGGAACCAAGTCCAGACGATGGAATCTGAGACTGCCCGGTTCTACCAACGCGCTCTGGAAAGAACCGCGGACGCTGGGACCCGCAAACTGTTGGGCGATCTGGCCGAGACTGAGCGAGCACACGAGCAGTTTGCTGTCGACGAAATGAAGCGAGGCGCAACGTCCGGCACTTTGCAGGCCGAAGACGAGTCCGCCAGAAAACTCTTCGTTCTTCAGGTGGTTCAGCCCGGCCTCGCCGGCTTAATGGATGGCTCGGTCTCAACGTTGGCCCCGGTTTTCGCAGCAGCCTTCGCCACTCGCAACAGTTGGGACGCTTTTTTGGTGGGAATCGCCGCCTCGGTTGGAGCCGGTATCAGCATGGGATTCGCCGAGGCACTATCTGATGACGGCGCCTTAAGCGGCCGCGGCCAACCGTTGCTGCGCGGAACGGTGTGCGGACTCATGACCACGCTTGGAGGTATTGGCCATACGCTGCCTTTCTTGATAACGAACTTTTTTCTGGCGATGCTTATCGCTGTGATCGTGGTCGCCATTGAGCTTGGCGTCATCGCCTGGATTCGAAACCATTTCATGGATACGCCATTACTAGCCGCCATATTCCAGGTAGTCCTCGGCGGTGTTTTGGTCTTTATCGCCGGAATATTGATTGGATCCGCGTGAGGTTTTGGAGCGCGGAATCTTAATCGTCCCTCCGATTTGTTCAGCGGCTACAACACGATAGACCAGCGGCTCGGCGGTTCTTAGACCTAACCACCCACCGCGACCGCAGATGCCCGTCTCTCCGGGAGAGATCTGAGAACATGCGGGAGCCTGCCCCCCAGTCATGGCGACTACTACCCAGAATAGAATCACTCATTCCTTTTTTGCATTCGCGGTCGATGGGTGTTGTCCTATAGTCGCTTCAATTTTTCGAATGCCCCAAACCGCCCCCAGAGCTCTCATCGGCTTCACGCTTTTGGTCAAGCCCCGGTTAGAGATGGTTTCTGCCCGGGCTGCATAAAACGATTAAGGAGCTTTTGCACATGGCCTGGAAAGAACTCGGTAACCTGAACGCGAAACAATGGAACGCTATTATCGCTTGCTTCCTCGGTTGGACATTGGACGCCTTCGATTTCTTTATCCTCATCTTCGTTTTCCCTGACATCAGCCAGACTTTCGGCGTCGAGCACACTTCTGTTACCTATGCCGTCTGGCTTACCCTCGCCATGCGACCGGTCGGCGCATTCCTCTTTGGAATACTGGCCGATCGATTTGGCCGACGCCCAACGCTGATGCTCGACATCATCTGTTATTCTGTTCTGGGGTTCGCCAGCGGATTCGTGACATCACTGGGAGCGCTTTATTTTGTTCGTGCTCTCTTCGGGATCGCGATGGGCGGAGAATGGGGGGTGGGAGCGTCTTTGACGATGGAGACCATTCCTCCCTCTGCTCGCGGCCTCATTTCCGGTCTCCTGCAGGCGGGTTATCCTTCGGGATATCTGCTCGCCTCGGTCGTCTACGCGCTCCTTTTCGACCATATCGGCTGGCGCGGAATGTTTATGATCGGGGCTTTGCCCGCGGTGTTGGTGGTCTTTGTCCGCGCCGGCGTCGATGAATCGCCGGCTTGGCTGGAGCGCAAACCGAACGCCATGCAGATCGTCAGCTCAGTTACCCGCCATCTTCCGCTCTTCATCTTTGTGGTTCTCCTGATGACCGCCTTCAATTTTTACAGTCACGGGACCCAAGACAGTTACCCCGCTTTCTTGAAGGTGCAGCACAAGTTCAATTCCCAAACGGTTGGGACTATCACTGCAATTGCATCGATCGGAGCGATTCTCGGCGGCTTAGTTTTCGGCTCGATTTCTCAGCAGATCGGCCGGCGGAAAGCCATCGTCATCGCCTCCCTCGCTTCGGTCTTGGTGATCCCATTGTGGGCCTTCTCGCAATCCCCAGCGATCCTGGCGGTCGGTGCGTTCATGATGCAGTTTCTGGTTCAAGGGGCTTGGGGAGTCATTCCTGCGCATCTCAACGAGTTGTCACCTCCTGAGGTCCGGGGAACTTTTCCCGGATTTGCTTATCAACTCGGAAATTTCTTTGCCGCCGCCAATCTCACGATTCAAGCCATGTTAGCCGATCACTTTGGAGGCAACTACGGCATTTCCATGGCGGTTATTTGCGGCCTCATCGCAATCGCCGTGGCTGGATTTGCTGGCTTTGGTCCGCAGGCGAAGGAGGTTGAGTTCACGGGCACCGCGACTGAAGGAGCTAGCAGCTAAGGATGCGCGCAGCAGCGTGAATCGTTCTCGTCGTCGTCGTCGTCCTCGTCCTCGAGAGCGTTGTTCTCCCCTCCGATCTCTGCAAATGCCACCGAATGTCTGAGCACAACCAACCTGTTAACACACTTTCTTCGAGGACGAGGACGACGACGACGACGAGAACGATTATGATCGAGCTGCGACCGATTCCTCCTAGCTCCTGGATTCTAGCTCCCAGCTCCTAACGCCGGCCACTCCAAGGACCGGTCAATTTCCTTCACTGAAGCTTTGCCTACGAGAGCCAAGACATGGGCAAGTTCCTTCCTTAGGAGGTCGACACACCGAGCAACCCCGTCTTCGCCGCCGACCGCGAGTGCGTAAAGATAAGGGCGTCCGATCATAACAGCCGACGCGCCCCGCATCAAAGCCTTGACCACATCGGTCCCGCGCCTGATACCCCCATCCACAATGACGGGTACTCTCCCAGCAACCTTCTCCCAGATCGCCGGCAGCACGTCGATGGTAGCCGGCATCGTATCCAGGTTACGCGCACCATGATTTGAAACCATGATGCCGTCTACTCCCAGCCTGACCGCTTGATCGGCGTCCGCTGGGTGTAAGATCCCTTTCAACCATAGTTTGCCTCGCACGATCGAGCGCAGCCAGCCGATATCCTCCCAGCGAAGCGGACTATGCAAAGAAGGATCCATGTTCCCGCTGGCGCCCCCTCCGCTTACATTGTGCGGGGTAGACATGCCGGGGGGCAATTGGAACCCGGCGCGGAATTGACGGGTCCTGACGCCTAGAACCGGCGTATCAACGGTAACGCAAACCGCGCTACAACCAGCACCCTCGACTCGTCGAATCAAATCGGTAGTGATCTCGCGATCGTTCTGCACATAAAGCTGGAACCAAAGCGGCCCGGCTGTCTCTTTTACTAGTTCTTCGATGGCAACGGTCGAGTTGGTGCTCACGACAAATGGGACACCACCCCGAGCCGCTGCGCGAGCCGTAGCAATTTCGCCCAAGGGATGCATCGTCTTCTGGTACGCGGCCGGCGCCAATAAAATAGGTGAAGGCAGATCCTTATCGAAAAGAGAAATAGCCGTCGAAACCGAACGCACATCTGCGAGCACCCTGGGCCAAATGCGGATCCGGTCGTAGGCCCTTTCGTTATCAATCAGACTGATCTCGTTCCCCGCACCGCTGGCGATATATTCGTACACCGCATGCGGTAAAACCTGCCTGGCGGCAGGCTCAAAATCCGGGAGCGCGAGAAACTGATCGAGAGGCATCGATGATCGAGTTTGGCTTGATCTGGGGTTCATCACTAGGGCTATCTGACGCCCTTACCCAAACCTAGCGTCACAACCAAATCCTCCAAAGACCTCTCGCGCACACCAGATCCACCGTCCAGTGCGCACCACTGCGCACAGGAAACCGTGAACTGCGAACCGTGAACGGCGAACGCTTATATGTCGACTCCGAAACCGACCTCAGCGACGAACTCGAAAAAGTCTTCGTAGTCCGTATAGCTGAGATCTCCTCCTGCTCCTTGTTCAGCTACCCACACGTCTTTTGAGCAAACACCGTTCTCGACTAGAAAGGCATAAAAGTTTCCATCGCTGTCCTCTGCAAAAGGGCATCCTGTCTCCCGATTAAACTCTTCCTTGCCGTCCCACATCGAAAACTGACTGTCTGGATCCGGCGATAACACCGTAATTGTGCCGATCTCCCCGGCACCATATTTTTTAACGAAATACCGATATTCTTCGGGAAACTTAAACCCTGCTTTCTGCTCAAACTTGGCGATCTGATCCTCCTTGATCGGATCCTCTCGCACCAAAAATTCGGAGCTTAGCTGGTCTGGGTCTTCTTCCCGGATTTCGTTAATTAAGTTGTCGAAATCTTCCTGAGTCATAGCCGATGCAAGCCATACATTGCACCATTCTCAGATGCGGCAAGTGCTTAAACGCATCGTGGCCACGAAATGACAGATAACAAATGACAAATCACAGATTATCCGCGGCTTAGGCGATCGGCCGCCGGCGATTTGGGGGAGGAGCCAGGAGGATGGGTCGGGCGGCTGCACCCGTGCCCGATCCTGGCCCCGCGCCCTCCTGGCTCCTTCAACTTGGCACAAACCTCGCTCTAGCGGATCAAGCAACCAACCATAGTCACCACCTCACCTATGTCCCCCTCTCCACCCGATCTCATCATGCTGATCCGCGAAGCGAAGGAAAAGAAAAGCCTGACCTGGGAGCAAATCGCGGCACATGTCGGTCGCTCTCCTGTATATATCACCTCAGCTTGTCTGGGTGAAAACAGCCTGAATTCAGAAGACGCCGCCAAACTGGGCGCACTTCTCGATCTAGGCCCCGATATCGTCTCCCTCTTGCAATCTAGCTCTAAGAAAGGTTTGAGATCGCAAGACATCCCTAAGGACCCGCTCCTATACCGATTTCATGAAATCAACTTGGTCTATGGAGACACGCTCAAGGAACTGATTCACGAGAAATTTGGAGACGGGATCATGAGCGCAATCGATTTCACCATGGAGGTAGAGAAAGTAGAGGACCCGAAGGGAGACCGCGTGAAGGTCACCATGTGTGGGAAGTTTTTGCCCTATAAGAAATGGTAGGGGGCTCGAAGGTGAAAAGTGAAAGGTGAAAAAGGCCTACCTGGCAACGGGTGCGTGTTCGTAGAACGGCCTTTCACCTGTCACCTTTCACCTTTGGCCCCAAGACATCCCATCTCCTCAACACCCGTCCGGCCCCACGCGGCTCCTGGCTCCTGACTCCTTCCTCTGTCACAAAAGCGCCAGACTTGGCCAAAGTAGCGGCCAGAGTTGGTCATTTCTTTTCATTGTAATTCTGAAGAGCCGTAAAGCTTCGGAAGATCCGCCTGGAAATCATATCGCAAACCCCTTGGCATAGCACCTGCTAACCTATCCAATGGCTTCATTCGGGGGGAGGTCCGAATGTACATCGCAAGGGATAGGCCGGTTGAACCGACAGAGGGAGAAGAGGGGTCAGTCAACTGAGCACAGGGTGCGTAGAGTCTCTGGCGAGGAAGTGGACTTGGAGGGAGTACCACTTCCTCGCTCCTTTCTTAGGGCACGGCACAAAGTTGGCCGCATGAAAAAAATCGAGGCGATTATAAAGCCTTTTAAGTTAGAAGAAGTAAAATCCGGTCTTGCCGAGCTAGGGATCGAGGGCATGACCGTGACCGAAGTCAAAGGCTTTCCTGCTGCGTTCGTCGACCAACCAACGCGATCATGCTTAGGATCGCCGCGTTTTTTGCCCAAGCTGAAAGTGGAGCTCGTGGTAAGAAACGATTTGCTTGGTTCAGCGATTGCTGCAATCAAGGAATGCGCCCGGACAGACCGAAAAGACGACGGGAAGATTTTTGTTCAAGATCTCCTGGAAGTGATCCGTATTCGGACAGAAGAGCGAGGAGAACGCGCGATTTAACCGAGCCTCCCGCCACCCATTCTCAAAGGCCAGCTAGCCTTTTTCTAAAACTCTAATCATGGCGAAATATAAATTGGAATACATCTGGCTAGACGGCTATGCACCGGTTGCCAATATCCGCGGGAAGACCCTAGTTAAGGACTTCGATACCTTTCCTACCTTGGAGCAAGTTCCAAACTGGGGATTCGATGGTAGTTCAACGAGGCAAGCCGAGGGACATAGCTCCGACTGCGTACTGAAGCCGGTCGCGATTTTTCCCGACAAAACCCGAGAGAATGCCGCGATTGTGATGACCGAAGTTTTGCACCCCGATGGCACTCCTCATTCCACCAATGCCCGGGCGACGATTCTGGACGACCCGGATACCTGGTTCGGCTTCGAGCAGGAATATTTTTTGTGGAAAGATGGCTTGCCTCTCGGTTTCCCGAAAGCCGGGTTTCCCGACCCGCAGGGCGAATATTACACCGGCGTCGGCTACAAGAACGTGGGTAGCATCGCACGCGAAATCGTCGATGGTCATCTTGATCTATGTCTCGCTGCTGGCATTAATCACGAGGGCATCAACGCTGAGGTGGCCAAAGGTCAATGGGAATACCAGATCTTCGGCAAAGGCTCCAAAACTGCCGCCGATCACGTGTGGGTAGCTCGTTTTCTGTTGGCGCGTCTCTGCGAAGCTTACGAAGTGGAAGTCCAATTGCACTGTAAGCCGATCCTCGGCGACTGGAACGGTTCCGGATTTCATTGCAACTTCTCGACCAAATACATGCGCGAAGTTGGCGGTAAAGAATATTTCGAAGCGCTCATGGCGGCGTTCGACAAGTATAAGAACGAGCATATCGCCGTGTATGGACCGGACAATCATCTACGTCTGACCGGTCTGCATGAGACACAGTCGATTGATAAATTCAACTACGGCGTTGCCAACCGCGGTGCATCCGTTCGCGTGCCTCACAGTTTTATCAATAACGGCTATAGGGGTTACCTCGAAGATCGGCGTCCGAACTCCGCTGGCGACCCCTACAAGATCGCTAGCCGGATCCTACAGACGATCGCGACGGTATCGAAACCCAACGGCGCCTAAGGCCTAAGGCGAAGCGCTTCCCCGTCGTTCCTGGCGATCGAGGCGGCCAAATGCTTCGGCACTTGTGCGCCGAGTCGTAGCGGCGCACTTTGCCCGGTCCGCATGCTGGAAGTGAAAGATACTCTGAGGGCCACCGTCCGTCTCAGCTACGATGGGCGGGTCTATAAGACTTTCCACGGCCCGGATGCCCAACAGCGTTTTGATAATGAAGTACGGGTGCTTCGTCACCTCGAGAAGGAAAAATGTAACTTCGTGCCCAGGTTACTCGATGCGAATCCAGAGCTGCTCCGGATCGTGACGACGAACTGCGGAGCCCGGGTCGAACACTTGGATGACCAGCGCGCCTGTGAGATTTTTGCGGAATTGGAGCCGTACGGCGTGCGCCACGAGGACGCCGAGGTGCGCAACATTACCTATCGACAAACCGACGGACGCTTTTGTGTCATCGATTTCGAGTTTGCGACCATTCTTCCAGGCTTCGAAGAAGTTGCCGATGGATCAGCCAAATAACGGGCCTATCCCGCATTGCCTGCAATGGTGGGCAGCTACTGATCGAGGCAAGATTCGCTCGAACAACGAGGATTCGTTCTTGGGTTTGCGGCTTGATTCCAGAGAGGTCCATTATCTAGGACGACATGGCGAGGCATCGACGGAAACTACCGATCTCGCCTTCGCAGTAAGCGACGGAATGGGCGGCGCTACTGCGGGAGAATTCGCCAGCAGAATCACCGTCGACCGAGTCACCCATCTCCTCCAACGATCGTTCAAACAATCCGCAGTTGGAATCGAAACCTATTTTGCTGACGTTTTCACCACTCTTTTTGACCAGATTCACCAGTCGTTGATGTTGGTTGGACAGAGTTATGAGGAATGCTCCGGCATGGGAGCGACCCTTAGTATTTGCTGGTTCACCCGGGGCTGGATGTATTTCGGCCATATCGGTGACAGCCGCGTCTACTATTTGCCAACCCGGGAGAGGTGTATAAAGCAGATCAGCCATGACCATACCCACGTTGGCTGGCTCCACCGCAACGGTGATATCAACGAACGCCAAGCTAGGACTCATCCGCGCCGAAATGCGCTCCAGAAGGCTTTGGGCGCTGGCAATCAATTTGTTGATCCTCAAGTGGGCGCCGTCGCCTACGAAACCGGCGATCTCTTTCTGCTCTGCACGGATGGTCTGGTCGAAGGACTTTACAATGACCAGATTCTCGAAATTCTCCGCCCTCCCGAACCTGTGGCGACGGATCAAAGCGTCGCTCAGCGCTTGGTGCGAGCGTCGTTAGAAAGTGCAGGCGGAGACAACACGACTGCGCTAGTGATCAAGGTGCTCTGAAAAAGGAGCCATCTCGTCCATCAAAAGCGCGGGACAATCTAGGAGAAACCAAGCTTAAAATGTTGAAGGGCCCAAAAGAGCATGCTTTTTGCTGCACGCAAAGCCCTGTCATTGCTAAATCCTTGCGGGTCCGTTCCGCAACATGCAGTTTCGCTACAAGCACCTCCAAGATAGAAGCATACAAAATATAAATAACTGATAACTACCATCTATGACTCCAGCAGAAGTAACCAAACTAATCGAAAAGCAAGGCATCAAGCTTATTGATTTCAAATTCGCGGACCTCCTGGGAACCTGGCAGCATTTCACCACCACTCTCACTGAATACAGCGAGGACCTCTTCACCGACGGGCTCGGTTTCGATGGGTCAAGTATTCGCGGCTGGAAAGTCATTAACGCTAGCGACATGCTTGTTATTCCCGACCCGGCGACCGCTTGGGTCGACATCTTCAATGTTGAGCCAACCCTAAGTTTCATTTGTACGATCAAAGACCCGATTACCCGGGAACCGTATGATCGCGATCCGCGAGGCGTCGCCGAGAAGGCCGAAGCTTATTTAAAGAGTACCGGTATCGCGGATACGTCCTTTTTTGGGCCTGAAGCCGAGTTCTTCATTTTCGACGATGTTCGCTATGACTACACGGCAAATTCGTCGTTCCATAGTGTTGATAGCGTCGAAGGAATTTGGAATTCGGCCAGAGAAGAATTCCCTAACCTTGGTCACAAAATCCGCCACAAGGAAGGTTACTTTCCTGTTTCTCCGACCGATACACTTCAGGATATCCGGAATGAGATGTGTCTGGAGCTGGAGAAAGCGGGGATCCCGATCGAGCGGCAGCATCACGAGGTAGCGACGGCCGGCCAAGCAGAAATTGATATTCGTTTTGCCCCGCTCAAACAGATGGGGGATCACATGATGTATTACAAGTACATCACCAAGAACGTCGCCAAAAAGTATAACAAAGTTGTGACCTTTATGCCCAAACCGTTGTTCGGGGATAACGGGTCCGGTATGCACACCCACCAGTCGCTTTGGAAGGGTGGTAAACCTCTCTTTGCCGGTGATAAGTACGCCGGGTTAAGTGAAACCGCTCTGTTCTATATCGGTGGAATCCTCAAGCACGCCCGAGCTTTGACCGCATTTACTAATCCGACCACAAACAGCTACAAGCGGTTGGTCCCCGGTTTCGAAGCCCCGGTTAACCTGGCTTACTCTGCCCGGAACCGATCCGCAGCGATTCGTATTCCGACTTATTCTCCCAATCCGAAAGCCAAACGCATCGAGTTTCGTACGCCGGATCCCGCCGCCAACCCTTACATCGCGTTCGCCGCGCTGCTATTGGCCGGCCTGGATGGCATTCAGAATCGAATCGACCCGGGTGATCCGCTCGACAAGAACCTCTATGAGCTTCCACCGGAAGAACTCGCCAAAGTCCCAAGTGTGCCAGATTCGCTAGCCGGCGCATTGGAAGCCTTGGAAGCCGACCATGAGTTCCTGCTCAAAGGCGACGTCTTCAACAAGGACTTCATCAACAACTGGATCGAAATGAAAAACAAAGAGTACGATGCGCTTCGCTTGCGCACGCATCCGTACGAATTCTACATGTATTTCGACCTGTAAGAGTCATCGCTATCAGTCGTTTTACGAAAAAGCGCCCGGATGTCCGGGCGCTTTTTTTTGGTGGTCGGTGGGGATTAGCTCCTGCTCATCCGAAGATCGGGGGTTCGCACGGTGTTAGACGCTCCGTAGGAGCAAAATATCTATAGAGCCGCCATCGGAACATCGGCACAGCTCCATAGGAGCGACATCTAATCAGCGCTTTCGGGCGTCAAGGGGATCAGTTATTCTCCGTGGGATCGGAGCCGACAGGTCTTGGCCATGATATGACGCTCCTACGGAGCTGCCGCCAATTTAGAATCGATATCTATAAAGATTTAGCTCCTAACGGTGCACGATCCAGTCACGGAACGATCGTACCCAGGGTTAAAGCCTGGGCTGTCCTGTTTAGCCACTTCGTGGCAGCGGCCGTCGCCCCTATCGCCCCTATCGCCCCTATCGCCGTATCGCCGTATCGCCGTTTCGCCGTTTCGCCGTTTCGCCGTTTCGCCCCTCCGCCCTATCGCCGCATCGCCCTTTCGCCAAATCGCCCCTCCACCGTATCCTCAATGCAAACACCCCTCCCTTTATTTCATCATTTGTGATTTGTTATTGAGCCGGATTGGTTTCTCCTTACCGCATCCCCTATGGCTAAAGGCTATTTCGCACTCTTGCTGCATGCCCACCTCCCATTTGTACGGCATCCGGAGTACCCAGACTTCCTGGAAGAAGATTGGCTTTTTGAGGCCATTACCGAGACCTATATCCCGCTCTGGCAGGTGTTCGAAGGACTGATCCGTGACGGCGTTCAGTTCCGCTTGGCCATGTCGATGACGCCAACGCTTTGCGCCATGCTGGATGATCCGCTGCTGCGAGATCGCTATTTAAAGTACCTGGATCGCGCCATTGCCCTCTCCAAAGCAGAAATCGACCGCACCCAAAATCAACCGGATTTCAATCATCTCGCTCGCTTCTATCACACCCGGTTCCTGGAGTGCCGTGAAATATACGTCGACCATCTTAAATGTGATCTGATCGGGGCTTTCCGGCGATTCCAGGAGGCCGGATTCATCGAGATCATCGCCTGTGCCGCAACCCACGGATTCCTTCCCCTCCTCGAGCGTTATCCGAAAAGCGTCTGGGCCCAGATCGCTTTGGGGAGGGACGCTTACATTAAGTCTTTCGGCCGGGCCCCGAGAGGAATTTGGCTGCCGGAATGCGCTTACCACTCAGGTCTGGATCAGATGCTTCAAGAGGCTGAGCTGCGTTGGTTTATCTTGGATGCGCACGGATTGATGTTCGGTTCTCCGCGTCCGCGCTATGCCATCTACGCTCCCTGTTTCACCCCGGCCGGACCTGCCGTTTTCGGTCGTGATAGAGAGTCCAGCAAGCAGGTCTGGAGCGCCCAGGAAGGTTATCCGGGCGACCCGGCATACCGCGACTTTTATCGAGACATCGGTTTTGACCTGGACCTGGATTACCTCCGGACGTTCCTGCCGGCCGACGGTCACAGAAAATTCACCGGCATTAAGTATCATCGCATCACAGGGCGAACCGCTCAAAAACAACCTTATGTGCCGGGCTGGGCAAACGGCGCTGTGGATCATCATGCCGGCGATTTCCTGACCAGCCGCATAAAGCAAATCGAGCATTTAGCCGGCATTACGAATATCAAACCGATCATTGTCTCTCCTTTTGATGCCGAACTCTTTGGCCATTGGTGGTATGAAGGCCCTCAATTTCTGAATCTATTTATTCGGAAAGCCGTTTATGACCAGACCACCTTCGAGTTGATTACCCCGAGCGACTATCTCGAAAAGCATGATACTCTGCAGGTTATTTCGCCGAGCCCATCGAGTTGGGGTAACCGCGGATTTTGGGAGGTCTGGCTGGACGAAAGTAACAGCTGGATCTATCCGCATTTGCACGCCGCCGCCCGCCGCATGACTGAGTGCGCTGAGGCTGTGCAAAAATCGCCCGCAAAATGGAAAGAAAGAGCGCTACGCCAAATGGCTCGTGAATTACTTCTGGCTCAATCCAGCGATTGGGCATTTCTGATGCGGACCGGGACCGCGAAAGACTACGCTGCGATGCGAACCCGGACCCATATTCTCCGGTTTACCCGGATGTACGACCAGCTTCGAGGAGGAGTGATCGACGAAGAATTCCTCGCCAACTGCGAATGGCGAGACAATTTGTTCCCCGACTTGGAGTGGAAATACTATTTATGAGGATCCTCAGGCGGGTTTTGCCGGCTGTATGGGTCTGGATTTCAGCCACCTTGTTGTTGCTGTCACCGCAGATCTTTGCGGCTGGCGATGAGAACGAAGAAACGGGTAAACAACTGATGTTCATCCCGCCTCCCATTGAAGGCCTCATCAGTCTCGGAGTCTACGATGGACATGGAAAACTGGTTCGCGTGTTAAAGCAAGCCGCCGAAGTCGATTCGTTCAAATCGGGGCTCAACGGTTTGTTTGTTGATTGGGATGGCACAGACGGAACCGGCAAAATTCTCCCGACCGGAAAGTACTCCGCCCGGGGAGTACTAATCGGAGAAGTGACTATTTCGGGGAGTGCTTACCATCTCAACGACTGGGTTGACGATTCACAGAATCTCAGAGTCAAAACCGTCAACTCTCCAGCCTTGTTGGACGGCAGATTACTGGCGGTGATTGCCGATACCGGTCGCTCGGAAATCTTGGTGATTAACGGGACATCTGGGAAGTCGCAGCGCTTCCCAGTAGATCCCGGCATCCTCCGGCTCAAATCAGACGGTCTTAGCCTTTTGGCCGTGTACCCTGACCACGTCGCTAGTATCGCGGTAGCCGACGGTGCGAATACTCAGCTCGATGCCATGCCCAATATCCGGGATGCTGATCGTTCGGGCTCAAACTGGGCGATTCTGACCGACCACGAAATTCACTACACGTCAGGCGAACAAAAGACAGTGATCGCCCTGCCAACGCCCGATATAAACCGGTGCGCTCTTCTCAGCTCCACCTTGATCGTCGCAAGTCCAAACGGAAAATTATGGCGCACGAACGGCGACCACCTGGTCCCGGTCGAGTTGGATGAAGCCGGCGAACTGCTCGACCTCAGCGGAGGCGCCGGCGATCAAATCTGGCTCCTGCTCAGCAACGGATCGAAAACGTGGCTCCGGCAAGTCGATCTGGCGGCGAGAACGAGTAAAGATCTCGATCTCCCGGACGGCTTAGCCCGAATCCGGCAAGTTTCGGCCTCAAGAAGCAATAGCGATCTTCTCTTGGATGCCGACCTGAACCCAGGCCAAAGAGTAGTCGGCCTACATTTCCAAAGCGTTAAAGATCAGCAATCGATCTGGGAGAAATGGTTCGATCGTTCGTTAGTGCCTCATCAATACTTCGATGTTCACGCCGGAACCGTCGTTCGAGCAGACGGCAAAACCGATTCGCCTCCGGTGATGATCCGGCCCGAGAACAATCCTTTGGAAAATACACGCCAAGTTAACTTTCTCCTAAGTGCCGCCGCAGATAACCAGGGGGTACATTTGGCGACTAACGACGGTTTGCCTTTGCTCCAGATCGCTAAAACTAAAGGAGTAACTCAAATCAAATGGGAGCCCAATGGCGCTAACGGAATGAAGGTCTACTTTTCGGATGGTACTGTGGTCGAGGAGTACAGCATCACCGGGTTGGAACATTTGTATCGATTTGACGCCGGCGGGTTTTGAGAAAAGGAGTACGAGGAGCCTCTCGTCGGTACCGCTCGGCAAAAGGCGCCTTGCCATTTTGGTTGTTCCACTTCTCTTTTTCTTCCCCCAAATTTATGAGGCGCCGACCTTGAACTCCTTGTACTCCTTCCATGCCCGATATCATTTACTTCGATCTGGAGACGCAAAGAACCGCTAATGATGCCGGCGGGTGGCACAACAAGCAGGACATGAAAATGTCGATCGGTGTTACCTATAGCACCGCGCTGAGGCAATATCGGATCTACTCGGAATCGCGAGTCAACGAGCTGATTGATCAATTGCTCAAGGCAGACTTAGTCGTAGGGTTCAACATCGTGAACTTCGATTATGAAGTACTCATGGGTTACACCATTCTGGACCTGCCGCATCAGCTGCGAACCTTGGATATTCTAGTCGAAATCGAAAAACGGATCGGCAGCAAACCGAACCTCGACAATCTGGCTATGGCCACACTGGGAGTCGGTAAGACTGCCGGTGGCGTTGACGCGATCAAATGGTGGCGAGAGAAACGTATCCTCGATATCGCCGAGTATTGTTGCTTTGATGTTAAGGTCACCAAGATGGTGCATGAATTCGGTACGGCGAACCGCGAGCTCTTTTACACCGATAAGTTCAACCGCCGTCAGCGGATGGCTATCGATTGGCAATGATCCAACCCTTACGCGCAACCAGAGAAACCTGGCGGTTAGATTGGTTCGATGTCGATCTGCCCATACCGTTCGGCTCGATGTTCATTCTGCCAACATGCATCTATGTCATTCACCGTCACACCGGGATGCTGGTCGGCCATGAATTCATCCGAGAGCTCGACCAGAGACGAGCTGAGGTACTGATACATCGTCTTTTTCAAGAAAGAGGCATACCGGATGAAGTTCAGATTCCCGACCTGGAAGAGTGGGACGAATCCGTTTGGCAAGGTCTCTCGCGCGAATATCACTGCGAGGTACAGCTGGTCGATAACGATCGCAGCGAAACTGACCTACCTCAGCAGGAAGCAGTACGCCAGCGCCTTGACTCCATGATCGCGGGGTCAGCCCAAACGTTGTTGGCATCTTTGGGACCGAAGATTATCGCTCAAGGACTGGTCCAAGCACTGAGACACGTCCGATCGATCGACAAGAAACGAGCTCTACTCGCCAAAGCCTTGGAGCTGGTCGAGGATCTTCCCGAAGCCTTGGTTGAATTGGCCGACCTTGAATTACAAGATGGGGACGTCGATGCGGCGGCGGAAAAGTTTGCTAAAGCTGCCGCTGACTCCGCTGGCTTCCACACACCTGGCGAATCGAGCTGTTACATCCGCGCGCTTCACGGACAATTACTGACCGCTTGGCAGCGAGGGGACCTGGTGCAAGCCGTCCAGATGGGCGAACATCTTCTTCAGCGCAATCCGGTGGATCATCCCGGTGTTCGTTTTCTAGTCCCACTATTGCAGCTCTTATCCGGACAAATTGATGAGGCTCAAGATTTCTTTACCTGGTACCAGGAGACCTATCCGAATGATCTCGAGGACCCCGGTTTCCAATTTGGCTGGGCGTTGTCACTGGTAGATCGCGATGAAGAGAAAGCCGCCGTCGGTAAGTACCGCCGAGGCATGATTCAAAACTTGTACCTTGCTCCGCTCCTTCTTGATGTTCCGGAACCGGCTCCGGACATCTGGCAGCATAACGATCGCGGTGATATTCAATACGCGGTCGATTTCCTGAACTCCTTTGGAGCGATTTGGGACCGCGACGCTGCGGCTGTCCGGTTCCTCCGGGAGGTGTACACAGAGGCGACCCCTTTCCTGGATCAGTTGATCGTCCTGCGCCGCAAAATGGCGGAGTTCCAAGATCACCGCTACGAACCAAAACATCGTGAGAACTGGCAACAGCTCATTGAGCAAGAGCAAGCCCTGGTGAAGTCCTGGGCGTGATTTGCGAATGGGCGAATGGGCGACACGGCGATGCGGCGATGCGGCGATGCGGATTTTACCGCGAAGCGGTTATAGACCATAGCCCAGGGCTTTAGCCCTGGGTTGCGCACCGCAAAATGCGCCCTGAAAGCGGCGCCCGAAGTGGACTAGGGCTTCGCGTGTTGATTCGATCGGTCGGCCCAATTCTGGTGCCCCTTTCCTCCTTCGTCCCGAAGCCCCCTAACTACGGCGGACAGGCAGGGCACGGTTCATTAAACGCATACCCAGGGCTGAAGCCCTGGGCTATTCTGTATAACCGCTTCGCGGAAGCGATCGTATCGCCCTCTCGCCCCTTCGCCCCTTCGCCGCATCGCCGTGTCGCCCCTTCGCCGCATCGCCGTGTCGCCGTGTCGCCCATCGCATGCCCAATTTGCTATTTGCTATCTGCGATCTGCTATTCTCTTATTCCCTAGCATGGCTCGGTACTTAACTGGCATTCAACCATCAGGGACGTTGCATATAGGCAATTACTTCGGCGCTCTGCGGCCGGCCATAGAACTGCAAGATCAAGGCGATGCGTTCTATTTTATCGCGGATTATCATGCTCTTACCAGTCTGCAGAACCCGGAAGAGCTACGCCAGAACGTCCTAGGCGTCGCTCTTGATTTCCTGGCTTGCGGTTTGGATCCCGCCAAGGTCTGCTTCTTTCGCCAATCCGACGTTCCCTTCGTCACCGAGCTGGCTTGGATACTCAGCACCGTAACTCCGATGGGTTTGTTGGAGCGAGCCCATTCATACAAAGACAAGGTCGCCCGCGGACTGGCTGCATCCCATGGCCTGTTCGCGTATCCCGTACTAATGGCCGCCGATATTCTACTGTATGAGAGTGACGTGGTCCCGGTTGGCCAGGATCAAAAACAGCATCTCGAAATCACCCGCGATGTAGCGGCAAAATTCAACGAAATCTACGGACAGGTCTTGAAGATCCCGGAACCTAGGATCCGTGAGGAAGTGGCAACCGTGGTTGGATTGGATGGCCAAAAAATGAGCAAAAGTTACGGGAACACGATCGAGATTTTCGCTCCCGAAAAAGTGTTGCGAAAAAAAGTGATGGGCATCATTACCGATTCAACACCGGTAGAAGCGCCCAAGGATCCGACGAATTCCATAATCCTGCAGCTCTATCGGCTGTTCGCTAGTCCGGAAGAGGTCGAGGCGATGACACAAAGTTTTCGAGTGGGCGGAACTGGGTACGGCGAGTACAAGAAACAGCTTTTTGAGGTCCTGTGGAACGCTTTCGAGCCGATGCGGAAAAAGCGGGCTGAGCTGGAATCGGACCTCAATTATGTGGAATCGGTGCTGCGACGCGGAGCAGAACGAGCCCTGGCCACAGCCCAACAAACGATGGCGAAGGTCCGCTCGGCGGTTGGACTTCTGAATTTTCCTTCGTAAATTCGCTTTTTTTTCTTATACTAAATTCCTATCTTCCAACGAATGACCGGTTACAGGGTTGCTTTCTCTCAGGGCCTGTCGGGCCGTCTTGTCCGCCATAGTACGGGAACTAGGGACGACGGAGGAAGGACTTCGGCGAGCTCAGTCGAGTCGCTTTGCGAAGGCAGAAAGCGATAGGGCGGTTATGTCCCCCCAACAAGGCAAGGAGTTCGAGGTTATGATTAATAGCAATGCACAAGGCTCAAGCGATCCGCTCGCTTCGGAGAAGATTCAAGTCGACCGAAAAGTCTTCTTTCTGGACTTAAAAGAGAACCAGCGCGGACGCTTCTTAAAGATCACCGAGGACGTGAGTGGCCGGCGCGACACCATAATGCTTCCAGCGAGCGCACTTAAAGATTTCGTCAGCGCACTTAGCCGTCTGGTTGATCTGGAACAGAAGCTTTAACAACGCCGGGAACGAGCGAGAGCGCCGTCAATAGGCGAATGGGCGAAAGGGCGATGCGATTGCTACCGCGAAGCGGTTACAGATCATAGCCCAGGGCTTTAGCCCTGGGTACGCGTTTAATGAACCGTGCCCTGCCTGTCCGCCGTAGTTAGGGGGCTTCGGGACGAAGGAGAAAAGGGGCACCAGAAATTGGGCCGACCGATCGAATCAACACGCGGAGCCCCAGTCCACCACTTCGGGCGCCACTTTCAGGGCGCATTTTGGCGGTGTGCAACCCAGGGCTAAAGCCCTGGGCTATGATCTATAACCGCTTCGCGGTAAAAGCCGCATCGCCCCGTCGCCGTGTCGCCCATTCGCCGGTGCGCCGTTTCGTCCGAGCATGCCTTGGGGGTTGAGTTTTGCCGCTCCACCGTTAACCTGCCATCGCTCATGCCACGCGATACTTCTCTCCGAAAAATACTACTAATCGGCTCTGGCCCTATTGTGATCGGGCAAGGGTGCGAGTTCGACTACTCCGGAGTGCAAGCCTGTAAGGCGTTGGCGGAGGAAGGTTATGTCGTGGTCCTGATTAACTCGAACCCGGCTACGATTATGACGGATCCGGAGTTCGCTCACCATACTTACATCGAGCCGATCACTCCGGAGATTGTCGAACTGATTATCGCTAAAGAGAGGCCAGACGCCCTGCTACCAACTTTAGGCGGACAGACTGCGCTCAACACGGCCATGGCCCTCTATCGCAACGGCGTGCTCGAGCGATACAATGTCCGGTTAATCGGCGCCAACGCCGATGCGATTGCTAAGGGAGAAGATCGCCAGCTCTTTAAAGATGCGATGATCGAGATCGGCCTGGATGTTGCCCGATCCGGTGTCGCCCATGATCTAGTAGAGGCGCAGCAAGTAGCGGCCACGATTAGCGGCTTTCCTCTCATTATCCGCCCCGCCTACACGTTGGGGGGCGCCGGCGGCGGTATCGCCTACAATCGGGAAGAATTTGAAGAAATCGTCCTTCGTGGTTTGGACCAATCCCCAGTCAAAGAAGTCTTAATAGAAGAATCACTTCTGGGGTGGAAGGAATTTGAGATGGAGGTGATGCGCGACCGAGCAGATAACTGTGTCGTCATCTGCTCGATCGAGAATCTCGACCCGATGGGGATTCATACCGGCGATTCCATCACTGTCGCTCCCGCCCAAACCCTGACCGATAAAGAGTATCAGCTCATGCGCGATGCTTCTTTTGCCGTTATTCGCGTCATCGGCGTGGAAACCGGGGGATCAAATATCCAGTTCGCGGTCGACCCAAAGACGGGCCGTATGGTGGTAATCGAGATGAATCCGCGCGTATCGCGATCATCCGCGCTCGCCTCAAAAGCCACCGGTTTTCCCATCGCCAAGATCGCCGCAAAATTGGCCGTCGGCTACACGCTGGACGAAATACGCAATGATATTACCCGAGAAACACCAGCCAGTTTTGAACCCGTAATCGATTATTGCGTTGTCAAAGTTCCCCGATTTACGTTCGAGAAATTCCCCCAGGCCGATCCCATTCTGACTACCCAGATGAAAAGTGTGGGCGAGGCCATGGCCATCGGGCGCACATTTAAAGAAGCTCTTCAGAAAGCTCTCCGATCATTAGAAATTGGCCGCTTTGGTTTGGGGGCGGACGGTAAAGATAGCGAGCCGCGAACTGACGATGGCCAATGGGACCTCGCAGAAGTCCAACGGAAATTGGTGAACCCTTCCTGGGACCGCATCTTCTATGTCCGGTACGCTTTCTTAGCCGGACTCGACACAGCCAAGATCCATAGCCTGACCGGAATCGATCCTTGGTTTCTCGAAAACATCCATCAACTCATTACCGCCGAAGCCCAAATCAAATCGGGCAAGTTGGATCTACACAAGGCGAAGCAGCTCGGATTTTCTGATCGCCAAATTGGTTTCCTAACCGGCCGGTCAGAGAGCGATGTGCGCAAGCAGCGCATCGAACAGGGACTCACTCCTACGTATCGGTTGGTTGATACCTGCGCCGCTGAGTTCGAAGCCTATACTCCTTATTATTATTCCAGCTACGGAGAAGAAAGTGAGCTTCGCTCCACGGACCGTCGTAGAATCTTGATCCTGGGTGGCGGCCCGAATCGGATCGGCCAGGGCATCGAATTCGACTATTGCTGCGTCCACGCCGCCTTCGCTCTGAAGGAAGAAGGCTTCGAGACCGTGATGGCCAACTCAAACCCGGAAACAGTTTCGACTGACTATGATACCAGCGACATGCTTTTCTTCGAACCTCTTACGTTGGAAGATGTGTTGTCGATCTATCAGGCGCTCGATTGTTGGGGCGCGATCGTGCAATTCGGCGGGCAAACTCCACTGAATCTAGCTGCGGCGCTGCAGGCCAACGGGGTTAACATCATCGGCACTCAACCCCAGAGCATCGAGATGGCAGAAGATCGAAAGCATTTTTCGGCGATGCTGAGGCGTCTCGGGCTTAACCAACCCCCCAGCGGAACCGCCACCAACGAAGTCGAAGCGGTTAAAGTGGCTCGCATGGTCGGGTATCCAGTTCTGGTTCGTCCTTCTTTCGTGCTAGGCGGACGGGCTATGGAAATCGTCTACGGGGAAGACGATCTGCGTCGCTATATTCGCACGGCAGTCGAGGCCAGTCCTGAGCGCCCGGTGCTGGTTGACCGGTTCTTGGAGGATGCCACCGAGGTCGATGTCGATTGTATTGCCGACGGCGAGACGGTTGTGATCGGCGCCATCATGCAACACATCGAGCAGGCCGGTATCCACAGCGGCGATAGCGCTTGTGTTATCCCCTCATTCTCGCTCTCTCCTGAAGTGTTATCCGTGATCGAGACCGCCACCAAGGCGATGGCTACAGAGCTGCAAGTCCGCGGCTTGATGAATGTGCAGTTTGCCGTCAAAGCGGAGGAGGTCTACGTGCTGGAAGTCAATCCCAGAGCATCTCGCACCGTACCGTTTGTTAGCAAAGCCATCGGGGTCCCACTTGCCAAGTTGGCGGCAAAAGTCATGGCCGGTAAGACTTTAGCCGAGCTCGGCTTCACGAAGGAGATTATTCCCAAGCATTTCTCCGTGAAAGAAGCGGTCTTCCCTTTCATCCGTTTTCCCGGCATCGATATTATGCTGGGGCCGGAAATGAAGGCGACGGGAGAAGTCATGGGTATCGCCGACGATCTCGGAGTCGCCTACGGCAAGTCGCAAATGGCGGCTCAACCTCCCCTCCCGGAAAAGGGGAACCTGTTTGTGAGCGTCAAAGATGGAGATAAGCCGGGGCTGGTACGTTTAGCCAAAGAACTGGTTGAGCTTGGATTCCAACTCTATGCGACAGATGGTACCGCCGCGGCGATCGAAGCCGTCGGTGTCCCTGTCCGCCATCTGTTTAAGATTTCTGAGGGACGACCGAACGTACTCGATCTGATGAAGAACGGAGACATCGATCTCATCATCAACACGCCGAGCGGGAAGACTCCCCGAAAAGACGAAATCCGAATTCGTAGCCTCGCGGTGGCAAACCGAATCCCGATTCTCACTACGATGAGCGCCGTCGAAGCAAGTATCCGCGCCATTCGCGGCATCAAAACCAAGGGCATTGACGTCCGCTCACTGCAGGAATACCACGCCAATGCGTAGCATGACCGGGTACGGTCGGGGACGAGCCGCCACTGATGAGTGCAAGGTAGTTGTAGAATTGCAGGCGCTGAATAAACGCCAAACCGAGATCGTACTGAGTTTACCGGAAGCGTTTTCCTCCCTGGAGACGGAAATCCGAACCGCCATCGACCGGAAAATTCATCGCGGTAGAATTAACACTAACATTTCGGCCCAGTTTGTTCGGGGTGAGTTCGCTCCGAATTTAAATCGGCAATTAGCGAAAGCTTATCTCGAAACGTTTAGCGCGGTGCAGAAAGAGCTCGGCTTAGCGGGCGCGATCAGCATCGAGATGGTGTTGCGGGCCCCAGGAGTCCTGGACGCGCCGGAACAGCAGGAACTTAAGAGCGTTACCCGGCAAGCAGTTCTTACCGCCCTGGAGACCGCCCTGGAGCAGTTACTCGCCATGCGCGCGAAGGAAGGCGCTCATTTGTTGCGAGATCTGACCCGACGTATCAAAACTCTTCGATCGAATCTGGGGAAAATCCGTAAACTGCAGCCACGCGCAACGGAACGGTTCCTGAATTCGTTGCGTGATCGAGTCAAGTCGCACGGCGTCGACGTTCCACTCGATGACGATCGCTTGGCTAAGGAGGTCGCTTTTTTCGCTGAGCGCTCGGATTTTTCCGAAGAAGTGTCGCGACTGGAGTCTCACATCACTCAATTTCTAGCAATTGCTGAATCCGAAGACGCCATCGGCCGGACGCTCGAATTTCTCTGCCAAGAAATCGGTCGGGAACTGAACACCCTGAGCGCTAAAGCCAATGATGCCGAAATCTCTCAGCTGGTGGTTCATTCGAAAGCTGAATTGGAGAAGATTAGAGAACAGGTGTCTAACGTAGAATAGAGCTTGGTAGGGCGAGGCTCCTGAATAGCCGGAAAAAAATCGCAACGCGAAATGACGTTTGGCGGCATATTGGGTGCAAGGCGTCACAGCCGCCGAGCCGGGGATCGCGCGGGCCACGGCTCGGCAGCTCCAAGACATCGCGCACGTTTAGAAATGCATAACGATTTCCCTTCGCGACTGTCGTTCGATTATTCAGGAGCCTCGCCCTACCGTACTCCTTGAACTCCTTGTACTCCTCTCAATGACCATCATCCTCGGAATCACCGCTTCGATCGCTGCTTACAAGGCCGCCGATCTTGCCAGCCAACTTCGCAAGGCGGGATGCGATGTGCATGTCGTTCTGACACACGGCGCAGCGAAATTCATTACGCCGCTCACGCTTCAAACTCTTTCGCGCAACCCTGTAACCACCGATATCTTCGACGAAAAAGCCGGCTGGCAACCGGGCCATATCGACCTGGCCGATCGCGCCGATTTATTGCTAGTCGCTCCAGCCACCGCCGATATCCTGGCTAAGCTGGCTCACGGGTTTGCTGATGAGGCACTCACCGCCATCGCGTTGGCGACCAAAGCTCCGTTGCTGGTTGCTCCCGCCATGAACGGAAAGATGTGGCTGCATCCTGCTACCCAAAACAACGTAACCGTGCTCCGTGGACGCGGCGTCGAATTCATCGGCCCGGAGGAAGGAATGCTAGCGTGCGGCTACGAAGGAATCGGAAGGCTCTGGCCCGTCGACGAAATCGCCGACAAAGCGCTCGCGATGTTGAAAGCCCGGTAGGGCGAAAAACTCGGCGCGCCGAGGATTGCTTCCGCTCTTTAACGCTAACGCGCCGGTTTTGAGCCGCGACTCCACGTGTGCCATCGATGCAGAACTCGCGCGAACTCAGCGATCGTTCTCAGGGCAAGCGCATATGATGTTTAACTCACAGCATATCTCAAAACCGGCGCGCGATTGCTATATAGCAGCCGCATCCCGGACGCGCCGTGTTTTTCGCCCTACCAAACCGCATCGCCGCATCGCCGTTTCGCCCACGCGCCCTTTCGCCGACACTCCTCACCGCCATTCCTCTTTCAGTCTCGCCTCTTCAGCCGCGCGGTCTTGCTTAGCGCGCGTTCTCTTTAGCCGCCATTGCGCTAGCCGATACTTCCATTGTTCACGAGTGTCGCCGGACGAATTCTTGATCTGATAGTCAATGTACCGTTTCTCTGTTCGCAAAGCCTCTTCGTTTGCTTTTGACTGCGCATTCAGGAGTTGATGGGCTTCTGCTTTGCTTTTCGCTTGTTCAGGGTTGAGCGCCAAAGCAGAGGGGGGAGCGGCTGCACTCTCTTTTTGCGCAATCGTCGCCGAACGGCTCAGTGGGTGGAGTGGCTTCGGTGATTCAGGACCCGGTGTTAACGCTGCCGATGGAGTCCCTTCCGAGTTCGCCGGCGGAATCACCGGTTGCTGTTCCGAACCGCTAGTGGGCTTTTGCGGCGTCGGCGATGGTGTGGATGAACTCCCGCTTATCCGATTCGACTCCGGTGACGGACTCGAAATCGGTTGAGGAGTCGACGTCGTCCGGGCGGCTAACTGGGGCGGCGACGGTGTGGTGGCCGGCGTCGCTGGCTTACTTGCGACTTTATTTGGAGCTGTGGGCGGAGGCGTCAGTGTCGGCGACCCACCGGCATTTGAAACTGCGGCTACCTCGCCGTTCGCGGCTCCGAAATCGATCTGCACATTGGCATTCTGTCCTTCGATCAAATCGACTCTTCTCGTTTTGTCAGGAGCACTCGGCGCGCTTAAAAGCAGCTTGTGATCTCCGGGTGCAAGAAAGAGCTGCGCAGGCGGGTGTCCGAAATCCAGTCCATCGACAATTAAGACCGCATCCGCGCGGTCACTACTCACTAGCAAAGTGCCGTAAGAGTGCTTGAAGTGAAACGAGACGGTCCGCTGCGGATCTGGGACCAGCGTTTGCACTACCGAACCCAGCGCACCAAAACGAGAGGTCACTTCCACCGGTCCAAGGGGCAGGTTCGCTGACAGCGGCGCAGTACCGAGTTTCGCGTCGCCGACAAAAATCGTCGCTCCAGATGGATCACTCGTTAGTTCAACGCTGCCTCCTTTGAACTGGCGGCTGACCTCGACCGGGTCCCCGGACTTAATATCGGCTACCTGCGCATAATCCGGCCAGCCCGGCTGAAGCAATTTAACGTCGTATCTTCCCAACGGCAGGTTTTCAATCGTGTCCGGCGTAATGCCGGCGATCGTCTTCTTATCGGGACCAACCACGGAATAAAAGACCCCCGAAGGTTCAGTAACCAGTTTGAGTCGCCCCAATTGTTTTGCGAGTGAGCGAACTCCTAAATCAACCACCAAACCTGCATTGATGGTGAATTCGATCGGGCAAGGTTGATATCCGGGAGTGGTTAGCTCAATCACTTGGTCACCGGGCGGTAAGACATATTGTCTTAGAGGAGTGCGGCCAAGTTCGCGGCCTTTCCAGTGCACGGCAGCGCCACTCGGCACCGACGATATTGAGAAAGAGCCAGTGGCGGACGGCAAAGGCAAAGAAGGCAAAATCCATTGCCAGAACTCGAATCCAAAAAAACCGAGCGCAACCATGGCGAGAATGCCAAAGAGCAGCGTCCATTTTTTGCGTGCAGGGCTTGTCCGTCCGTTCTTCACGCCGCCATCCTCTTCAATAGACTTTCGTTGCGGGCTTCTGAAAGCAAATAAAATAGGAGGAGATTTTTGAATCTCCTCCTATTCACACTATTTTTAAGAGTATAGTTACTTCTTGGCGGACTTCTTAGCAGGCGCCTTCTTTGCGACCTTCTTAGCAGGAGCCTTCTTTGCAGGAGCCGCTTTTTTCGCCGGAGCTTTCTTTGCTGGCATCGTTTATCCCCCCTTTCATTCCGCAGTTGCGGAGGATAAGAAATTCTTAACTCGCTTGACTAACGAACAATCGACCAACCGTCAATGATAAATTGATGTATCACTCAAATATTTATGCGCTGCATTTGACGCAAACGTGCGCAGAACCACACTGACTTGCGCATGATCGCAGGATTTTCCAAATGAAGCAATACCTAGCGGATCAGCTCTAGCACTTGATTCGCGAGCCATTCCGCTTGCACCAACCATCGCGAGCAAATCCGCTTCCGGATTCGAAATCAGGAAATACATGCAATTCCTTCATCTTCGCAGCAGAGTAACAAACTTTCTTATCTCACACGATGAACACCTATCTCAGCGCTGCTATCGATGCGGCTCAAACCGCCGGTTCCTTGATCCGAGAAAACTTTATGCGGCCGCTTCAGGTCAATGTCGCCGAAGCTCACGACCTGAAATTGGAGCTAGATGTGCGAGCTCAAGAACTGATCACCGAATCGTTGCTCCGCGAGTTTCCTAATACCAGCATACTCGGCGAGGAAGGATCGTCAGAGACTGCGAACGCGGAGGGAGATTGGATTGTCGATCCCATCGATGGGACCGTGAACTACTTCTATAGTATTCCGCATTTTTGTGTCTCCATCGCATTTCGCCGGGCCCAACAGATCGAGGTTGGCGTCATCTATGATCCTATTAAGAACGAGCTCTGGCGAGCAATCCGGGGCGAACCGGCCTATCTAAATGACGAGTTGATCCACGTGAGCAAGCGAACCTCCATTGGCGAATCGATCGTGTCAGTCGGCTTCTCCAAAACGCCGGCCGCCATCGATCTGGGACTGAAAACCTTCAATGTCTTAGTAAACAAAGCGCGGAAGTGCCGGATGATGGGTAGCGCTGCTCTTGATCTTGCTTACGTGGCCAGCGGACGCTTCGACGCTTATATCGAACAAAGCGTTAACCTTTGGGATATTGCGGCTGGCTGGTTGCTGGTTGAGTGTGCCGGCGGCCAAGTCCTCGCCAAACCAAGCCCGCTTGATGAAAAGAAAATTGCCGTGATTGCCTGGAACGGAAAAATTGATCTGAACGAACTGCAAAGTTCTATTCCAAACACCTGATTTATGGTCCGAAGCGGTATTGGTTACGATATCCACCGATTGGTAAATGGTCGAAAGCTGGTCTTGGGCGGGGTCGACATCCCACATGCCCGCGGATTGGAAGGGCATTCAGACGCAGACGTTCTGACCCATGCGATTGCGGATGCGCTCCTGGGCGCTGCTGGCGATAGGGATATCGGCCATCATTTTCCCAACTCCGATGAATCGATAAAGGGCATCGACAGCCAAGAAATATTGCGAAGGGTGCAAGCGATACTCACAGGCAAAAGCTTCGCTATCGTGAACATCGACTCTTCGCTGATCGCCGAAGAACCCAAGATCAGTCCGCACATATCAGCCATGCGCGAACGTTTGGCTCAAACTCTCAACATCCCGCCTGATCGGATCGCGATCAAGGCGACTACCAACGAAGGCCTGGGATTCATCGGACGCGGCGAAGGTATCGCTGCCATGGCCATTGCCACTCTCGAAAAAGTGGAACCCCGTTTCCCGGAGGATGCCCCTCGCGCATTGGTCTGAACGAAAATTTCACCACAGAGCGAGTAGACGCGAAAAGTGACAGGTGAAAGGTGAAAGGTCCACGCCGTGAATTTGCGAACCCACCGATGAGATGGCCCGCTACAATCTATCGCTTTTCACCTATCACCTTTTTATCCTTTGTGGTGAAATTTAAGTCCTAAGCATGATACGGTTTCTTAATAGCCTTTCGCGAACGGTGGAGCCGTTCGAACCGATCGACCCCGCAGGGAAATTGGTAAAGATGTATACCTGCGGACCGACCGTTTATTCGTTTGCTCATATCGGCAACTTTCGCACCTATCTCTTTGAAGACCTGCTGCAGCGCCATCTCGAAGCCAGAGGGTTCACCGTCGATCGCGTGATGAACATCACCGACGTGGACGATAAGACGATCCGGAATAGTCGTGCCGCCAATGTGCCGCTAGCGGAATTCACCCAACAGTTCGTTGCGGCGTTTTTTGAGGATATGCGGACATTGCGGATCAAAGACGCTGAATTTTATCCGGCGGCGACGGATCCGGAAAACATCGGGAAGATGATTGCGATGATCGATTTCTTAGTCAAGAAAGAGGTCGCTTACCAGGCGGAAGATGGATCCGTCTATTTTCGCATCAATCGATTCCCGGATTATGGTCACCTCGCCCATCTCGACCTGGACGAACTGCGTCCCTCCGGCCGAATCCAAAGCGACGAATACGAAAAAGAAAGTCTCGGCGATTTCGCACTCTGGAAAGCCTGGGACGCAGAGGACGGGACGGTTGGTTGGGATAGCCCTTGGGGTCGAGGCCGGCCGGGCTGGCACATCGAATGTAGCGCCATGGCGACTCGCCTCCTTGGCCCGGAAATCGATATCCATTGCGGCGGTGTCGATAACCTGTTTCCCCATCACGAGGCTGAGATTGCTCAATCCGAAAGCTGCACCGGCAAAAAGTTCGTCCGCTATTGGCTGCACAGCGCCCATCTCTTGGTTGAAGGCCAGAAGATGTCGAAATCTCTCGGCAACTTCTACACGATACGCGATCTAATCGCCCGCGGGTTCACCGGCCGCGAGATCCGGTATGCGCTGCTGCGCGTTAACTACCGGCTGCAACTGAACTTTACATTTGATGGCATGGTGGAAGCGCGCCAATCCCTGCTTCGGATTGACGAATGGATTAAAAGGTTACTAGACCTCGCCGGCGATACGCCTCCAGACAAAGAGTATCCGCCTGCTGTTTCCGATTCTTTTTTCGCGGCCTTAGACGACGATCTCAACATCTCTGCCGCGTTAGCTGAACTATTCGAGCAAATCCGAAGCACTAACCGGCTAATGGATGCCAACCAGCTTCAGCCGGCACAGGCTGCGGCTCTCTGGCAATGGTGGCAGGGAGTTAATCAGGTACTTCAAATCCAACGCCACGAAGAGACGGTGCCAGGCGAAGTGCAGGAATTGCTGGAAGAACGGGCCACGGCAAGAGCAGCCAAGGATTGGCGGCTAAGCGATACTCTCCGGGATAAGATCGCTGAGTTAGGCTGGGCCGTGAAAGATACCAAAGACGGTCAGAAGCTGACGAAGCTCGCGAAATGAGAACTATAAGGAGTACAGGAGTACGAGGAGTACAAGAATGCTGAGCGTTTGCTCTCCTTGAACTCCTCGTACTCCTTGTACTCCTTGTACTCCTGTACTCCTTGAACTCCCTACCGCCCGGCATCCGCCGGCAGCATCCGGCCATTCTTCCACTTCGGCTTCGGCCAAGAAAGATTCATCCGGAATCCCTCTCGCAAGGTCTGTCCGCGAAGGTCGAGTCAATGACAGCAACAAAAAAAGCTCGCGCCAAGCGGCGTAGGTTATCTTGACAAGTAAACGGTAGATAAGCGACGCACACGCCGAATGCGAAACGCCCATGCCCCAGCACGCCAACAAGTCATTGCGGCGCGGTGCGCCGCCGGAACAAATACACCGTGCCGCCGGCACCGGTGAAAGAGCGTACCTCCTCGAAGCTGTCGTCTGCTCGCATCCGTTCCAGGAAGAACGCTTGGCTCTGGTTGATCGGAACCCAGCTAGCAAACCAATTCGAGGCTGGGTCAGCGACCTCGACGAAATCTGCGCCGGCAGCTTGTTTTAGTACTTCTTCCGGGTTCTTTGTGCGGTGACGATCGTCTGCCTGTATCCCTAAATGCTGGACTGTTGAGAGCCAATTCTGCGATCCGGCATTAACACCGCCAGTAAATGTCAAAAAAACTTCTTTTGGCCGGCTCTTTGAAGGCGCTAGTTCTGAAATACTTGTCACCACTGCTTGATTCAGGCTATGGCCCTTAGAGGCGTCTTCGATGACCTCCCAGACTTGGTGAGGCGGCCCGGCTTTATAGAAGATGAACGCCATCATTGCGACATAACAGCCGACTGCGATTTCGCCACGGGGAAGTTTGCCGAGCTCACCCACAGAGATTACTGCTGCTAGCGCGAAGATAGCCTCCCAGCCAAGCGAGAAATTGGGATCGGTCATCCCGACAGCTGCTATCAACAAAAGCGAAACACCGGCTAAAAGCAGGATACCACCGGAAAATAGCAGGGAGCGCCATCGACGAAGATACAGTTGGGCGACCAATCCGATCCCAAGCCACAAAGTAAGCGGCGCTTCCAATGGTCCGAAACTCAGGTAAGCGGGCCAGCCTCGGACCCGGGACGTCAATGACCCCATGAACCCACCGCTCGCCTTCCAAAGGCTGGCCTCTTGACCGGTGCCTGTATTAACTGCGATGTATCCCGTCACCTCACGCCAGGTTAAACAGAAAAGCGGTCCGGCTAACAGGGCTACCCCAGCCCAGAATGCAAAGCATCGCCAGATGATAGGAACGAGAGCGCGATCCTCGCGGTTCAAGGCGAAGCGGAAGATCTCTGCCATCCCGAACGCGCTCGCCAAAAGGACGATGGTTAGAGGCGAGAACGGCGGCTTTGTGGCTAGCGCGCAGGATCCCAAGAGACCGATCGCAAACTGCCGGTACAACCCAGACCGCCCAGGCGACGGCCAGCAAGCTTCTTTAAGCAGCAAGGCTACACAGGCGGCGGTGAATACGGCCAACGGGAAATCAGGGCGAAACTGCAAGATCCCCTGAAAAGGAAGCTGCAGCATCAGCAATGTCAGAACGATGGCTGATTTGGTGATGCCATCCGGAAGATCAATTGAATACGCTGCCACTAGCAAGAAAATGAACAGGACGAATCCGTTTGAAATGTAAGGCGCCCAGTCGTGAACGCCGAACAAGTCGAAAGTCGCCATCGCCGCGAGAGTTGAGTACAGGCTGTGCGGCGGAGCTTGAACCAGAGAATCACAAAGTGCTCGTATTCCTGACGTCTGGAAGATGTTCAGGCGATTCAATGCATCCAGAAAGTACCCTACATCGTCATACGCAGGGTCCATTGCCAGGCGGCCGAACCGGATCGACCACTGGACAACGTGCGCCGTGTAGACGGCACAGATGGCAACCAGCAACCAAATTTTTCGCCCGAAGGGTGAAGACAGAATAGCCCAGGACTTCGGCCCTGCGTGAGCCTCCGCTCCGGAGCCACCCTGAAAGGGCGAGCGAATGGGCGTTGTCTCAAAAGGATCGCTTTTCCTGGGCACCTCGGGATTGGTAACATCTATCCGCAACTAGTAAAGCGTTTCCAGGAATCACAGTCGGTTGCATGGTTCGATCGTTCAATGAGCGATGTCTGTTTGAAAGGTAGAAGCATAAAAGGTTTCAGGCGACTTCATCCGAGCTCAACTCTTGCGTGAGTTGTTGTATCAGCCCACGATTCAACGAGCGCCTGAAACCTCCTACCAGCCTCGCGCGGTTCGATAGTGCGTGATGAATGAGGCCAGGTACAGCGCCATAAGATGATCGCGAAAAGCTTTCTTGGACGATAACAGATTTGTCAAGCCGCAGCCTGTATCGCGGACAAATGCAAGCGCATTTGTCCGCGATGCAGGCTATGATGTCAGGATGATTTTCCCCGCAGCAGATTTTCTTGATCTCTCACGAACCGACCACGCTTCGTTATTTCAAGATTCGGCGCCGGCTTGGGAAGCATTGAAGCAGATCGGCAACTACCTAGAACATTTCCTGCGACCGAAAATGAATGGAGCGATCCTAGGTGCTCCTTTTATCGGTGACCGGGTCACCATCGGTTCAGGCACGGTCATCGAGAACGGCGCGACCGTGATAGGGCCGGCCTGGATAGGAAACAATTGCCGGATTCGTTCCGGGTGTTATATCCGCGAGAACGTGATCGTTGGCCACGGCGTCGTGCTCGGCAATTCTTGCGAATTCAAAAACTGTGTCGTTTTCGATGACGCCCAGATCCCGCATTTCAGCTATGTCGGCGATTCTATCCTGGGTTACAAAGCGCATCTAGCCGCAGGCGTTATCCTTTCAAACGTCCGCTTGGATCGACAGGAAATTTCCGTCAGGTATCAGGAAACCAAAATTCCAACCGGACTAAGAAAGTTTGGCGCCATTGTCGGCGACAAAGTTGAGATCGGTTGTAACTCGGTCATTAGCCCCGGCTCGATCATTGGCCGGAGCTCATTGATCTACCCTCTTACGCATTTCAGCGGCGTGTTAGAAGAAAACACCATGCTGCAAAACCACCAAAACCTACGGACGATTCCGCGTCACGCGATCGGGTAAGACGGTGGCGCTTCTTATCGTGCTCGTGCTCGTGCTCGAAGGAGTTCCATCAGGGGTGATTAGCACGAATGGGACCTATGCGACTAATGGGACTTATGGGTCTGTCACATTAGTCCCATGAGTCACATTTGTGTCTCCGCCCCTGAGGCGTTTCTTTCGAGCACAGCCTGCCCGACGTAGCCTCCCGAAGTTTCAGACGACGGGGCGAAGTCGGGAGCACGATGAGAAGCCCCCCTTACGAGATGCCTTTCTTCCTGAGCACCTCCTCATACACCGTCTCGATCCGGCGCATCTGTCGTTGCGGCGAAAACTCTTCCTCCATCAATCGTTCGGCCGCCGAACACATCTGTTCGATTCGATCAGACGAATTTAATAGTGAATGAACCGCTTTCGCCCATTGCAGTTCATCGGCTTCCGGTGCTAACAGCAGCGCCTCCTTTGTGAGCCGGCTACGCTCGGAGTTGTTGCTCACAATCGCCGCCGGCACGCGATAAGAGAACGCCTCCAGAACAATCATCGGCAGATCTTCCCAATCAGAAGTCAGGACCAAGAGCGCGATCTCTGCGAAAAAACTATCAAGGTTAGGAAGAGCTCCAGGCCACAGAATCCGCTCGGCTAGCCCCAGCTGCTCAGCCTGCATTTTTAACTCTGCCGCCAGCGGTCCATCACCGGCAATGATAAATCGGTAATCTGGATCCAGCTTACTCAAATGCGCCGCGAGCTTAATAAACCGGGAGAAATTCTTCCAACCTACCAATCGGCCGGCTGCCCCAATCAGTTTCGGTCTCGGTCTCCGGACAATCTTGGACGGCCGGGCTACCGCATTTTTCAACACATAGACTCTTTCCGAGGGAATCTTTTCGCGCTGGATGATGTTGTCTCTAATGAAAGTTGAAATCACAAAAATGGCATCCGCGCACCGGTTAGATAGGCCGTCCCACCAACGAACTGGCGCCCAGTCAAAACGAAACCGATCGAACGACTGATCATGAGAAACGATCACCGGCACTCCGAAAACCTTAGCCAAGATCTTTCCGGTCCAATTTGAGACAAAGAGATGGCAATGGACCACATCGAAGCGACCCGACGCGATTAAGCCAGGTAACGTCAGACAATAGATTGGTAACCATCTAAATGGAGATAGGCAGAGTACAAGGCAGCCCAGCGCTTTAGCTCGCGGCAGAAACACGCTCCGGGCGTTCCCATGCAACGCTGCTAGCACGAGCTCATGCTTATTCCGGTCGCTCCATTCCAGGAACTGGAACAAGGCCGTTTGACCTCCCCCTAGATCGAAACTGTCAATGAGATGAAGAACGCGAATTTTACGCTCCATGCTCTGCCCGAAAAAGATGGTAATACGTTCGGACCCGGCGCCCGACCGCCAGCGATCCGAGCCGCAACAGAGTAAAAGGCAAAAGACTCTCCTGGCGGAATCTCTCCGAGAAGATCGCCACCGCCCGCCCGAGATTCCGGTTCAATACTTGGATCATAACGTCGATAGCGACACATTCGCGGCGCCATTGCCCTAAAATTCGTCGTTGATCGCGGGTAATCGTCGGGTCCGCTAATAAGCTAGCTATGATGTTTAGTCCGTCTCGTTGCGCTTGTGACATGCTGCTGTTGCCCGCATTCATCGTCAACGATCCTTCATGCCAGCGATAGCGATATAGAATGTCGGCTACCGGTGCATCGGGAATATTTGCCAGTGCCGCTCGCAACAAGAGATCACGATCCGAAGCCATCGGGTACGCCAGATTAAACCGACCGAGCTTATCGAAAACAGATCGCCGAAAGATCCGTGCATTGATGTTAGGAAATCCTAAGGTCACGTTCCGAAAGTTCAGTTGGTTCTGCCTAGGATCATCGTAGCAATGCATCTTAATCTCTCTGCCGGTATCGGTCCGCTGGAAGATCTCGCACCCGCCTGAAATAACCTGGGTTCCCAAAGCATTCTGAAAAATCTGCTGACCTAGCGCTAACGTTCCCGGAGTTAACAAATCATCGCTGTTAAGAAAGATCACCGCATCGCCGGTAGCCCGGTCCAGTCCTTTATTGAACGCATCGTAGACACCCCGGTCCGGTTCGGACACCACTCGAAGGTGAGGATATGCGCGCACAATATCGAGCGTCTTATCCGTTGAACCGCCATCGATTATCCAGTGTTCAATGTCGTCGTACTGTTGGGCGAGAACACTCTCGATCGCTTCCGCGATGAAGTTCTCCCGATTTAAACAAGGGGTGATGACGGTGAATCGCATTCCAGCTTTGGGACCAGCTTTACAACTAAGACCAGCCGTTAAGTTGGTGCACCTTTCCTAGCACGCAGCGCAATAGAGTCAATCGGCAGAGCATTCGGTTTCTGCCCCAAAGGGGCAAAAGGACTCAGCCCCAGGCTAAGCCCTATAATCCCTTCGGGATAATCCCTGCCCCTACGCCTTGCTCGGAATCATCCCCGTCTGCCGGGCATAATTGAAGATACCCCCGGCATCGATCACCGGACGAACATCGCCCATCGGCTTTAACGAGAAAGTTTGATCAGCCACCGTGATCGTATCGTTATCAAAATCGAGAGTGACGACATCGCCAGTGCGGCAAATATCAATCAACCGTTCGCGGGATTCATACGGATAGAGTTCACCGGTAGCAATGCTATTTCGGAAAAAGATTCGCGCATACGATTCAGCCACTACCGCCGCCACCCCAGCAGCCCCTAGCGCGATCGGCGCGTGTTCCCGCGAACTACCGCAACCGAAATTTTTCCCCGCTATAACGATCTTGAAATCTGTTCCCATTGTTCCCGCCGTTATAAACGGAATCGGATACAATTCGTCCGGAAGACCAACCATCGCGTAGGAACCAAGTTTCTTGTATTCCTCGGCAATGGTCGGCACCAGGGTCAGATATTGGGCCGGAATAATCTGGTCGGTATCGATGTTATCTCCGACTACGTAAACGGGGCTGGTCAGTACCTTGGCCATAATTTAACTAGGAAACGGATTTGCTTTCTTTGGGTGTTCTCAGCTCAAAAATTCACGCGGATCCGTAACATGCCCGGTCAAAGCTGAGGCTGCCACCGTGTATGGACTCGCCAAATAGACCTTGGCTTCTTTGCTGCCCATGCGTCCCGGAAAATTCCGGTTAGTCGCGCTGATACAGGTCAACGGTGCGTTAAGACGAGCAAAGGTATCGGTCGGTCCGCCCAGACAGGCTGCGCAGGACGCATTTTCTGTCATCGTCACTCCCGCATCGACTAACACATCCCAAACCGATTGTGTCTCCCAGCGGGTCTCTTTCAGCTCCTGGACAACATCGGAGGTCGCCGGAACTCCATACGTATCGATCTTGACATGACGTCCTTTGACGACCTTGGCGAAAGCCAAGAAATCACTCGCCTTACCTCCCGTGCACGACCCGATGTAAGCTCGATCTAGCTTTACCTTCTCCAGTTCCTTCGCCAATGCCCGGTTCCCCGGGTTCGGATGCATCGCCACCGTTGGTTCGAGCTTGGAAAGATCGTAAACCTTATCAAAAATCAGCTTTTGATCTTTATCGAGCTCGACCGGGTTGTAGTCGGCCTTCGTCCCGTTACGACTGGTCCGTTCACTGACGTAGGCGTGAGTTGCCTGGTCTGCTGGGAAAATACCGTTCTTAGCACCGGCTTCGATCACCATGTTCGCCATGGTCATGCGATCGTCCATATCTAACGAGCTGACCCCAGGGCCTTCCCATTGCATCGCCCGATAGGTCGCCCCATCAAACCCGATATCGCCGATCACCCAAAGTATCACGTCCTTAGCCATGACGCCGGGAAGCATCTCGCCTTCCAAGTAGAACCGCATCGTCTCCGGCACTTTCACCAGAAGTTTTCCGGTCCCGAGAATGAACCCGGCATCCGTATTCCCGATACCAGTGGCAAACTCACCAAACGCTCCGGCCATACAAGTATGGGAGTCGGTACCAAACAAGACCTCTCCTGGACGGGCATGCCCTAACCGCGGCAAAGCCGCATGGCACACACCTTGGTAGCGAGATCCGTACTGTCGCTTTATTTGTCCGACCTCGGTATCGAACTTCCATGAGCCGGTCGGATCATCGATCACATCATAGAAGTAAGGCAGCCCCTGCTCTTTGGAGAAATCGCGGAGTATATCAACATTCCGATTGGAGAGCCGGTCGGAAGTAAAAATGTAATGGTCCGGGATAATTACGATTTTTCGCGGATCCCATACCTTCGCATCCTGTCCGAACTCACGTTTGAACACACCGATGCTCCCTGGTCCGCATACGTCGTGTGTGAGCAAAATGTCGGTCTCGACCCAAACATTGTCACCGGGCTCCACCCTGGGTCGTCCGCTTGCACGTGCCAAAATTTTCTCGGTTAACGTCATAAAAGGAGGCCTGAAGCTTTGCTCGATGCCCCTTGGAGATCAAGTGGAAAACCACAACTCATTTGTGGAAATGCAGCTCCGCGGGCAGCTCCTGGGACGTGGCTCAAAGTAATCAGTAATCAGTAAGTCAGTAATCAGTCCGGAAGGCGTTTGCAGAAAAATCAGTACTGATTACTTCTACACTGATTACTGATTACTGATTACTGATTACTTTTGAGCCACCTCTCAAGTCTCTCTAATGCGCGGTGGCACCAACACGGCCAACGCCTTTGGCCGTACCCCAAAGCGCACTGGCGTGGTTCCAATCGCGTTTCCGTCGACATGCACCGGCAACCGAATCCGCGAAAAGACTTCGAGCCATCGACTCTCAAACGTCTCCATCTTTGGATGAAGCCGATACGTGCCTCGGCCAATCGACCAGAGATGCTGGGCTAACTCGCGCTTACTGAAATCTCGAAACACGGCGATCGTCAAAAGGCCATCATCAATCTTGGCGCCGGGGCATACCGCTAGATTGCTCCCGTAGAAGGGGCCGTTAGCGACCGCTAAAAAAGAACAGCGTAGCCGAATTCGATGTCTAGATCTTTGAAAACGCCGTCTTCGGCGGTGGCGTGGAACATTGCCCCGAAAAGAGGCTTGGTAAGCTTGGCTGACGGGCCGATCGAATCTCAGCTCAACCGCAGTTTGTTTATGAACCAGCGCTGTCCGTAAAGCCTGAAAAATGGCTAAGAACCGGCCCCGCTTAATCTCTTCTCCAATCGGAAACATCTCGGCGTCAACCCCGACGCCGGCTGCCTCAAAAAAAAGATTGGTCTCGTCGGCCACACCAACATCGATCCGAGTTACCTCGCCATTATCGACGACCGCACAGGCTTTGACTGGATCCGCTGGGAGCCCCAAACTCAGGGCCAGGTTATTGAACGTGCCTAACGGAATAATGGCCAAAGGGATATCGCGGCCCACCAACTCCGATGCGACTAGGCGGACCGTCCCATCTCCACCCGCAATCACCACTAGGTCCGGCCGATTCTCCAAGGCTTGTCGAATCTTTTCCGGCGTTAGCTCTTCCGTCTCGACCCCATGCTCCTCAAGCGCTGAAACCGAGGCAGAAAGCCGTTCTCGAATCGAACCGAGAACCTGCTCCGAAGCCTTCCCGCTCAACCGATTATAAAACCACACCGCCCGAGCATAGCGGTGGTGGTTAGCGTCCGGGTGGTCGTTCATGGAGGTTGCAGTGGTAGGGCGAGGCTCCGGAACGGTCTTTCACGTTTCGCGAAGGAATACGTTTCGCAATCCCACGCGGTCGTGCTGGGCCAATACGCGCGCCGACCTGTCCAACGTAGCCTGGACCAGCCGCAAGTCTCGCCCCTTGATGATCGGCGCGGCGTAGTCGGAGCCGAGGTATTGCGCGCCACCTCGGCTCGGCGCGTTTTTAGGGATAGTATCGCGGCTCGGTGAGAGACTATCGATCACTCCGCGAATCCGCTAAGACCGAACGGGAGCCTCGCCCTACCACTGATTACTTCGCGCCACCTCTCCACCAATCACTAATCACCAATCACGCCTCACTCCCTCCGCTCCTGCGACTGGATCGCATAAGAATTATCCATGACGTTGATAATTTTTATGCCGGGAATGATCTTATCGGTCGCATAGTCCAGGTTACCATCCGGGCCGATCACCGCGATTCCGAAATCTCCGACCCGATAAGCATCCGCCGCTGCCAACGGGTCCGGCAGAACCACAAAAGGAACATCCGACCCCGTAATCACCCCGGTCTCCTTAGTAAAGGCGACGAAAAACAAGGCTTTGCGCTCAATCAAATTTTTATAAAAACGGGTGATATTCTTGAGCTGTTTTTTGAACTCGTTCTGCTGCGGATCAGTGGCAAAGATCAACACGACGGGCTGGCCTTGCACGTCTTTCAAGCGTTTTACTTTGCCGTTCACACTGGCCCAGAGAAATTCTGGAGCTGGGCGAGGAACATTGGGAACGACCGTGTGCTTCGCTTTTGCGGGTGGCGCAGCTGGCCCTGGCGTCGGCGTAGTTTGTGCGCGCGCCAAGCCTGCCGCCAGGCAAATCACTAAAATCGTGACTCGCCCTAACTTCATACCTTCATTATATCCATTTCTTTTGTTTCTAGATGTTGGTCGACATCCTTGACATATTTATCCGTTAGTTTCTGTATTTCCGCTTCCAGACCGCGGCGGTCGTCCTCTGTAATTTCCCCGTCTTTCTCTATCTTCTTTACTAAGTCGATACCGTTTCGGCGCGCACCTCGTACTCGCACCCGCGCTTCTTCAGCCATCTGCCGAGCCGCCTTTACTAGGTCTTTGCGGCGTTCTTCGGAGAGCTCAGGAATCGGAAGCCGGATGATCTTGCCGTCCACCGCCGGGGTGATTCCGAGCTTTGACTCGATCAACCCTTTCTCAATATCTTTGATAACACTGGCGTCAAAGGGTTGAATAACGAGCAGGCGCGGCTCCGGAGTCGAAATCAGCGCAAGTTGTTTCAGTTTCATCGAAGTCCCGTAGGCATTGACATCGATATTGTCCACCAGGGCCGGAGACGCTTTCCCCGTCCGCAGAGAAGCGAATTCGTGGGTCATGTACTCGACGCTCTTCTCCATTGCATCTTCGGTTTCCAATAGAATTTCGTCTGATGTCATAAAAGCGATTTAGCAGCCAGGTTTCTAAAGTTCGGCCAGTGCCCGGCCCTTTTATCCCATCCGCAGCCTTAATCGGCCGTTACCAACGTACCTACCTTTTCGCCCCGTACCACCTTGTTGATATTCTCCGGCTTCGCCATATCGAACACGATGATCGGCACGCGGTTATCCATGCAAAGACTGAAAGCTGTCGAATCCATCACTTTCAGCCGTTTCGTGAGCGCTTCCGTAAAAGTGATCGTCTCATAACGTTGAGCGTTTGGATTCAGTTTCGGGTCGCTGTCGTAGATGCCGTCTACTTTTGTCGCTTTCAGGATGATTTCAGCCCGGATCTCGCTGGCTCGCAGAGCAGCCGTGGTGTCGGTTGAAAAGAACGGGTTCCCGGTGCCAGCCCCGAAAATAACGACGCGCCCCAACTCCAGATGTCGTATGGCCCGGCGTAGTATGAAAGGCTCCGCGACATTCGCCATCTCGATAGCGGTTTGTAACCGGGTCGGCACTCCCAGTTGTTCCAGTGAACTCTGCAACGCCATCCCGTTGATCATCGTGGCTAACATCCCCATATAATCGGCCGTGGTACGATCCATACCTCGATGGCTGGCGGTTAATCCCCGCCAAATGTTGCCTCCTCCAATGACTACAGCGACTTCGACACCCAGGTCGCGCACTTGTTGGAGCTGTTTAGCGATACCGGTGACAATATCGGGAGAAATAGTCTCCGTACTGCCTGGCTCCCTAAGCGCCTCGCCGCTTAATTTCAGAACGATCCTTCGATATTTCGGCTGCCCAGAGCCGGTCTGAGAGTTGGACATTTAAAAATTGCATAGGCCTTAGAGGAGTCTCTTCACGAAGTCAAGAAATCGTCCTATTAAAGAACCCGGAGGGCCCCTTCGTGCCCGTCATCCTCATCCTCATCCTCATCCTCATCCTCCCGACGACGCCCCGTCGTTCGAAACTCCGGGAGGCTAAGTCGAGCCGCTGTCCTCGAACGGCCATTGCCCCCTGATGTGGCGTCAAAAATATGGTCAGGCACGATGGATTGTTGTCCCGAAGGGACTTGAGGACTCAGCCTGGGGTTTTAACCCCAGGTGACCATCAAAAAACAACCCGCCCCACCTATAAGGGGCGGTAGATCGGCGTTGCCTAGCCGGACATTGGATCAACGGAATTTCGAACCACGATCTGTTGTCCCTCCAGCCCCTCCAAGCCCGCGGACACGGGGTGCAATTCGGACTTGGCCCAATACTCCCACACTCCAATACTCCATCACTCCGCGTGGCCGGATTCGCGGACAGCGGCTCGACTGAGCTCGCCGAAGTCCTGCCCGACGTAGCCTCCCGGCTTGTCCGACATAGCCTCCCGGAGTTTCGAACGACGGGGCGGCGGCGGGAGGACGACGGCGAGGACGAAGCGCCCTCCCGTTACCTCGCCACCTCCATCCCCACTTTTACCTGTCTGATGGCTTCATCGATCAACTGAATCGCTCTCTCCCGATGGCCACCCTTATTGGCAGCGGCAGTCTCTAAACTGGCGCGAGCATTCTGAAGAGCGTGTAAAGCACCCTGCATATATGGCTGCGCAGCCATGGCCGGCGCCGGCAACAAAGTTGCCAACATGCATCCCGCTAAAACGAACGGCGATAATCTTTTCATAGGGGTTCCTCTACCAGTCCAGCGAAAGAAAATTCGCCAGCCGAGCCTCGATTTGAATCAGGTTTCCTCTGCGAAAACCAGTAAATTCTTGGGATGAGCGAACGCCCACGCGCCGACACGCTTCCTAGCTAGCTCCTCCCAATCAGCCCCCGGAATTCCTCCTCATTCACAACCCGGACATTCAGGGAGCGCGCTTTCTCGAGCTTGCTCCCGGCGTCATCACCCGCTAACAAAAAGTCGGTCTTACCGCTCACGCTGGAGGTCAACCGTCCGCCGTGGCTCCGAATCAAGTCCGCCAAGACCTCCCGCGACTCACTTAAAGAGCCGGTGATTACCCAAGTTGTTCCTTCCAATCGATCATCCACCTTCGCACCCTCCTCCCGCCCACCGAAGGTCAGGCCATGGCGTCTTAAAGCCTCAATCAGCTCTTGATTATCTTTGTTATCGAACCAGTCCCGGATGCTTCGAGCCACGACCTCCCCCGTGTTGGGCGCCTTTTGTAATTCTTCGACCGGCGCTTTCCGCAGCGCATCCAGCGTACCGAAGAAATCGGCCAGTTCTCGAGCGGCCGTTGCCCCCACGTGCAGAATTCCTAGTCCGAAAAGCAATCTCCATAGCGGCTGTTGCTTGCTGGCTGCGATCGCCTCTAAAAGATTGCTAATACTTTTCTTCCCCGTGCGCTCCAAACCGGCCAACGCTGCCTCATCCAAATCGTAGATATGGTCGATGCGCTTCACTAAACCGCGCTCGACTAGTTGAGCGACCATCGCTTCTCCCAACCCTTCGATATCCATGGCTCCGCGATGCGCGTAATGCTCCAGGCGTCGTTTTACTTGTTCGGGACATTCGACATTGACGCAGCGCACATCGATTTGCCCGGGAAACTGGACCACAGGCTCTCCACAGCTGGGACATTTTACCGGCATCTCAAAACGCTTTTCATTCCCGGTGCGCCGCTCCAAAACCACCTCTAGAACTGCCGGAATAATCTCACCCGACTTCTCAATCAGAACGTAATCACCCACCCGGATATCTTTGCGCTTAATCTCTTCTCCATTGTGCAATGTCGCCCGCGAAACCGTCGTTCCGCTCAGCTGGACCGGCTGCAGGTTTGCCACCGGCGTTAGCTTGCCGGAACGGCCAACTTGAACCTCGATCGATAGAAGTTGAGTCTCGGCTCGCTCTGCCTGGTACTTGTAAGCAATAGCCCAGCGCGGCGCCTTTGAAGTAAATCCGAGTGCCTCGCGTTGCCGATAATCATCAACTTTGATCACCGCTCCGTCGGTCTCATAAGGGAGATCATGCCGGATTTCATCCAGCGCTTTGATCGCCTCGATCACGGCTTCGGGACTATCTGCCGTCCAGATCTTTGCCGGCGCCGGCAGCCCCCAATCGGCCAACCTTTTCAGGCTCTCCTGATGTGAACCCAACTCGGAGCCGCTAAAATACCCAAACCCGTAAAAAACCACCCCTAAACCGCGGGAAGCCGCAATCCGGGAATCGAGTTGTTTCAGGGTCCCGGCCGCGGCGTTCCGTGGATTGGCGAATAGGCTTTCTCCAGCTTGTTCCCGCTCTTCATTGAGTTTCCGAAAAGTCTTCTTTGGAAAAAATACTTCGCCCCGGATCTCAACCTCGTCTGGTACGTCTCCCTGCAACGAATATGGCACCGAGCGAATGGTCCGAACATTCTGCGTTACATCATCCCCAACGGTTCCATTCCCTCGAGTAGCGGCGTATTGCAGCCGGCTATTCTTGTAGGACAACGATATCGCCACACCATCGACTTTTGGCTCAACCACAGTCTGGATCGTTTCCCCGGGCAAGAGCCGCATCATCCGTCGAAAAAACTCCACCACCTCGCCCTCGGAATAGGTGTTATCCAAACTCAGCATCGGCGTGCGATGCGTAATTTGAGCAAACTCTTCCAATGGCGCCCCGCTGACGCGTTGAGTTGGCGAATCAGGCGTAACCAGCCGAGGATATTCTTCCTCTAAGTCTTTGAGCTCTCGATAAAGCCGATCGTACTCCTGATCGCTAATCTGAGGCGCTGCTTCCAACCAGTAATGCCGGTCATTCTCCCTGATCAGAGCGCGGAGCTCTTCGACTTTTCTCCTGGCTGCTTCAAGATTTTTCATTGGGGATGACCAAGTTAACGCGTGCGAGCCAAACACCGTCAAACTCGCATCTCTAACATAATAAGATTAATAAATTCGATTCCTCCCATCGCTCCGGTTTTCTCGTCCTCGTCGTCGCCCGCGCATTCGTACTCGTCCTCGTCGTCGTCCTTCCGACTTCGCCCACGTCCTCGTTGTGGAGCGCGCCTCGCTTGCGAGGCCGACTTGAGCGATCGACAATACAGAGCTTGGGCTTCGTCGGACAGGCTGTCCTCGAAGAGTGATGTGTCGCCTAAAATGTGGACGGGTGTTAAGTGTCTTTGTCCCAGAGGGACGGACCTATCCCGAAGGGATTAAAGGACTGAGCCCGGGGTTTTAACCCCGGGTACGATGGAAAAAGAATCCGCCCCAAAGGGGCGGTAGAATGGGCATCAGACAACCAGATACCCGCGCAACCTTGACACGAATTGTCTGTCGCCCCTTCAGCACCTCCAACCCCGCGGACGCGGGGTGCAATTCCGGCTTGGCGCTTTTAATTGGGTTGACACGCCTTTTTTGCAGGCAACAACGTACGAACGCCGAACGCCTTGTGAGGGAGAAATCCATAACGCGGATTTACCTGGGGTTAAACGCCCAGGCTGAGTCCTAAAGTCCCGTCGGGACAACAAACGCTCGCAGAGCTCAGGGTTGTTTACCTTAAAGGAACGAAATCTCGACCCTTCATCATCGCAATCCCAAGTCCCGCACACCTAAAAATCTCGCCAAACAAATCCAAAACCATTCGTCGAGCTCATCAAAATATCATCTGATCTGGCCATTTTTAGCCACTCCGATCTCTACAAACGCCACCGGCGAGCGTGCTCGAGGTTAGAAAGAAAGTTCATCTCTGGCTACCCCCCTATTGGACAACTAGTCGCCTCCCAATCCGTCCCGACCAGAGTCTGGCATAGACATTGCTAAACTTATTCTCGAACGAGCGGTCATTAAGGGGCAGCGGCTCGGTTGGCGGGGTAAAGATTGTCTGGAGTCTGGGGGGAATACTGGCAAGCTTTAACAGGGAACAAAACCAACCGAGCCGTTCCTTTTTCAGGCGCTCTAGGAACACTGATTCCTGGCTCAGTGAGGAAGGAGTGCAGGAGTTCGGGAGAAGTGACGACTAGCTCGCAACGCCGGGATTGCCGGGAACGACCAATCACCTTTCAGCACCTCCAACCCCGCGGACACGGGGTGCAGTTCGGATTTCGCGCATTACTCCCACACTCCAGCACTCCGCGTAGCCAGATTCCGAGCACGAGCGCCGAACGCCAAGCGCCTTTCAGTCGCACCGTTTGCACCGCTGAAAACCTGGTGGAGATTAGGGATCGTTTTCATCCGCGCCCGGCCCAGGTGATCTCCTCCCAAAAAATATGGATTCCATTGACTTCGAAATTCTTGCGCTAATTCAGAATGACGCTCGAGCTGCTCACGCCACGGTCGGTGAACGCCTTGGCCTAACCGCGCCAGCCGTGCACGCCAGAATCAAGCGCCTCGAACGCGAAGGAACCATCCGGGGCTATCTAACCGCCATCGATCCGATCGCGGTAAATCAAACCCTGCTCGTCTTCGTTCGAGTAACCACCAACTCAAAACGCGGGGACGAAGATAAATTTGAAAACTTTGTGCGCCAGCAAGCAAACATCCTCGAGTGTCACGATATTTCCGGGGAAGACAGTTACCTATTGAAGATCAGGGTGGAATCCCCTGCTTCATTGCGCCAGCTGCTTTACCGGATCCGCGATTTTCCTGGAGTGGAACGAACGGTCACCTCGATTTCCTTGTGTACCATAAAAGAGTTGGGCGGACCTCCGTTACTCGCGCCGGTATCAGAATCAGAATCGTCCTCGGTTGAAGAGGCGCGCCGCTGAGAAGCGTAAGCGTTGCCGGATTGCAGATCGGATGGGATCGCTTCCCGCTAATCAGTGAACTTTATGCGCAATTTGCTGGGTCTCGTTCCTCGTGAGGCGCTTCTTTCTCGTCCTCGTCGTCGTCCTCGAATTCTGGTGAGCGGCGTGATGGAGTGTTGGCCCGCCCGCATCGCTGCGCGAAGCGTTGCAGGCGGGAGTACTGGAGTTTTGCGCTTTGTCCGAATTGCACCCTGCTGCCGCGGGGTTGGGATTGCTCTTGTTCTTCTGGTGCTGTTTCTCGCCGGATCAGGCTCGGCCACAAGTCCCACTCCGTCGCCAACCAGCGATGATATTGATGCTCTTTTGGGTTTTTTAACGGGCTCTTATCGTCTCATCGGCAAAGAGCTGGATAGCAACAAAACTTTTCTCGGCCGGGTGGTCATCAACCAGAAAGATAAACAGCTGCAGGTCCTCCGGACCGTAAACGGTGTGACTATGGAAGGTGTAGGCCGGATTGAAATCGCACCGCTTGCCTCCAGCCGGGTCTTGAGAATCCGCTTCACCAGCGGGAACAACAAATTTGAAGGGACCTATCTGTACCACTCCGATCTGGATAACTACGCCCGAATCACCGGTTATCTATACAAGATCGACCCGAAAACCGGCATCCCCATCGACACCAAAAATCCCGGTCTAGAAGTGCTATTCCCCGAAGCCCCGTTGAAGCCGTCGGAATGACAAATAACGCGACGGTGGAAGCTGCGACTCAAGTTAGTCCTAGGGCCTCTCTGTTTTTGCCGCGAAGCGGCTCAAGACCATAGCCCAGGGCTCCAGCCCTGGGTAGGACAAGCAATTAGATCGCCCTGAAAGTGGCGCCCGAGTGGTGGTTCAGAGCGCGGTACCTTGGTGGCGCGCGCTAACATGGGGTGCCACTTTCAGGGCACCTCTCCAATCAACTGACCCAGGGCTGAAGATGACATGAGCCACAACTAGCAGCACCCGCTGCTAAATTGTCGGCTCTTATGAATAAAAAACTAACAGGAAAAAGTATCGAACAAGAAAGCGGAGAAGGAAAGTGCAATCGAGTTTTGAAGCTAGGGCTGGATGTGCATTATCGGCAGGTGACAGTGGCGATGCAGGAAGAGGCTGGAGCGATCAAGGCGGTTGGCAAGATGGGCCACGATGGG
>Ga0185299_10001312_pt1 | contig 49622 bp, 41 predicted proteins | sample PaiPotPPA55metaG_FD_128002 | JGI IMG/M metagenome (GOLD analysis project Ga0185299, IMG submission 128002) | Iron sulfur acid spring bacterial and archeal communities from Banff, Canada, to study Microbial Dark Matter (Phase II) - Paint Pots PPA... ... | reverse complement strand
CTCGATTGCACTTTCCTTCTCCGCTTCCTTGCTCGATACTTTTTCCTGTTAGTTTTTTATTCATAAGAGCCGACAATTTAGCAGCGGGTGCTGCTAGTTGTCGGCTCATGTCATCTTCAGCCCTGGGTAAGGCCAATCGGAGAAGCGTCCTGAAAGTGGCGCCCGAAATGGATCGCATCGACACGAGACATACAGATAATGGGTTCGTCTTTGAGGTTTGTCGCGTCGGTTAGGCGCTCACCCTTGTCGGTCGCCACTCGTGAGGCGCTTCGTTCTCGTCGTCGTCCTCCCGACTTCGCCCCGTCGTCTGAAACTCCGGGAGGCTACGTCGGGCAGGTTGTCCTCGAATCCTGGCGAGCGGAGTGATGGAGTTTTGGAGTACTGGAGTATTGGGCCTTGTCCGAATTGCACCTCGCGACCGCGAGGTTGGGGATGCTTTCAGGGCGATTTCGTGTCCTGCCCGTACCCAGGGCTGAAGCCCTGGGCTATTCTGTTTTGCCATTTCATGGCAGGATGCGCTTCGCGCCCATACGCCCATTCGCCGTTTCGCTCTTTCACCTGGCCAGCACCACGAGATCCGTCGGTTCGGGGAGGACGAAAGGGAACGGAAGCAGGTCGGAGCGGCGGAGTTTCCATCGCGAAAAATCGAATCCCTTGATTTGGGTCTGTTTCCAAGCAGGATCGACAGAGATTTGTTCGAGGTCGGCTCTAGTCACCACGGAGACGGCGGACGGCGAGCTATTCATGAAATGCACAACCTCCGACGGCGAGACGTGAACTAGGAAAGGGTTAACCGAGTATCGGAAATACCAAATGAGACTTTGTTCATCGTAGCTGACGAACGCGACTTGGGTCTGTGAACCCAGCGATGGCTTAACGCTTTCATAGGCAGTCTTGGATGGGAAATAGGGAGCCACGAAAGCAAACCCGGCGAAGGCGATCAGCAAATACAAAGCGACAGCGGCTGCGGCTAACGCGCGAGCGGCGCCCGCAGGCGGCACACTCCTGGCGATCAGGATAGCCAGAAGGGGGAACGCGGGCAGGGTATAATGAGGGAGCTTGGTCTGGATCAGGGTAAACACCAAGAATACCAGCACGACACCGCCCAGGAGATACCGTTCTGGAAGGTCAATACCTCGACGGAGACGCGATAACGCGTTTGGCAGATAGATGCACCAAGGGAAAAAGCTGAAAAGAATGGTGACTAGATAAAATGGAAGTGAAAGGCAATAGCCAATCAGACCATTGGCGCCATGACTCTGCATTGGGGCGACTGATCTCATCACCACGTGTCGGCCGATGCCGATGGCAAAGAATTCGCCCTTGGTTGCGATCAAGGCTGGGATGCCCCAGGCGCCAACGATCAACACAAAAATCGCGAGGCCTAACAACGCGGAACCCGCATGCAACGAAAAGCGTCTCTTTTGGGATAGATAAAAGATCGCCGGGAACAGCATCGGAAGCAGGGCAATTGGGCCTTTGGCTAAAAAACCCAACGCCAGGGACACGTAAAACCCAAGCCAAAGCAAACGCGATCTCGGGTTGCCGGTCCGTTCCCAAGCGATCCAAGTGGAGCAAAGGAAGAAGCAGACCATGGGCATATCGGCGACCGCAGCCCGACCATGAATGAATAGCTGGAGACAAGTGCCGAAGATGATTCCAGCCCAGAGTCCAATTTTACGGCCGTAGAGGCGAGCGCCCCAAAGAGCGGTGAGGACAGCGGTGGCCGCGGCAAATAGAACTGAGGGTAGCCGGACCGAGAAATCACTCTCGCCGAGCAATAGGGTGCTGCCCACCTGACACCAATAAATCAGGGGTGGCTTGTCGAAACGGTACTCACCGTTGACCCGCGGGATTAAGAAATCGCCGGTTTGACGCATCTCGCGCGATGCTTCCGCAAAGCGCGGCTCATCGCGATCGATGAGCGGGAGCGTATTGTTCCCAACCGAATCAATGATGATGACCGCGAGGAATAGGAGAAGCAGGGGGCGAATCATTGGAGGACGTATTCCTTGGGGAACGCCGGGAACGCCGGGAGCGCCGGGAACCGGAAACGCCGAGGCGTTTGCTGTCGTAGGCCAGACAGCTTTAGTGCTTGCCTGATTCTCAACGTAAGATGAACTCTCAAAGGGTGGTACCATCGCAGGAAAATCGGCCTCGCGCAGTTGCGCTCCCAGCGTGGCTCGATCCATTGATCTGGTTGATCGTTTTGATCGTGGTGGCCTGCCTGGGATTCTATTTCGACCACATGGTCGTCGGAGCCATCGCGGGTCATCAAATTAAATGGCTGGAGACTTTCGCCGGCTGGTTATCGAAATTGGGAGATTGGCCCGAGCTAATGGCTTATGCGGCGGTCGCATTAATCGGATTGGGCTTCGCCCGAAAACGGACTTTGGTCAAAGTGATTCTCTGCATGATCATCGCGAGCACGTTGGCGGGAGGGCTCACTAACGGTGTACGGTTGGTTTCCGGAAGAGCGCGCCCCAATAATACTGAGGCGCCAGCCGGCTGGTACGGGCTTTGGTACCAGGGACAATGGCTACTCGGGAAATACAAGTTCCATTCTTTTCCATCCGGACATACCGCTACCGCGTTTGCCTTCTTTGGAACCATCGGGTTTGCCTACCGGCGCCGTTGGGCGTGGAGTTTCCTGATCCTAGCCAGCGCCATTGGCTGGTCGCGTCTCTATGTGAATGCGCACTTTTTTTCCGATGTGCTTGTCGGGATGGTCGTCGGGCTATTCTTCGCGCAGTTGACGTGGGAAAGGGCGGGACCCGGGGTGGCAAGATTTCTGGAGGGAAGGGCATCGCGCGAGGTGGCCCGGAAGTAATCAGTAATCAGACTTCAGAGACGGGAGCCGCGCCGAATTTAAAGAAAAATTAGCCGCGCATTCCATAGGAGTATCATCACGCAAAGTGCGCTGTGAGGCGCGCGGCAACGTCCGAATGCACCTCAGTGACTGATTACTGATTACTTCGAGCCACGTCCCATCGTTCGCCACCTCTAAACATCGTCGTCGCCCACCGCTCCTTTTTTATTGGTGAGGCCACGGAGTTTGCCCTCGATAAAGGCATCCAGGTCGCCGTCCATCACGGCTTGGACGTTGCTGGTTTCGACCCCGGTACGATGGTCTTTGACCATCTGATAGGGCTGGAAAACGTAGGATCGGATCTGGCTTCCCCAGGCGATTTCCCCTTTCTCGCCGTACTGGCGATCGATCTCCGCTTGCTTCTTGTCTTGTTCGATCTGGAGCAGTTTCGCCTTCAACATGTTCAAAGCCATTTGCCGGTTACGGCCCTGGCTGCGTTCAGCCTGACAAGCGACCACTAACCCCGTGGGTACGTGAGTGATCCGGACTGCGGTCTCAACCTTGTTTACGTTCTGGCCGCCTTTGCCGCCACTCCTGAAGGTGTCAATGACAAGGTCAGCCTCGTTCACCTCAATGGCCACGTCGTCTTTGAGCTCAGGCACAACGTCCACACTGGCAAAAGAGGTATGTCGGCGTTTGTTCGCATCAAACGGGGATATGCGGACCAGACGATGGACACCGCGCTCGGTTTGTAAATAGCCGTAAGCGTATTCGCCGCTTACAAGAATGGTAACTGATTTGACGCCGGCCTCATCCCCTTCTTGGATGTCGACGATCTGGTTGGAAAACCCGCTGCGTTCAGTCCAGCGCTGAACCATCCGCAACAGCATATCCGCCCAATCGCACGATTCGGTGCCACCGGCTCCGGCGTGAATCGTAAGAAAGGCATTATTCTTGTCGAACTCGCCCGATAAAAGCATCTTCAATTCGAAGGCCTCGAGCTCTCGGGTCAGATTTTCATACTCGCCGTTTACCTCGCGGAAGGTGTTCTCCTGGCCGGAGGGGTCTGTTTCTTCCTTAGCCAGGGAGAGAAGCACTTCCAGGTCGTCGGCCTTTTCGGTCAATTGAGAAAACGGCAAGGTTTTCGCGCGTACGGTCGAAGCCTCGTCGATCACCTGTTGGGCACGCTCCTTATTGTCCCAGAAAGCAGGTCCTGCCATCAACGTTTCCAGCTCACTCAGGCGAGCTTTCAGCTTGGGATAGTCAAAGATACCTCCGAAGTTCGCCTAAACGGCTCTTGAGCTCTTCGACTTTGATGGCCTGAAAATCGATTTCCATGAGCTAGACAGTTCGCTCCAAACCGAGGGAGTGTAAAGGGCGTGTGGGCGTAAAGCGAACACGTAGGGCTCCGCGATCAGATGGGACTTAGGCGACTCATGGGACCTATGGGTCAGTCACATTAGTCCCATGTGTCTCATAGGTCCCATCCGGTAGCAGAGACCTACGTCTTCGGGTTACGCCCACACGCCGATACGCCGAACGCCCATCCGCTAATCCCGTTTCATCTTGGCAAGCGTAACCCCTTTTTCTTAGAGTCATTTTCCTTAGAGCCATCCAAAGGAGCAATCCTGAGAGAGTTTCTTCCCGGCAGGCCTCCCGAATACAGAGATCAATGAATACATCCAAATCATTTATTGCGGTTGCGCTACAAATTGCGGCCTGCGCCGGTTTGCTTACCAAGGATGGGAAAGCGAGCCCTATCAATACCGGGGCCGGCGATGACGCCCGCATCGGAGAGCGGATCGCGAAAGTCAGAGAAAGATTGTCTCAGACAGCGAACGAGGAAATCTCCGGCATGAGAGAGGTCAACGGAGTCAGAGTCGATTGGTGGAATTGGCACAAGGGTGGGGGTAAACGTGGCTGGGGCAATGGCAGCCGAGGCAATTGGGGCAACGGTGGCTGGGGCAACGGCGCCGGTTTCCGCATTGCTCCGGGCTGGGCTAATATTGGCTGGCCGAACGGCGGTGTCCTAGTTGCCCCGGGCTGGGTCAAATACTGGTGGAATCACTAGACGCACGTTTTACGTTTCAAGTTTTAAATCGAGGTATTAAGTTGGGCCGAGGCATCGCTTGACCTTCCCTCAAAGCGGGAGACTTAGAACCTTTCTAGCGCTTCGCGCCTCGATCCCAGGCCGCATTGCCGTATCGCACGCTCACTCATGCGCGCAAATGCCCGCTCGCCGAAAAGCCGTTGTTCTGCTTTCAGCTTGGCAAGCGTAACCCGTTTTTCCTACAGTCGTCTAAAGGAGGAACCTGAGAGGAAACGGTCTTCTCAGGTTGGCCCCTAGATATCCAGACAAATGAATACATCGAAATCACTGATTGCGGCTGCATTACAGATTGCGGCCTGTGCTGGTTTGCTTCCGAAGGACGGGAAAGCGAGTCCCATAGACACCGGGGCCAGCAATGACGCACGGATTGGCGATCGCGTGGCGAAGGTCCGACAGTTATTGGAACAGGCCGCGACTGAGCAAATGACGGCAACGAGAGAGGTAAATGGGGTCAGAATAAACTGGGCCGATTGGCACAAAGGCGGCCATTGGGGCAATGGCGGTCATGGTAGAGGCTGGGGTAACGGAGGTAGAGGAGGTTGGGGTAACGGCGGCAGAGGAAGTTGGGGCAATGGCGGCTGGGGTAACGGCGGCGGCTTTCGCGTTCCCTTCGGTTGGGCCAACATAGGATGGCCGAATGGCGGCGTTATTGTAGCGCCGGGCTGGCACAAGTACTGGTGGAATCGCTAGGCCACTAAGGGTTTTAAGTTTTAAGTTGTAGGTTTTAGGTCTTAAGTTCCGATTGTTCCGCTAAACCCTTCGCGGACCCGGGAACTGGTAGCCTGTAAACGAGAAACCCGTAACCTATAACTTAGAACCTGTAACTGCCGCGTATGGAAGTGTCGCCTGTCGAGTTGCTGATCTTTCAGCCAACGCCGTTCTGCAACCTTAACTGCACTTATTGCTATCTACCCGATCGCAAAGACAAACGGGTCATGGATGTTGGGATCGTCCGGACCACGGTGGAGAAGCTGAAGGAAGAACAACTCCTTGCACCCGGCCTGGGAATTATCTGGCACGCGGGCGAGCCGACGGTGGTCCGTCCAGAGCAGTATGCGGCTTATTTCGCACCGATTCGCGAAGTGCTCGGGGACTTAGAATATGTGCAACACTTCCAAACAAACGGTACGCTGATTGATGATCACTGGTGCGAATTTATCGCTGAGCATCAAATTGCAGTCGGTGTCAGCATAGACGGGCCCGGCTACATTCACGACCGCTCTAGAAAATCCTGGAGCGGTCGCGGGACACTCGACAAGACGTTGCGCGGGATCCAAGCGTTGAAGAAACATGACATCCCTTTCCACACGATTTCGGTGATCGGCGAGGCGTCTCTTGATCACGCCAAAGAGATCTATGATTTCCTGGTCTCTCTGGAACCGGTTCTGATTGGGTTCAACGTCGAGGAACAGGAAGGCGTCAATCAGACGTCGACCCTGGCAAATCGGTCTGATCGCGTAGAACGGTTCTTCCAAGAGCTGTACGATTGCGCCCGGGGAAACGCCTTTGAACCGCCGATCCGCGAGTTTGAAAATGCCTGTGGCGCAATCGCTGCGGGTGGCGGCAGCAGCACCAACCAGCAGGTTTATCCCTATGGAATATTGACCGTTTCAGTCGATGGCGCCTTTACGACGTTCTCACCTGAACTGCTAGGAATGAGTGCGAAGAAGTACGGGGCGCTCGAAATCGGAAATGTTAAAACCGACTCTTTTCGAGAGGCATTACAGACTCCGAAATACCACCAGTTAGCTTCTGATATCTTTGCGGGTGTAAAACGTTGTGAAGAGACCTGCGATTATTTCGACGTTTGCGGCGGCGGTGCCCCCGCTAACAAGCTATTTGAAACCGGCAGTTTTGCCGTGGCCGAGACCAATTTTTGCGAGCAGCACCTGAAGATACCGGTTCGAATCGTGCTCAATGACCTGGAGACGACGTTGGCCGGAGCCGGCAAGGCTTTCCCGGCACCGAAGGCCGGCGACAAAGCCCGGCGGATAAGCCCGTGGGAGTAGGGAGCGGTAGCTCGCCTTAGGCTCGCTGCCGAATGGGCGAAATGGCGAATGGGCGAGGTGGCGACGCGAAGCCCGGGATCGGTGCGGCGAAAAACTCGGCGCGCCGAGGGCGTCTTTTCTACTGTTGATTGCCCGCGCCGGTTTTGAGCCGTTCCGTGGATGTGGCATCGGGGTGGGCGTCCGAAAGTTTGCATCGTCGGTCTATGGTCGATCATTTCGGATATCTAATTGGCGATGGCATACGCACGGCGCGGCTCAAAACCGACGCGATGTACATCGAGGAAGGTGGCTACATCCTCGGCGCGTCGAGTTTTTCGCCCTACCGGTCATGGGCTTCGTACCGCCGTTTCGCCCACTCGCCGTTTCGCCCATTCGCCTTTGTATTGGCTATTCCGAGAACATCTCCTGCAACTCTTTAACTTCGCGGCGGGAAACGAATTGCTTAAACGACTCGTTGTTAGTGCGTTTGGCCAAATAGGTCTTCAACACCTTCTCGAGCAAGCCAGGTAAGTCTCCGAATGGGATGCCGTGAAAAACTTCGCGGGCTAACACTTCATCCTGGCCGCTGCTGCCGCCAAAGAAGACGTGATAGCCTTCGGCTTGTTCGCCGCTCTGGCCTATCTGAACACCTAAAAGACCGATATCGCCGATATAATGTTGTGCGCAGGAGTTCGGACAACCGGTTAGATGAATATTGATAGGCTGATCAAGCGACACCCGTTTCTCCAAGTATTTACCGAGCTCGATGGCTTGTCCCTTGGTGTTGGTGGCAGCGAATTTACAGCCGGTATTACCGGTACAGGCAATCAAACCCCCAGTGATGCTAGTCGCTTCGTGGTGCAGGCCAATCCTTATCAGGGAACGCTTAACCGTTTCCACATAAGCATCCGGCACATTGGTGATGAGAAGGTTTTGCCAGACAGTTAGCCGAAGATCGCCATTGCCATAGTTCTCGGCTAGGTCCGCGATCCGGCGCATCTGGCGAGTGCGTAATCGTCCAACCGGGATGGCTATCCCGATGTAATTCAAGCCTTTTTGTTTTTGTTTATAGACGCCTAAATGACCATGCAAAATTGGCGGATGAGCCGGTCTGCAATCAGTCAGTGGGAGACGTTGGAGCGGGAAGGCTAATTTTTTTTCCATCTCCTCCACAAACCTCGGTATACCCCATTTATCGATCAGATATTTCAGCCGCGCTTTCTTCCGATTGGTGCGATCGCCGTGCTCAGCAAACACTCGGATGATGGCGGCGGCGACGGCGACACTTTCTTCCGGCTTAACCACGATACCGGCGTCGGCGGCAAATTGAGAATGTCCGGTGATCCCGGCTAACTGAACCCGGAGATAGATTCCTGGTGGTATCGGTTTACCTTCCGGAACTGTCACTGCGATAAACCCGATATCGTTCGTATCGGCTACCACGCTGATAGCGCCTCCGCCATCGAACCCGACATTGAACTTTCTCGGGATGTTATAGAGATCCCGGTTGTTCAAAATGTAATAGTGAAGCGCGGTGGCGTAGGGCTGGGTGTCGATGAGTTCCGCCGGGTCGATCCCGGCCGTTGGGGTCGCGGTAACGTTACGGATATTATCGACCCCGGACCCTCGTGAGGTCAGGCCCAACTCCTGGAGCTTTAACAGAACCTTAACGATGTGTTTTGGGGCAATTTCCCGAATTTGAAAGTTAGCTCGGGTGGTAATGTCTGCGTAGCCTGCGCCCCAGTCGTCCGCGATGCCGGCCAAACCTCGCAACTGGTTGGCGGTAAGCCGGCCTGCCGGAACCCGGCATCTCAGCATGAAAGAGTCTTGGGTTGGAGCGACATGGAAAAGCCCGTGATAACGGAACCGGAACATATCCGCCTTATCCGGGAACTTATTCTCTTGGGCATGGGCGAGCAGCTTGTCCCAGATATCGAGCCCGTGCTGTTCCAGTTTCCAGACTTCTTGCTCGCACAGATCCGAAATCGGGGTCCCGAAAACCGTATCTTCAGAGCCCGTTTGCGGCGCCGCTTGGTTTTCCAAGCCCGGCGCCACCGCAGCGGTGATGCGACCGTCAGAAAGAGTCCCGACAAACGGGTTTAATTTTCGGGCGGAAACCCCAGCAAAGAACCCTTGCAGATACTCTTTCTGTTCATCGGTGAAAGCTTCGGGGATGGTCGAATTCATGGAGCGGTTTGCGGTTAGCAGTTAGCGCTTACCTGTTGGCTGTCAGCCGTCGGTGGAACTTCGTGCTCGTCCTCACGCGATCCGTTGTTATCCAACCCCGGGGCCGGACGGCGTTGTCTTTTCGGTTACCTTACCGGACCCGCTTCGGCGATAGCGCCAGTTGGGACCGCGTCCTTAGCTGAATCTTTCTTTTGGCCATAGGTTAGGTAAAGGGCGAACCCGGTGAAGACTGAGCCTCCAATAAAGTTACCGATAGTGACCGGTATCTGGTTCCAGATCCACCAATCAGCGATGGTGGCTTTCGCCCCAAAAAGGATACCGGCTGGGATGACGAACATGTTCACGATCGAATGCTCAAATCCTTGAGCAAAGAAAGTGAAGATGGGAAGCCAAGCGCCTACCATCTTTCCGAGGGTAGACTTTGAGGTCATCGCCATCACGACTCCGAGGCATACCAACCAGTTACAAAGGATGGCTTTCACGACAGCGGTTAGAAGGCCGAACGTTCCGAACTTGGCGTAGCCTAAGGTTTTGGCGTCGGCGATAGCAGCGATTTTCGCAGCGATACCGGAAGCGTCACTGCCATGGCCAGACATGGTCAGCGCTCCGTATAAAAGGACCGCGTAAAAGACACTCCCGATCAGGTTGCCAAGTAAGACCCACCCAAAATTGGTGAGCATCCGGGAAAGGGAGAGTTTTCCGTCGGCAAAAGCCAACGGCAATAAGGCAAAGCTGCCCGTGGCGAGTTCCAACCCAAGGACCACAATCATGGCGAAACCCACTGGAAATACAACGGCTCCCACCAGAGGTATCCCCGATTGAACGGTTGCGGTGACCGCGAGACTGGTTGCGACACCGAGTAATGCGCCCGAGAGGAAGCCTCGGATCAAGAGGTCTTTGGCGGGGAGGGAGCCTTTCGCAATCCCGGCGCCAACCATATTGGAGACGACTTCCAGAGGCGGAACGTAGTCCATATGGGGTGGTGGGAGCGAGAAATGTGCCAGAGGGCGTGGGGCGGGTGATTGGTGAAAGGTGATTGGTGGGGCGAGGTGAGAGGTGACGGGTGAAAAGTGAAAGGTGTCATTGTGGTCGCGTTCGTCGTTGTCCTCGAAAGTCCGCATGTTGGGCGGCGACGGACCTTCCCTCGATCGTGGCTAAAACCTTCCGGGGAAATAGGCCGAGAAGGGGCACCAACTTTTCTTGGACGCGGGTGGGAAAAGCACCCCGGAAGAAGCGATGGGATAGAAACGCCTAAATGCTAATGCAATTGAGTTTTTTGCACGAATTGGTCAAAAGTTGACAGGGAAGTAGGGCAAGGCTTTGTAAAGAACCTTTTATTGCGAGATATCAACTACGGCAACACTACCAGCATCTCTATTCGCAACATACAAAGTATTTCCATTTGGAGCGATCACCAAACCATAGGGGTCGGCATTGTCACCCATCGGCATCGGTGATCCGACTACCTGATGAGGTTGCGTCTGGACCATCACAACCTGATTTAAGTTTTGATTTACGACGTACAGAAACTGGCCGTCGGGCGTCACGGTAAGCTCTCCTAACCACTCCAGGGTTTTTGGATGCTGTCTCGGCATGACGGCAAACTTAGCTGCAACCCAGTCCACCGTATTAATCCCCACCAGATGCCTGAAAAAGTTAGCCACGAACAGGCGTGAATTTGTCGGGTTGATCGCCATTGCCCACGGCGACGAGATTTTTCCCAACCCGATATTGGTCTTCACGATCGTCTGCGAAGCGATGTCGATCTGGTCGATAAAACCACTAAAACTTATTACGTACGCTGAGGTCCCATCGGCAGTGAAGCTAATATCACCAGGGCCGGATATAGCGATGGTTGTCAGAATCGCCAAGGTGGATGTGTCAATGATGTATAGGACCTGGTTGTTGACATCAGCCGCGTAAAGCTGTGTACCGTCGGGAGTTACAGCCAGACTATGCGGCCAAGCTCCTGATGGTAATGAGATGGTGTTAGAGACAGTGTTGGTTGCGGTTGAAATAACTGAGATCGAGTTAGTAACGTAACCACCAACGTAAACTGTCGTACCATCCGGGGAAACCGTTACGGAAAATGAATCGCTTCCAGTTGGGATAGTGGCGGCGACCGCATTTGTGGAGGTGTTGATTACTGAAACGCTTTTTGAAGAGCTATTGGCTACATATACATAATCTCCATTTGGAGTCACGCCAAGCCGAGTTGGTGACCCGCCGACATTTATCGTCGTTGTCACGGTGTTCTTTGGAAGCGGAACCACTGTTGCCGACGAGTCGGTGCTAACTTGTTGAGCGAGTCCAGAGGAAGCACTCAATATTGATAGTGCAGCCGCGAAATAAAATGCTATTGATGGCGCGACGCCTTTTCTAGGAATCTTCATAAGATAAGAGAGCTTCCGCAGGGAAAGCGCGGAATGGGAGGTTCCTGCGCAATGGAGGCTAGCCCTATCTCGTTTGCGATGTCGAGTCTAATCCAAAATCGGCAGCTGAAAATATCCGCATCTCCAAAGCGCTATCGAAGTATCTGGGCGCCGCTTCCACAGATAGTAATATCGGGATCGTCAAAGTCGCCTATTTTGGGTTAGAGCTTTCCACCCCGCCGAACTTCGTCGCGTAGTCGTCAAGTTGCTGATAATAGGGAGCGGCGTCTTCGTAGATTTCGTCGAATAATGCGGCGAGCTTTTCGTAGCGAGGAACCCAGTCAGGGTTCGGGATGATTTCTTCGTCCAATTGGATCAACTGGTTGGCGGCTTCGCCCAAGGAGGAATAAACGCCGGCGGCCACCCCGGCGATCATGGTACAGCCCAATATACTGGATTCGGTGTGTTTGGTGGTCCGGATCGGGGTTCGATAGATACTGGCTTTGATCTCAAGCCAGAGACGAGTTTTGGCTCCGCCGCCACTTGCGACCATGTATTTCATGGGGTTACCACTCTGTTCCATGATCGAGAGGTTCCGGCGAGAAGCGAAGGCTACTCCTTCCATCACCGCCCGGTGCAGGTGTCCACTTCCATGGGCATAGGTTAGACCGAAGAATTGAGCACGAGCATTCCGGCGCGATCCCAAACGTTCTCCATTCAGGTAAGGTAAAAAGATCAAGCCATCGGCGCCGGGCGGAGCGGATGCCGCGACGTTAACCAACTCATCATAGCCGACCTGGTTATCATGAAAGGCTCGGCGCGCCCAACGGACCGCATCACCTCCGGCATCCAAAATCGTGAAAGCGCTCCAACCTTCGTCGATGCCAAGAACGTTGCTGATAATAGGGTGAAGAACCGCGCGTTCTGTCTGCAGGGTTAGCAAGGTCGAAGTACCGGTGGAATCAGAACCGACGCCGACGCGGCTGACGCCAGACCCAAGAAGAGTGACTGGGAAATCGCCGGCCCCGACCGCCACCGGGGTGCCGGTCAATAGGCCGGTCTCGGCGGAACATTCGCGCGTAACCGTGCCGACCAAATCGGTAGGACGTTTGATTTCAGGGAGGATCTCTTGTTTCAGCCCCAAGATCTGCACCAGTGAGGGGCTCCAGGTCCGTTTCTCGATATCGTACAGATAGGTCGTGGAAGCCTCAGGATGATCGATCGCCTGGTTACCGGTTAATCGGAAGTTGATATAATCTTTAACAATGAGGACCGAAGCGGTCTGGCGGTAGACGTCCGGATGTTCTTGCTTGAACCACAGGAGCTTGAATCCCGGCCACGCCGTAGCTGCCGGATTGCCAGCGTCAGCCAGTAGTTTTTCTTGGTCGTGCTGCGCCAGGAATTGATCGAGCACACCCCGCGTCCGTTTGTCATTCCAGAGGGGAGCGTAGTCGACCACGGGAACACCGCCTTTGTCTAGCAGGACAGTGCCATGCATCTGACCACAACAGGCGGCGGCGATGATCCTCGAAGCGGCATTATCAGTTCTTTCGAGCACCGTCCGAATGCAAAGGACAACGCCTTTCCACCAGTCTGATGGGCGTTGTTGCGACCAACCGAAGTGAGGCACTTGCTGGTCGTGTTCGGCCGCATGGAAAGCCACGATCTCGCCGTTAAGATCGCTTAAGGCAGCCCGCACACTGCCGGTACCTATATCGATAGCCAGGAAAAGATCTTTGTTTGGGGGCATAGGAGAGGAGCCAGAATCCAGAATCCAGGAGTCAGGAGGCTGTGGGGTGAAACATGTTTGGGGGCAAATGAGGGTTCAAGTGATCAGTAATCAGTATGTCAGTGATCGGTGACTTAACCGCCAATGACAGTCTGGCGGTTTCAAGACGCCTTAAACGTACCGAGTATTGACCTACTGATTATCGTTCTAGACAAGGTGTATTTCTGTTCCAGCGTCTAACTGATCCCAGACCCTCCTGACTCCTGGATCCTGAATTCTGGCTCCTCTTATCTCGCCGCTGCTCTACCCCGAAATCCCGTCTGGAGCAGCACCGCCAGCAGAATAATGACCCCTTTAACCACGTTCTGATGGTAACCAGGGACGTTCTGAAGGTTCATGAAGTTGCTAATAATTCCCAGGACGAGCACGCCGATGATGGTGTTCATGGCGGTGCCGCGACCGCCCATCAGGCTGGCGCCGCCAATGACGACCGCTGCGATTACATCGAGTTCCATGCCGATACCAACGACCGGCGATCCAACGCCCGAACGCGCGGCTTCGACCATCCCGGCCAGCGCGCTCAATCCGCCGGAAATTACATAGACGGCGAACACGTACCAACCGACCCTGATGCCTGACAAGCGCACGGCTTCCTGATTGCTGCCGATGGCTTGCACGAGTCTTCCAAACGCGGTCAGCTTAAGGATAAAGACGGTGACGAGAAAGACGGCCAGGGCGAGCAAGACCTGGTTCGGAATGCCCCATAAATTGTTTTGCCCGAAATCGGTGAGAACGGCCCCTTTGTCGCCGACATAAATAGGATGACCTTCAGAAATGATCAGCGCCAGGCCCCGAGCAATGGTCATCATCCCAAGCGTCACCACAAAGGGCGGCATGCGATGAACCGAAGTGAGGTAACCGGAGATGGCGCCAAGGAGGCAGCCAGCCGAGACGGTCAGCAGAATTGCCACTGGTATCGGCAGGTTATGGTTCGCGATAAAATCCGCAGTTAGTACGCAGCCTAAAGCTGAAACCGATCCCACCGATAGATCGATGCCTCCCGTCAGGATCACTAACAGCATGCCCATCGACGAGATCGCAATCGGCGCGGTTTGCCGCAGTACGTTCGCTTGATTGCGAGGCGTGAGGAAAGTATCGGAGAAGGCTGAGGCCGCGATAAAGATCAACAAACCAATGATGATCGTATTGTAGCGGCCGATAAAATTGATCGCGGACCGAAACGAGAAGGGATCAGGCGCTTTTGACGATGTGCGGCGAGAATCGCCAGAGACAGTGCTCATGCTGCGCGGTGTCCGTTAGAGAAGGCTAGTTCCATGACATTGCGTTCGTTGATCTCTTCCTGGTTCAAGATTCCGGTCACCCTCCCTTGGTTCATCACTAAGATGCGGTCGCTTAGGCCGATGATTTCCAGAAGCTCGGAGGAGATAACCACCACGGCAACTCCGCGCTCGGCCAACTGCTCGATCAACTGATAGATCTCGGCTTTCGCGCCCACATCCACACCGCGGGTGGGTTCATCAAACAAGATCACTTTGAATCGTTCGCTGAGCCATTTGGCCAGCACGACCTTCTGTTGGTTACCACCGGAAAGGCTGCCTGCCGGCGTCTCTCCGTTCGGCGTTTTTATGTCTAAGTCTTTAATTCGCTGATTGACGAAGGAGCGTTCCTTGCGCAGAGCGACCATTCCAACCCAATTGGTAAAGGCTTTTAAGGAAGGGAGGGTGATGTTTTGCGTGATGGGCAAGCTCAGTACCAATCCATGCGCTTTTCGGTCTTCCGGGATGAGCGCGATGCCGGCGTTGACCGCATCTCGAGGCGAGCGGATCTGCAATTTCCGGCCGTACAAATAGATTCTTCCCGCGTCGAGGCGATCTGCGCCGAATATCGCCCGAACGGTTTCAGTTCGCCCGCTGCCTACCAAGCCAGCAATTCCCAGAATCTCACCGGCGTGAACCGCAAAACTAACGCCTCGTACCGCTCGACCCTGGTGAATATCTTCGACCCGCAACACTTCTTCTCCTGCGGTTCTATTTGATTCCGGAAAGAGCTGGGTAATCGGGCGCCCAACCATCAGATCGATCAACCGGGAGGGCGTGACGTCAGAAATCGAGCGAGTGGTCACGATCTGCCCATCTTTGAGAACCGTTACTCGATCGGCGATGGCAAAAATTTCTTCCAGCCGATGAGAAATATAAATAACACTCACGCCCCGTTGAGCGAGCGTCCGCACGAGCTCAAGCAGCCGGGTCGCCTCTTTTGGGGGTAAGACCGCAGTTGGTTCATCCAGAACCAGGACCTTAGTTTCGGCGGAGAGAGCTTTAGCGACTTCCACGACTTGTTGTAGCGAGACAGGAAGACGCCTGACCAATTCGCCGGGATCAATGGCGAAGCCGATTTCTTCCAAGAGGCGTTTCGCTTTTCCCTTTAGCCCGGCCCAATCCATGACTGCGCCCAGGTGGCCTAGGCTGATGTTTTCGGCAACGGTCAAGTCAGGGGCCAACACCAGCTCTTGGTAGATAACCCTAATCCCAAGAGCGTGCGCGGTGTGCGGGCTTATGATCTCGGCGATCTGACCGTTGATTCGAATGCTGCCCTGATCCCGCCGTAGTGCACCGGAAAGGATCTTCATCAAAGTCGACTTTCCGGCGCCATTTTCCCCAACGAGAGCGTGGATCTCTCCCGCCCGTAGGCTAAAGCTCACTTCCTTCAACGCCTGAACGCCCCCAAACGCTTTCGAAATGCCCATCATCTCGACACTCCACACTGGCTGGCTGGGCTCGGGCCGAGGATGATCCATATCAACCAAAGGGCGATCGCCCGCTAGAACACTGCGTTCGGATCGATGAATTTGTCGACGTTATCTTTGGTTATGGCCGCGGGTTCCGTATACGAAACTTTCGGAAAATTCGCCGGTAGTTCTTTTTTGATGGCTTTAACCAGAATATCAACGCCGGTGGAGGCCACGAGTTTCGGGTTGTTCAGTCCCGTGGCTCCATAGGTTCCGGCCTTGATCGCCTGAAGCGCTTCCTTTTGGCCATCCGCTGCCGCGAACACGAAGATGTCTTTCATCGGCTGCTTGCCGGCCTCTTGGATAGCCTTGATGGCGCCTAGAACCATGCTGTCGTTCTCGCCCAAGACCACATCGATGTCTTTGTGAGCAGTTAGCAGGTCCTCCATCGCTTTCAGCCCGCCTTCCGTGGTCCAACCGCCCCAGCCTTGGCCCACCACGATATAACTAGCCTTCCCGAATTGGCGAAGCTGCGCCTCTGTAATTCCGCGGAAAACGGCGTCCCGGCGATCTTCGCCGACCACGTTGCCCTGTTCGCCACTGAGAAGAGCAATGTGCGGGGTCTTATCGCCGAAAGCGCCGGCGAACCACTCCCCGACCTTCAAGCCATTTGCCGTATTATTCGACTGTACGGTGGTTACATAATCGGCGGCGGGATCGATCGAGCTGTCGATAATCACGACCGGGACACCCGCTTTCGCGCACTCTTTGGTAACCGGCACCAGACCTTTGGCATCCTTCGGATTCAAGATCAGGCCGTCGATGCCTTTGGCCAGCATATCTTCGACATCGGCGATTTGCTTCATCATGTCGTCTTGAGAATCGGCGGAGATGACGTTAGCACCGAGCTTCTTGGCTTCTTCTTCGGCAGCCTTTCCCTGGGCGGCAAAGTAGGGCGCGTTCAGAGTCTTCATGGCGACGCCGATCCGAAGTTGTTTCTCTGCCTGGGCAGATTGAACCAGCGAACCAAATAGGGCGAGGGAGACGCCGAGGAGAGCAGACGTGTGTAGCAATAGGTAGAAAGAAGAACGGGGCATTGGGTATTGCATAGGAATCAGGGGAACTGGAGACAGCGCTGTGGGATCAGGATATCCGGAACAGAGCGTAGTATTGCTACCCAAATGTATTCATCAAGTATTTTCTTGAGAAGCTGTTCATCGAGAGTACAAGTTCATCCACGGGCCGGAGCTTTTAGCTCCAGGAATGAGGTTGTCTTGAAGCTTTCCCAATGGATTCGGGCGTCTGGCTGCAAGGTCCGGGCTCAGCCGGGTTCCCCCTTTTCGGTTGCACGCTCAATTGAACCGCTCAAACAGAAATTTCTTTTTATTGTTGTATTACTACTGTAAAAGCACCATTTTGGCTCTGGTTCGCCAGTCGCTTTAACCCGCCTGAAATCCCTTCTTACCACTCCCATGAGTTCGGCTAATTCTCTCTCGCCTTTTCTGGCCTTCGTGAACCCGGAGACTTTACAAATTCAGCCCAATACCGGCGGCTATAGGAAATATGTTCGTGAGTTAGATGGCATTTACGAGGATCAAACCAGCTTTCGAAAGCTGGTGGAAACCTGCGGAAACGAAGTTGCTTACCGAGTGGAGGAGGCGCGGTTCACGGACGGAGGGAGCGATCTGATCACAGGTATTAGCGCGTTGGAGCCCGGCAGGGTCGGGTCAGAGTTTTTCATGACTCGAGGACATCTGCATCAGCGCGCGGACCGACCTGAAACCTACTACTGCCTGACTGGGCACGGCATCTTGCTGATGGAAAGTTTGGAGGGCCGAGTCGAAGCAGCCGAAATGAAGCGGGGCAGCCTGGTTTATGTGCCACCATTTTGGGTTCACCGCAGCGTGAACGTCGGCTCGACGATATTCGCGACGCTTTTCTCTTATCCGGCTGACGCCGGCCAAGACTTCGAGATTGTCAGACAGGCGGGAGGCTTCCGCCAATTGGTGGTTGAGGATGGCAAGGAGGGGTGGAAACTGGCTCAGAATTCACGGTATCGCCCTCGCACCGCCTCAGAAATTGAGGGATACGCTGCTCGGACTCGTTGATATAGTGCGCGATCATGGGCCCAAGCTTTCTTCAGACAATTTCTGAGCATCGGCTAGTTCCGGTCATCGAGCTAGACTCCGCGGAAGATGCACTTTTCTTAGCCGAAGCGCTGCTGGGCGGGGGACTCCCCGTAATCGAGCTCACCTTTCGGACGGGCGCCGCCGCTGAATCTATCACCGCGGTCAGGAAGCGATTTCCGGAGATGTTAGTCGGCGCCGGAACCGTCGTCCTGCGGGATCAGCTACAGCAGGCGCTCGACGCCGGGGCGCAGTTCGTGGTTTCTCCAGGGTTTGATCCGGTGCTTACCGAAGCCGTGCTGAAATCCGGAACGCTATATTTGCCGGGCATTGCGACTGCGTCGGAACTGCAAGGAGCATTGGCTTCAGGGGTGACCGCCTGCAAATTCTTTCCGGCCGAAGAGATCGGAGGCACGCGATTTCTACGAGTATTAGCCGCCACTTTCAGGGCTTTTTCCCCGCACTTCGTTCCCACCGGGGGAATCAGCTTGAATAATCTGGAGAGCTGGTTGGCCGAGCCGAGCGTATTAGCAGCTGGCGGTTCCTGGTTAGCCGCCAGACAATGGATTCAGGATAAGGAGTGGGCCGCGATCAGGGAATCGGTCGCTGCCAGTGTACGGATCGTTAAAACGATAAAAAGGACATAACATGGAGTTAGTTTCGGGCCAATTCCCGACCATCCATTTCATCGGCGTTTCCACCAAACAATCCTCGATCATGAACGTGTTCCCGAATTGGGCCCGGGAACTCGGCCTGGGTAACGTCTCGATTAACGGAGTTGATCTGCCTCTGCATGCTCCTCCGGAACTCTACCAAGAGGTGGTGCGCTTCATCCGGAATGACCAGAATTCAAGCGGCGCTTTAGTGACTACTCACAAAATCGATCTCTTTAAGGCAGCTCAGCCGATGTTCGATGAACTGAACTGGTTTGCGGAGTCGATGCATGAAGTGAGCTCGATCTCGAAGCGCGCCGGAAAATTAATCGGGCAAGCCAAGGACCCCGTTTCGGCCGGACGAACTTTGACGGGGATGCTTCCGCAAAAATTTTGGCCGGGCGAGGGGGGGGACGTTTTTTGCATGGGATGTGGCGGAGCTGGGGTAGCGATAACGTGGTTTCTGCTGCAAGGCGATCATCAGTTGGGCACTCCGCAGCGGGTGGTTGTCTCCGATGTGTCGGCGGAGCGCTTGGCTCATCTAAAACAGTTGGTAGACGCGGCGGCCTTGGAAATCGAGGTAGTACTAAATGCCCAGGATAACGATCGCATCCTGGGGAGTTTAGCGGAGGGATCTTTGGTGATCAACGCGACGGGTCTAGGTAAAGATCGGCCGGGCTCGCCCATCACGGACGAAGGCCGTTTTCCGCGTCGCGCGATCGTATGGGAGTTGAATTATCGGGGTGCGCTGGATTTTTTACGACAAGCCGAGCAAACGGCGGCTGAGCGAGCCCTGGCGGTACATGATGGTTGGGAGTATTTTATTCATGGATGGAGCTGCGTGATCGCCGATGTTTTCCACGTGGACATACCGATGGAACAAATTCCGCGGCTGGGTGAGATTGCCGCCAGCGTGAGTGGGAGAAAGTGAAGCGAGTTCTGGTTACACCGCGGTCTTTGACCCACAGCGATCATCCGGCGTTTCAACGGCTGCGTCAGGCAGGTTGGGAAATTGTGTTGGGCCCGAAAGGGCGGCTTCCGAACGAGGCGGAGCTTTGTGAGCTCGTGCGAGGTTGTCTCGGTTGGATCGCTGGGGTTGAACCGGTTAGCCCGAAAGTACTGGCTGCCGCTGACGTGCTCAAGGTGATCAGCCGAAATGGCAGTGGCGTTGATAATATCCCTTTAGGTGAGGCAGCTCAGCGCGGGATCACCGTGCTGCGAGCAACCGGTGCCAACGCGCAAGGCGTTGCCGAACTTACTATGGGACTGGCTTTGACAGCGGCCCGGGGTATCCATTTGGCCGACCGCGCGCTTAAAGAAGGGGTTTGGCAGCGTTCAATGGGCAGCGAACTAAACGGTCGCCAGGTCGCGGTGGTTGGCTATGGACGCATCGGTCAGGCGGTCGCCCGATTGTTTGCTGCTTTCGGTTCGGTCATATCCGTAATTGAGCCTTTAGAAGTTGCTACGGAACCATTTCGCCGAATGAAGCTGGAAGAAGCCGTCCGCGAGGCGGACCTGATCACACTGCACTGTCCGCCCGCTGCGGATGGCAGTCCGCTGTTGACTAAAGCATGGCTAAGCCAGGTGCAACCTGGTCTCACGCTGATCAACACCGCGCGGCGCACTTTGGTCGATGAAGAGGGGCTCCTTCAGCAGCTAGAGAGCGGTCGGATTGCCGCTTACTGCTCAGACGTTTTCGATCAGGCTGACGCTGGCACGGCAAAGTTGAGTGCTCACCCTCGGGTCATAGCCACATCCCATTTGGGGGCTTTCACGCGAGAAAGTGTTGATCGTGCTGCCCTTGAAGCGGTACAAAACCTTATCGTTTTCTTCGAAAATGCCGATGATTGAAGTGGCTCGATATGCCGGTTCCTTGGTTGATAATCTATCGAATCAACCTTCAGGCATCGAGTTGTATTGGCTGGGACAAGCAGGTTTTTTAGTGCAAACACCTCGCATCCGTTTTCTGATCGATGCGTATCTCTCAGATCGTTTGGCGGAGAAATACCAAGGCCAGATTTTTTCGCATGTGCGGCTGGTGGAGCCTCCGATCGCCATCGCGGAAACCCCGGCGCTGGATTTTGTTTTTTGCACGCATCATCACGGAGACCATTTAGATATTCCGACTATTCTTGAGGTCGCCCACAAGTTTCCGGATACGCGTTTCATCGTCCCGGCGGCGAGCGAGCTGGAGGTAGGCCGGGCCGGTCTGAGAACAGAACAGATAATCTGGGCAGAGGCGGATCGCGAGATCCAGTTAACTGAGACTTTAACGGTAATGCCAGTGAAGGCGGCCCATGAGGGCTTCGAATACGATCAGCTTGGACGCCATCGCTTCTTAGGATATCTTATCCAGGTGGAAGCCGGCTTGATCTACCACTCTGGCGATACTATCTGCTATCCCGGTTTGGTGGAGAAGCTGGCTGAATTTGGTACACAGTTGGCACTACTACCAGTCAATGGACGGCGCCCTGAGCTGCGGGAGAAGAATATTCCCGGCAATTTTACGCTGGCTGAAGCGATCCAGCTCTGTGTAGACGCCAGAATTCCCTCTCTCATTGCTCACCATTTTGGGATGTTCTCGTTCAATACCATTGATCCCAAGCTGATTGACCAAGCCGCCACTACCACGAAAAACCGGCTCCAACTCCTGAAAGCAGAGCTGGGGACGCGCTACCTTCTAAAACCATCCGCGCCTTGAAAAACAGCCAACTGACCCCGCGGCCGCGGGGCGAAAGCCATGTTATTTATGGGAGAGGACACTAGTGCCTAGACGACCTCGACCGCCCATCACCAAGGATCCGAATCGGAACCTCCTCGAAATCATATCGACCTCGTTGCAAGACCTGCGTCCTTCGGATCGCAAGGTAGCCGAGTTGACCTTAGCCGCGCCTGACTTTGTGCTGAACGCGACCGTGGATCAGACGGCCCGGCGTTCCGGGGTGAGCGAACCGACGGTGATTCGCTTCTGCGAAGCGCTTGGTTTTTTGGGTTTCCAGGACTTCAAGGTGCGGTTAGCGCAAAGTGTTGCTTTGGGCATGCCGGCCACGCACTCTGTCATTTTGCCGGATGATTCTGTTGGCGTTATTGCGGACAAGATTTTCGACTACAGCATGAATAGCTTGGATTGGGCGCGCAAAAAACTCGACAAGGACGAGCTCGGCAAAGCGGTCGATCTATTATTAGCGGCTAACCGGATTGAGTTCTTCGGTTTTGGTGCCTCCGGTATAGTTGCCTTGGACGCACAACAAAAGTTTCCTTTATTTGGCGTGCCCTGCACGGCGCATTGTGATTCGCACCAGCAGTTCATCGCCTCTTCGATGATGAAGCCCGGCGACGTCGTCGTAGCCATTTCTAACACCGGTCAAACCAAAGGAGTGATTGAAGCCGCCAAAACCGCGCTAGCCAATGGCGCCGCGGTCATTGCTATCACCGGTAAAATTGGCCCGTTAGTGGACCACTGTACCGTGCCCCTGTTGGTGGAAACACTTGAGAACACCGATGTCTATACGCCTACCATTTCGCGGTTAGCAGCACTCACCTTGATCGACATTCTCGCAACCAGCGTCGTCACTCGTCGGGGCCAGGACTATAATTCTCGGGTAGCCGAGATGAAACGGAATCTGGCAGGGATGCGAGGCTCGCTGTAGCGGACTCGCCTCAGGCGAGTTCCCGCCCTACCCTGGCTTTGCCGCAACGCCACCCGTTAGTAACGGCTTGGTCTGTTCCGCGGAAACTTGTTTTCCGCGCGCTTGGATGCCGCGCCAATATTTCAGGGGAAGCATCCCCAGAGCCATGACGACTAGTTGGATGGCGATGAACGTCATCAGACTACCGAACGCCTGATCCATAAAGCCATAGGAGTGCAGACCGACGCCGAGCATGTTAACTCCGAACCAGGACAGACTGACCACGATGTTGCCAAAAACACTCATCACGGCAAGCCCGCGTTCGCGAATTAAGCCTCCCCAGCGGGCGTGAAGAATGATGGCGTTCCACAGCACGATCAGAAGCGCTCCATTCTCCTTCGGGTCCCATCCCCAGAATCGTCCCCAGGATTGATCGGCCCAGATTCCACCGAGGATGGTTCCAACGAAGCTGAACAAGGTAGCAAAGCAAATGATGCCGTACATCATTCGACTGAGCGAGCTGGCGGTTGCTACATTGAACGAGGTGGTAAAAAGGCCGCGCAATATATAGATGATGCCCAAGAAACCGGCCAAGGCCACCGATGAGTAACCAAGGGTCACGACGACCACATGCGTCGCTAACCATACATTGGTGTCTAAAACCGCTCGAAGCATTTCCAGTGAATCGCCATCCAATTGCAAATTGTGGGCGATCAATAGGGTAACAAAACCGATGGTTGAGGCGCACACACTCCCAATCCCGTTTTTGTAAAAACGCTCGAGAAAAAGGCAAAGAAGAACCGAACCCCAACCGACAAAGAGCGCTGAACTATACAGATTGGTAACCGGAGGTCGTCCTTGCAAATACATGCGGACCAAGAGACCGGCTGTATGCAGGAGGAACGCGCAAACGAGCAAAATAACGGCAGTCTTTCCCAGTGTTTTCGGCCACTTTAGCCACGAGAACAGGGCGAATATCAGGACGATGACGTATAGAACCATTGCTTGAAGGAACGGTTGCGCCTGGTTGAACACGTACTCGAGCCGAGGCCGCGACAATTGCCCTGGAATCGTTCTTTCCAGGTACTGATTATACTCTTGGATGATCCGGTTGAATCCGGCCACATCACCGTTGCGATAAGCCGAGATCAGATCTCCATACATGGTAGCAGCATATGGCACTTCTCCAGTGGGGACGGCATTAAACAGTGCGTCGGAGATATGCCACCATCGGTCACCATCAGTTTTACCATTCGGATTCGGAACCGCATAAACGTATCTAGCCTTGCTCAGGGTTTGGTAGCGTTTGGTGAACCAGACGAGGCGCAATAACTCCTGTTGGTTAAAAGGCCGGTTTGCCTCACGATCTCGAACGGCTTGCATACCTGGCTGAAGCACTTGATTGAAAGTCTGCAATTCGGTTGCGAAGTCGGGTGAATCCTCTGCCTGAATACTGTTCTTCAACAGAAGGTAGATCCGCAAAGCATCTCGGAGCTTAAGGATACCGCGCTGGAATGCGTTCCGGGTTTGAGCCTCCGTTTGCGTTGCTAACCCGGCTTGCTTGCCAATCTCGCCGAGGAATGGTGCGCAATCGTTATAAGAGTAGGAAACGGGTTTCCCGTCAGCTTCCTGGCGGCCGAAAAGGCCCAGAATATCAGGACTAGTCACTTCAAAGACCTTGGCGGCATCTGCGCGTCGAGGCATCATGAATACATCGAGTAACCATCGACCCGCCGGCTCGACTTTGCCATCAACCGTATAGGTTCCGTGGTGGTTCATCATCGAAAGCGACATGCGGGCCAATGTATCCATTGGCATTACTCGGCCGCCGACCAGAACCGGAAGTCGGCTAAAGCCTTCGATATCCAACCCGGAAGCCTGCCTGTGGGGCATCGTCTTCGAAATTACCCAGGTCACCAGCACGAGACTAATGAGCCACGGAATAGCCTTCTTCATGAGATCACGCGACGTCTGACAAAACTGGTTAGATGCATCCCGAATTGAATGACCATGCCAAGAGCTATCAGGGCGCAGGAGATATAAGGAATCAGCCAACTGGGATTCTGCACCACTTGGAGGATGGTCGTCGCATCATTGTTATCAAAGCCCGATTGGTAGAAGGTCATGCCTTGGTAACGCAACGGGTGATTCATGTAGATCAGCGTTTCCCGATCTTCATGGTTGGGCGCATCTAGCAGTCGAACTCGGCTCGAGAAGTTTTTGGCAATATCAGTCCCCGCATAACGATCGTGGCTAAACTGAACGAGCTGAATCGCAAAAGGTTTGTAGAAACGTTTGGGTCGTAGCACGATCTGATAGTTCTTTCCTCCAGCTTGAAAGCTTACCGGCCGGGGAAAGCCGGCTGCGAGAGTCCAAGAGCCGATGTGTCTTCCGGCTTGCCAGACCGATACGGCGGCAGTTGGCATGTTGCGTTCGTTCTCTTTGTACGTCTGTGCTTGTTGGACCGAGACCGCCATCGGGCCGATCTGTAGATGGGGAAAGTTCGCGGACGGCAGCTTATCCGGAGGAAAAAGGGCCGAGTTGATGAAATATTCGTCGATACCAACCGCTAGAGAGTCCACCGGTAAATCAATTTTGTGATTCTTGTACAATTGAGAATCCGGAACGCAGATTACCTGATCGAACTCGGGAGCGCTGGTATCAATTACGGCCAGTTCATTCTGATAATAGCTCAGCGAATAGTTTTTAGTCTCTCCTTGATCCAGACGCATCTGACTTTCCACTTGGAACAGACTGGTGAATAATTGGCCGAGCAGCAAAAGGATTACTCCCGAGTGAAGGACGAGGATGCCCGCTTTTTTCCAGGAGAATTTGAATCGCGCCAGGTGAGCTGCGATCAGGTTTAGTAAAAGCAACCCGCCCACCAGATAGCCGCTGGGAAACCACGGAATCTTTAGGCTGGTTCCGGGCGGTGTAAAATAGAGAAAGAAGCTTTTGAAGTATCTGCTTTCCGCCTCATAAACGCCAATATTCACCTGATCCAGGGTGCCCAGGAAGACCAGAATCATCGCACAGGCTAAGCAGAACACAGTTAGCCTGAGCGAGGTGAGAGGTTTCACCCAGCGAATAACGCTATTGGTCATTCGTTCGCATCGAAATAACAGTTAACGCCTGGATTCTATTATTCGTTAGATCTCGACGTTAGATCTCGAGAAATGGCGGTCCAGGGCGGCGATAGGGGCGAGCTCCCGCTCGTCCGGGTTTGTTCAGGATAAGCAAAGCCGAAACCGCCGTAGTTCCTTGTTTACGGAACTACAGCGGAAGCTCGGCCTTGCCACAAGGTTAAGGATGGCTAATTGCAGCTGCCTGCTGAAATCTGGGCGGTAATGCGGTCTGGACCGGGTGTGACTGAGTTGGGGGCACAAAAAACCCGTCCGATAAGGTTTGTAGGAAGAGAACGATCTGGTTCTCTTCGGTGTCGGTCAACCCAAGGTGCCCAATCGTCTGGTCGACGTTTGCATTAACCTCTGGCCAAGGCCAATACCTGGTGCCCTCCCCTTGTTCGCCCGCTGGTAAATGCACGCCTCCGTTCAGGGTGTCTCGCGTATTATAGAAGTGGACAATGGCCTTCAGACTCTTGAAGTAGCCATTGTGCGCGTAGGCCTTTACGAAACCGGGATACGGCCGGACGTCTACGTTGCGCAAGGTTGGAGTCTGAACCTTGCCGTTGAATAGGGGCGCGAGTTGCGCCCAGATCGGGTGTGGGTCTGTCCCGGTCCCGATACCAGGGCCCGATTGCTGACCAATCACCACGGCGAGGCTGACGTTGGCGAGAAAAGCGCCAACTCCTAAGTCAAGGTAGAAAATCCCCGCCGTGTTCGCGATATACCCGAATTGGTCCGGGTGATTCTCGAACAAAAACGGCAGCGCATAATTCTGCGGCGTACCAATGTTAGCCGAAGTAAAATCGGTAAACAGAGGTGCAACATCGGCCGCATCCGCCGGAGTGATTTTTCCCTTGGTGATACTTTCGGTTCCGTCCAGATGGCAGGTATTGCAATGAGCTTTGCCTCTGAATAGGTTCCAACCCGCCAGCTCGTCCGCGGTTAACACCTTTGAAGTAGGGTTAGCGAGGGCGAAATCAAACTTCGAACTGAAGGGACTAACTTGCGGCCCAGCCTCGTACGCAGCCGTCGATTGGGCGGCATGGTCAAAGGCGGAAATTACCAGGTTTTGGTCCGCCAGACTGAGCATGGAAAGAATCGGGTTCGGATTGTTTGGAGGCGGCGGACCGGGCATCAGGGCTAATTGCGCGATGTTGGCTGGCCAATGAATAGAACTCAGCGACCCCTTACCCCAAAACGCTTCAAAAAATGGCGCTTCCTTACTTATCGAGATTTTGTACACATAAGTAGCAATATCAAGATTTCCCATCTCTACCGGATTAGTCGGAGGTCCTTGCGCCTGCTCGGCAGCGGGATTCTCTAAGCGGATTCCTCCGGCCCGCATATCCCAGAAGTTGCCGCCGTAGAAGTCCATCTGGGTACTGTTGTAGTGAAGGACAGGCGAAAAAGGCGCGTAAGCGTAAGTCTGCGGCCTTCGAGCACTTATTCGTTCGTCCGGGCCCAGACCGTTTGCGTTGGTGATCGGAACTGATCCTGGAAGAGCCGATGTCGTGGCATTGAAGAAACTCGAGCCTCCGGTGAAGCCCGCGTAGGGAATATGACAAGTCGCACAAGCTAAGTTGCCGTTAACCGAGAGGCTTTGGTCGTAGATGAGCGCCTGACCAAGTGCTTGCGTCCTCGCCGCGAGATCGTTTGAGGCCGTGGTGGCCAACAGGTTCAGAGCTTCAGTGAAATTCGCCTGAATAGCTGGGAGAAGGCGGGTAGCGATGTCGATATCCTCATGGGCTCCACCCGGGAGATACTGTGCCATATTAAGTACCGGGATCGGTATTGCTACATCGCCCGGCTGGACACCGGGCGCCGGCGACGGAGACGGCGAAGCAAATGGACTCGGGTTCGGAGTGGGGGTGGGGAATGAGTGTGGGACCGGTGTGGGACCCGGGGTAGGAGGTGGAGTGGGCCCCGGGTTAAGGCTTTGGGCGAAAGCGGTTGAACAGACGATAGACGTCGCCAGGACCGCTCCGCAAATAATGGATAGCTTGATCGATTGGACTGGAGGCATATGATTTTTTCCTTTAGTCCGCTACTATTAATGACTAAGTTGACAGGATTCGGACGGAAGGCTCCGCAATGGAGTAGCTATCCGGTCCCTGGGTGAAGGCACACCAACCCTAGCGACGAAACCTACCGTATTACTTCACTACCGTGTAGATCGCGCCCCGGATTTTAACTTCCGAATCGTGTAAACGCGTGATTCCTATGTAGGTACGGCTTCCGTTTACAACGGCCCAGACCCACTAAATGAGGCATCTTTCCCTAGCTCTTCTCAGATAGAAGTCAGGAATCTCAATTCTGAGTCAATCGCCGCAGCAAAGAAATTTGAATCTCTTTATGGATTCTAAATGGAGGACAACTTTGTGGAGGACAACTTTGAGTCTCTTTTCCGAATCATCCTAAAGTAGACAACAGCTGATGGGGGCTTCGCCACTCTTCCGTGAACCCTTGCGAAGTATTCGGGCAACATACTAATCGCCCGACAAACCTTTGAAGATATCAAAGAGCGTTATGATTGCAATAAAAAGTCAAAAGGATGTGCAAATAAATGTACTACACCGGGTCGTTCACGCTTCTCAGTGTAATGCTTTCGGTTTCGGACAATGACGTTCGCTGCTAGAGCCTAGCTCCTAGCTGAACTTCGGCAGCCATTGCGCTTCCGCCGCTAGCATTTGGTCTACCAGCTCGCGAATCTGCGGCAGAGTACAGACGGCAGCAGTTAAAGGGTCTAGCATCACCGCATGGTAGACAGCTTCTTTGCTGCCGGTTAGGGCAGCTTCTACGATTAATTCCTGGACGTTAATGTTGGTGCGATTAAGTGCCGCCAGTTGAGGGGGCAGCGAGCCAACCTTGACGGGCTGAATGCCGTTCGCGTCTACGAGACAAGGGACCTCGACACAGCAGCCGGATGGAAGATTGTCGATCAGGTCATCATTCGGAACATTGCCATTGATGGTAATCGGCTGGTTAGTTTCGATCGCTTCGATGATCCGGGCGCCGTATTCATGCGTGCGTTCCGTGCTTAACTCTCCCTGCAGAATAGAATCGTACTCTTGTTGGAACTTTTGCATTCGATCAAAGCAATGCCGCAAGTATCCGCCGGTCCGGCCAAACTCAAACCAATCGTTGACCTGATCAGTGAATTTGGGGACTAAATCGTTGTTCACCATTTTGGCATTCTTACGGAAGTAAGGAGCGTATTCGCTAGCATGACCGCTGGATTCGGTGACGAAGTAGCCAAAGTGTTTCAGCAAATCAATCCGCACCGGTTCTTGTCCGTAGACGGCGAGATCTTCAACGGCAGCAAGAATTTTTGGATAAAGATCTTCTTGTTTAGTTCGGAACTCGAGAAAGAACGCTTGGTGATTGATACCTGCGCAAAAGAAGATGACGTCGTCGTAAGGCACCTTGATCCATTTAGCCAGTAGCGCGCTCGTCCCTTGAACACTGTGGCAAAGCCCGACGTGCGGCAACCCGGTGCCGGCGGCAATCGCCCAGCAGTTGGCGGCCATAGGATTTACATAGTTCAGGAGCAGCGCTTCCGGAGCGAGTTGATCGATGTCGGAGCAAATATCGATGAGGACCGGTATGGTGCGCAGCGCACGAAATACACCGCCTGGGCCGAGCGTGTCACCGACACATTGCTCGACCCCATATTGCTGCGGAATTTCGATATCCAAAGTGTAGGCATCGAGGCCGCCTTGCTGAAAGGTGGTTATCACATAGTCCGACCCTTCGATGGCCTGTTTCCGATCGAGAGTCGCCACCACCGTCGCTTTACTTCCCCGACGATCGATCATCGATTGCACAATTTGGCGCGACTGCTCGAGGCGCTGCGCATCGACGTCCATCAAAGCGATGGTGCTGCCGCTGAGCGCCGGTGTAAGGAGAATGTCATTGGTTAAGTTTCGGGTGAAGACGAGGCTTCCCGCTCCGATAAAGGTAATTTTAGGCATAGATTGGTTTAAGTGAGCTGTGCAGTTCTTCTGTTAATAGTCAGAGCGACCAGAGATCCCTCCATGTTGAGTCGATGATCTGAATCTGAACGATGACGAACGAACTAAAGAACCGATGTCTTCCGCCCCTTCAGGGCGGGCGCTTTCTTTATCTGCACCCGGGGTTAAAACCCCGGGCTGAGTCCTATTGTCCCTTCGGGACAAATACGAAAGCGCCTTCCAGACGTACCGGTAATCTGTCATCTTGTCATCTGTCATTTGTCATGCTGAACGAGCTTCAAGCGAGTTCAGCTTTTGACTGCTCCGGCAGTTAGTCCTGCTACCAGGCGGCGTTGCACGACAGCGAAAAATAGAATGGTAGGAGCAATCGCGATCACCGTTCCAGCGGTAATCAGGCCCCATTTTACCTGCAGGCTTTGCAGAAAGCTTTGTAGACCGAGTGGCAGTGTTTGGGTCGCTTCGCTTTGAGAAAGGATGGAGACAAAAAGGTAGTCGCCCCAAGACACCACGAAGGCGAAAAAGCCGGCCACTACCAAACCAGGCAGGGCGATGGGATAAAGGATCCGGAATAGGATGGCCAAACGGGAACAACCGTCGATCGCGGCGGCTTGATCCAGTTCGCGCGGGATCGCGTTAAAGTAACCAGTCAACATCCAGAGCGCGAAAGGTAACGTAATTGACGTGTGGGTGAGGATCAGACCGACGTGGGTATCAACGAGGCCAAGGTTCGACATCAAGACATAAAACGGTACCAGGACCAAAACGTACGGGAAGAACTGCGGGAGCAAGGAGGCCAGCATCAGATACGGTTTGCCTTTCAAGGGGAACCGGCTGAGCCCATAGGCTCCCAGGCTGCCAAAGAAAACGACGAGCAGCATGACGCTAGTGGCGATAAAAATCGAGTTCCCTACCAGTTGAGGGAAGTTATTCAGCTTAAAAGCTTCAATATAGTTGTAAAAAGTAAACTCAGACCAGGCCGGCCAAATGTGACCGGATTGAATGGAGTCAGATGTTCGGAAGCTGGAGAGAACCAGCCATACCATTGGGCCGAGCAAAAAGAGATAGAATAAGGTAAGCCCGAGATAAACGATGAGCCGGTGAGCGAGTTTCATTCGGTCTCGTAGCCTCCAATCACCCGGCGACAGACCATCACGAGGATGACTAACATGATTAACATGACCACGCCGCCGGCGCTGGCGTAGCCAAGCGCGTAGCCGCTCCAAGCTTGTTTATAAATGTAAGTGGGCAGAACTTCAGTCGCGTTCACCGGCCCACCTCCAGTCGAGAGGAATACAAAATCGAAATTGTTGAAGGTAAAGGTGACGTGCAAGACCACCATTACCAAGATGATATAACGAAGGTTGGGTAAGGTGATAAAAACCAGGCGGTGCCAACGGGTGGCGCCGTCAATGCGAGCGGCTTCGTACAGATCTTGAGGGATCGCCTGCATCGCCGCCATAAAGGCAATGGCATAAAAGGGGATGTTCCGCCAAAGGTGCATCAGCAGCACCACCAGGAATGCGTAGGTCTCGTCTCCAAACCAGTTTCTGGTCCATTGGCCGAGCCCGATCTGGGTCAGTACTAGATTAAAGAACCCGTAATTCGGCAGAGTAAAAAAACGAAAGATCACCACCGCCGCGATGATGGGTAGCACCCAAGTTACCATGGCCAGGCTGCGAAAGACCTGGATGCCAGGTACGCGCTGGATCAAAAGATGGGCCAAGATCAATCCGAACAGTACTTGTAGCGAAACGGCGGCGCCCGTGAGTTCTAGAGAATGCAGGAATGAGAGCTGAAAGATGGGGTCAGCGAAGAGTTTAAAGTAGTTAGCTAACCCGATCAGATTGTAGTGATTGGGGTCAAGGAGCGATTGGTCCGTGAAAGAAGTGAAAATGCCGTAAGCAGTTGGGTAGAGGTTGAGGCCGAGAATGATGGCGAGTGCGGGCAATAACAGGAGATAGCCGAAAGACTCTTTCCAGAGCCGGAGCAGGAAGGGAGTTCGATTTTGAATAGGCTTCGAGGCTTTCGGTTGCTGAAAAGCCGTCTCCTTTGTGTCCATCGTTCCTGGGATCATCTTTCGTAAGTCGGCGTTAGGCTAGGGGGAATGTGCGATTGGGCGAGTCGAATGTGTTGGTGGGAAGCAAAAAGCAAGCGCTAAGCGCGATCGGAATCATCCGCCATGAAATGGCGCAACAAAATGCGGCGTCGAATATGAACGGTCAAAAGGCCAGAAACGATCAGGGGAAATGGTGAACCTTGTCGGTCGCCCCTTCAGGGCGATTTCCCGCTGGGCCGACCCAGGGCTAAAGCCCTGGGCTATTCTGTTCGGCCATTTCATGGCCATTACGCCCGTTCGCCCAATCACCCGTTCGCCCATTCGCCCATTCGCCGCCGCGTTCTTTTTACAGCTGATTGTTCTTCGCTCGCTGCTCCAAAGTGGAATAGAGCGCTTTACCCGCTTCTTCGGGTGAGCTGTTCTTGTAGATCACTTTTTGGATCGCCTCGGTAATGTCGTTTACTACATAGCCCCAGTTAATGGCAGCTAGCGCGACGCCGGTTCCCAATTGGGAGCTAAACGCTTGTTGCCACCAGTTATCCTTAAACTCCGGCGAATCCGCCACGTCCTTGCGCGGTGGATTAACTCCTTCTAGTTGGTTGTCTAACGAAACAAACTCTTTACTGGCTAAGACCTTGATCAAGGACCAGGCGTCGGCTTTGTCCTTACTGGCAGCGTTGATCATCAGCGGCTTAACTTCCAAATAGGTTGCCTGGGTCCCGCCGTCAGGTAACGGAAGGGGCGCCACGCCGGTTTCTTCTTCAAGAATTTTCTTAGCCGTATCCCCGGTCAACCGGTATGAATAGAGCCATGGTCCCATTGGTACCATAGCCGATTTTCCAGAAACGTAGTCGGTATCGGTCGCCTGGTAATCGTTGCCGCGAGTGTTTTGATTGGCTGCGGCTGGGTTGCCGGCAAAGAACGCGTCGACATAGAGTTTCAAGACCTCGGCCAGTTTTTCCGGGGTGGTGTTCATCTCCCATTTCTTGGAAGATTCGTTGAGTTTGAAGGGATTCTCTCCGCCATTCACCTGGAAGAAGAAAGAGATGAATTCCTGGAAGGTGCGGACGCTACCGTTCTTAGTGGTCAACCCGAGGCCGGCAACACCCTCTTCTTTGGATGAGATCAACGCCGCGTCTTTGACCAAATCGTCCCAGGTCTTGGGCGCCTCGAGGCCATATTTCTGGAACAGATCTTTGCGGTAGACCAATACCCGCACGTTGGTGTTGTAAGGCACGCCGTATAGCTTCCCATTTATGGTGAGGGCTTTGATCGTGCTAGCAATGAACTGGTCTTTGTCAGCCCACTTATCAAAATCGGCATCGATCGGAGTGATCAACCCCGCTTTTTGATAAGCAATCATGCCCTCTAAGACCCCTTCGATAACATCTGGTTTACCTCGGCGTCCTTGGACGATCAGCTTTTGTTGAGCATCCTGGTAGATGGGGGGGCCATAGGTATTGGCTACGGTGACTCCCGGGACTAGCTTGGGCACATTCTCACTCACCCATTTGGTTAACGGGCCTTTAGCGGGGCCGTCCTGAGACATGGGAATAAACCAGAGCTCCAGGTCTTTGGCCTGGCTGGGAACGACCAAAGCGAAGGCGCTGAGTAACGCTAAGGATCTGATTACTAGCAAACGTGTTGTCATGTTTGGGGGAAGATTTAGTCGTTGCAGCTTGATTAAAACGCAGGGTGGCCGCAATAGTCGTTCCGGATCGATAATAGTCTATTTGTGAACAAGCCATCATTGGACGGTTTACCTGCGAATCCGGGCCGGGATCTGCAAGATTTGTACGCGACTTTGCGGGCCGTGCCGATTTGTCCGGAGACAGCGTCAACGTATGCGGGAAGCGTTTATTGCGGACTGGAGACACGGGCAGATCCGCTCGAATATTATTGGGACGGCCGGAAGCGGGGAGGCCACCCCAAGTATCCTTATGTGATCTGGCAGTATACTTTGGGCGGCTGGGGAAGCCTAACCACCGAGCGGACGGTTCATCGGTTAGAACCGGGCACCGCCTTTACCACCATAGTCCCAAGTGACGATATATATTGTCTCCCGAAGAAATCGGCGGAATGGACCTTTTTCTGGTTCATTATTCATCATCCCTATGTTGTAGAGAGGATGAAAAAACGCCAAAGACTGGCGTCTCAAGTGTGGCCGGTGCGGCCGGATAGCGCCTTGATTGGTCGAGCGGTTGATCTCTATGCCACGGTGCGTACCGCGGATTGTCAGGATGAGTTCACTGAGGAAAGCTTTCTTTTCGCCTTTATGCTCGAATATGAGCGGCTAGGCCATTTCTTGTTACACCCGGCCGAACCTCGAGAACGGCTTTTGAATGAACTTCGAGGCGAGATTCTAAGCGGAATGCGCAACGGTGGACCGACGGTGGAACAGTTGGCCGCCAAACGAAAAATGAGTCGCACCGCCTTCTCGCACCGCTTCCGAGATGTAACCGGCTCGACTCCCGCCCGGTTCATCACGCATGTTAAACTGAGCGAGGTCACGCGTATGCTCGTGCAAACCGACCTTAAACTCTCCGCCATCGCAGAATTAGCCGGATTCGCGGATGCGACCCATCTAGGCAAGGTCTTCCGAAAACGCTATTTCCTGACCCCAGACCGGTACCGGCGCGTTAACTCGCCTCAGGCTCGTTAGGAGTTCGAGGAGTACAAGGAGTACAAGGAGTTCGAGGAGGCGATCGTTTCTGCATCACGCTAGATCATCCTGGCCGTTGCCTCCCTCCTTGGACTCCTCGTACTCCTTGAACTCCTAACGAGCCTAAGGCGAGTTCAATATATCCGCTCCAATTGAGACAGCGTTTCCGCCGGATGCGCGGATCTGGTCAACGACTTGGTCCGCACCCCGTTGGTCTTTGGCATAGTTAACTACGGCTCGGTATTCTGAGAGGCCTGCTTTAAGCGCGATTGCGGCGCCGATCCCGTGACCCGCCCCGGTGATGATTAAAGTGCGTGGAGTAGAGGCCATGGTACGAGGAGTTCGAGGGGAGGAGCCAGGAGGATTTGGGTTGGTCCGAGCTTCAGCCGTGATGACTACTCTGCCATCAGTTTTGAATAGCGTGGCTACGGTTGCAGGAGCGTCCATACCAATTCTTCTCCTCGAACTCCTGTAACTCCTTGAACTCCTCGTGCTCCTTTAGTTACTTGTCATTCGTTTGTCATTTTGTGAGATGAGGATCAATCGCACGCTCGGCTACACTTTAGTGGTTCTGTTTTTGGTATTGGACTTAGCGATCGGCGGTTCGTTGTTGAGTTCGGGGAATGCGGACGTGGCTGGCGATGATGCGGCTGCTTGGCTGCGGGTTTTCACGCGGGCATTTGAAATTGTTAAGCAAGACTATGCTGATCCCAAGAAAGCGACTTCCCAGCTGCTAGTTCATGCCGGCTTGCGCGAGATGCTGGCTAAACTTGATCCGCATAGCGCTTATCTCGAGGCGGAGGATTATCAGGATTTTCAGGAGGAAAATCGAGGGGAAGTGACCGGTATCGGCATTGTGGTCTCCGAGATTAATGGTCAGTTGACGGTGGTATCTGCGGTCGAAGAAGCGCCGGCGGCGAAGGCCGGTATCGTGCCCGGTGATCAGATCGTCGCCATCGAAGGTGTTAACGTCGAACATAAACGGGTAGAGGATATCGGCCCGCTCCTGCGTGGGGCGAAAGGCAGTATCGCTCACCTGAGAATTTTCCGGCCGTCGAATAAGGCGGCCACCGATATTCAAGTCACCCGGGAAATCTATCGGGTGACGAGTGTTCGAGATGCTCACCTTTTGGAAGGAGGCGAAGCAGGTAAGTTCAAAATAGGATATCTCCGAATCACCGAGTTTGATCAACCAACCGCGACTGAGCTCGGGGCCAAGGTGGACGATTTATTGGCTAAAGGGATGCAGGCCTTGGTGGTCGATTTACGATTCAATCCGGGTGGGTTGGTGCAGAGTGCGATCGATACCTGCGGGATATTTTTACCTCCCAAGACGATGGTGGTATACACCGAAGGTCGCGACGCAGCCGCTCACCAGGAATTCTTTACCGATGCAGAGGCCAAATCACGGCAGAGCTTTCCGTTAGTGATTCTGGTTAACAACGAGAGCGCTAGCGCTTCGGAAATCGTGGCCGGAGCCATGAAGGATTTGCGACGGGCGCTCATCGTTGGCCAAACGACGTTCGGTAAAGGATTGGTACAGGCTCAATTTGAGCTCCCGGACGGTTCCGGTATGCGATTGACCGTGGCTCGATATTTTACGCCGAACCACGAAATCATTCAGGAACGAGGTGTTAAACCCGATATTGTCAGTGCGATGAACCGGGAGCAGGAACGGGCGCTGTTACTTCGCCGAAGAGGGAGTTTTCTGAATCCAGCGGAGAAGGAGCTGGTTGCACACCAGAAAGACGAGCAATTGGACCGAGCGGTTGACGCGCTGAAGGGTTTGCTGACCTACGAGGGGTGAGGGAACACGGAAAAATCTCACGCAAAGACGCAAAGGCGCAAAGGAAAGGCAAAAGGCAGAGACAGCCGCGACAGGTTTTTGCGGCTATTTCTGGTTTCTCTCTTATCTTTGCGCCTCTGCGTCTTTGCGAGATTTTTCTTCTGACTTCGCTCCTGACTTACGGCACCAGACTTACCTTGACCGATTGGCTCTTGTCAGAGGCGAGATTGAAGGCTTCTAGGGCGGATTTTAGGGGCATCTGGTGGGTGATCAGGGGTTTCACATCAATCCGGCCTCGTTCTAAGAGGTGGACTGCGTCGGTGTACTCCTGAAAAAACCGAAAGGTGCCGACTACTTCGATTTCTTTCGCAATGATCCGTCCAAGCGGGAGTTGTGCACTGGAGAGCATTCCAACTTGCACCATGCGGCCACCGGGTCCGAGTGATTCGAGGCAGTTCAACATCGCCGGCCCGGCGCCGGAGGCCTCCAAAGCCACGTCAAATTCGCCCCGTTCGCTCACCGCTTGTTTTAAGGCCTCCGGGTTCTCGGCTACATTCAACGCGTAGTCAATACCCAGGTCCAATGCCAGCTTCAGGGGCGATGCGAACCGATCGGTGATGGTGATTTCGAGTGCCCCCGCAAAACGGGCAGCAATGCCGGCCAAAAGACCGATGGGGCCGGCACCGGTCACCAATACTCGCTTCGAGTTCAGATTTCCTGCTTGGTTGGTAGCGTGCAATACCACCGCCAGCGGTTCAGCACACGCTACCTCGGGAAAGGAAATCTCCTTGGTCAGACGCACACATTGGGTCTCCGCTGCCACAAAAAATTCGGCAAAGCCGCCTTGGACATGGGGAAACCGGGACGCACTGCCAAAAAAGTAAACATTCGTGCAAAGGTTTCCCCGTCCCGACCGGCACTGGCGGCAGATGCCGCAGTAACGTGCCGGATTCACCGCAACTCGATCGCCGGCCTTTAGAGACGATACTCCTGGTCCGCATTTTACGATTTCACCGGCGACTTCGTGACCAAGGGTCATTGGTTGCTTGATCTTGAAATCAGCGACGCCGCCCTCGTGAAAGTAGTGCAGGTCGGAGCCGCAAATACCGCCGGCGCCCAAGCGAACCAGTACTTCATTCGGACCTGGTTCCGGGATGTCTCGGTTTTCTAGTCGGAGATCATGGGCACCGTGAATGACGCAGGAAAGCATAGGGTAGAGGGGTTAGGAGCTAGAATCTAGGAGCTAGGAGGCGAAAATCTCACGCAAAGACGCTAAGACGCAAAGGGAAAACAAACCAACCGCAGATGCACGCAGATAGAGGCGTGATCGGAGAAGGGTCTCTTCGCCAATTCTGTGTGATCTTTTGTGAATCTTTCAGTTCTCCGTTTTAACCTTTGCGCCTTTGCGTCTTTGCGTGAGTTTCTAGTTTCTTTGCTGCTTCCACCTAGATCCTTCACGCGTGAACCTCTTTGATCTTTCCCGCCGTCGTATCCTGATTACCGGATCCAATGCCGGTCTCGGCTTTGCTATCGCTCGTGGTCTGGCCCAACATGGCGCCGGAGTGATTCTGAACGGACGTAACCCGGAAAAACTCCGATCTGCTGCTGACCTTCTCCGGAAGGAGGGACACACGGTTGAAGAAGCTCGATTCGATATCACTAACGAAGACGAGGTGCGGGCGGCGGCAGCGGACCTTTCATCGAAGCGCCCGATCGATGTGTTAATAAACAATGCCGGAATCCAGCGGCGGGTGCGATTGGACGAGATATCGCTTGAGATCTGGTCTGAAGTCATTCAGACCAATCTGACCAGCGCGATGCTGGTTTCGCGTGAGGTAGTGAAGGGCATGATCGCGCGACAGAAAGGGAAGATCATCAATATCTGTTCGGTGATGAGCGATTTCGCGCGCACGACCACCGGACCGTACACCGCCGCGAAAGGCGGTCTCAAAATGTTGACTAAAGTCATGTGCGCAGACTGGGCTCAGTTCAATATCCAGATCAATGCGATTGGACCCGGTTATTTCATCACTGAAATGACACAAGTACTGGCGGACAACCCGGAGTTTGATGCTTGGGTCAAACAACGGACACCCGCTAAACGTTGGGGTACACCCGCCGAGCTGGTCGGGGCGGCAGTCTTTCTCAGCAGCGACGCGTCGTCGTTCGTGAATGGACAGATTCTGTATATCGACGGGGGATTGACGGCCGTGCTGTAGGGGAAGTTGAGGAGCTAGGATCTGGAATCTAGGAGCTAGGAGGGCGTGCCGCTGCGCCCATCGTAATCGTTCTCGTCCTCGATATGTCAGCGCGTGTTTTCCCTTTGTGCGCGAAATGGCCCGGAGTGTGAACCCATCACCACTTCAGAAGTGTTGAGCCGGGCAAAGCGTTCTTCGAGGACGAGGACGAGAACGAAGCGCCTCACGAGTGGCGCCCGAACGTCACGCCCATGATATTGCCGTACCGCAGGGACTGACAAAGCCCAATCTGGTGCCGCTTTCAGGGCACGCCTTTTTGAATGCGTTACCCAGGGCTAAAGCCCTGGGCTATTCTGTATAGCCCGCTTCGCGGCAAGGTCACCTGGTTTGGGTATCCGATTGGGCGATCGGTAGTTAAGATGGTGCCGCATGCTCGATTACTACACCAAGTTTGATCAGCGAGAGTCTCCAACGGTTTTGGATCTTCAGTCTATTCGTGAGCTAATCAGTTCGCGTCTTAAGAGCTCTGAAATAGCGTCGATAACATTGCTTGCGGGCGGGTTTATGAATTCGAATTATCGGCTCGTGCTGGGAGACGGCACTTCTCTGGTTTTAAGGATCTCCGCTCGGTCCGGAGATTTAAAAAAAGAGCTGAGAGTATTGAAGTATGTCCATGGCACCGTCCCGGTTCCCGCAGTTATAGCGGAAGATTTTTCCGGGTCGTATCCGTTCGCCTTGATTGAATTCATTGAGGGGACGTTGCTCTCAGATAGCCTAAACCAGCTCGATTCCGGGGACCTGACCAAAGTTGCGGCTGAAGCCGGTGCTACCCTTCAAGCCATCCATTCATTCGATCTCGGCCAGGCCGGATTCTTTGATGAAAACTTCGTTTTCAACCCGGCCTTCGAGAATTTCGGCGGCAGTCTCTACGACTATATCTATTCGAACCTTCAGACTGATCGGGTTCGGGAAAGACTGGGGGAAGAGCTGGCAGAGCGCACGTTGGCATCTGTGCGCGCTAAACGAGACGTGTACTGGTCGATTCCTAATTCAACGCGCCTTATTCATTGCGACTATAACCTGAAGAACATTCTCATCAGGAAAGTTGGCTCCGCTTGGAAAGTGGCTGGAGTCTTCGATTGGGAGTTCGCCATTGCGGGTTCTCCTTTGGTGGACGTCGGGAATTTTTTGCGGTTCGAGGACGAATTGCCATCGGGATTCAGAGAGGCATTTATTCAAGGTTATCTTTCGGACTCCAATGAGCTGCCGAGCAATTGGCGGGAGGTAGCTAAACTTCTCGACCTGGCGGCGATGGTCAATTTTTTGGAGAGCGAGCGGGATGCGCCTAAGACGTTTGGTACTGCCATCTCGGTGATCGAGAAGACGGTCAACGGGAGGAGCTAGGAGCTGGAGTCTAGGAGCTAGGAGGGTGTGCTGCTGCGCCCATCATAGTCGTCCTCGTCCTCGACATGTCAGCGCGTGTTTCTCCCATTCCGTCCGAATGCCCCAGCGCTTAACCTATGTACACTTCGGAAGCGTTGGGCCGGGCAAAGCGTTCCTCGAGGACGATTATGATGGGCGCAGCAGCACGCCCTCCTAGCTACTAGATTCTAGCTCCTTCCCTGCTCGAGCATGCGCTCAGCCCAGCAGAAGCCCTCCGCAGATAGCGCCGGCTATCACCAGAATCCACGGCGCGACCTTCCAGAATTGCAACGCGGCAAAAAGCACTAGGGCCAGAGTGAAACTTTTCGGGGAGTCGATCGCACTGGTCCAAATTGGCTGATAGAAGGCGGCCAATAATATACCGACCACGGTGGCGTTAGCACCTGCTAACGCGGCTTGCGCACCTGGCGACGAACGGAGCCGGCTCCAAAGTGGGAGGAGACTGTTTACCAAAAGCATCGGAGGAAGCAAAATGGCGAACAAGGCCCACAACCCTGCCAGCCCCCCGCTGGGATACCCCGTTTTGGCCGCGCCCAGAAATGCCGCGAACGAAAAGATCGGACCTGGTAAGGCTTGGGCGAAACCGTAGCCAGCTAGAAAAGTGTTGTTGTCTACCCAGCCTTTGGGAACAACTTGCGCCTGCAAAAGAGGCAAAACCACATGGCCGCCCCCAAACACGAGAGATCCCGATCGATAAAAACTGTCGAAAAGCGGCAACCAACCATCGCGTTTTCCGGCAGCCAGGATGGGAACCAGCAAAAGGCAGAACGCAAAAAGCGCTAAAGAGAAAATCGCTAGCTGGCGACTGGGCAGAAAACCGAATTGCTGGGCGGCGGGGTTGCCTTCGGCCTTGATCAGTCTCCAGCCCACGATCGAGCCAAGCGCAATAACGATAACCTGTATCCACGAGTTGTTCGTGAGTAGAACGATGACTGCGGCCAGCACGGCAAAGCTGATTCGAAGTCGATCGGTGCAAAGCTTGGTTGCCATGGACCAAACCGCTTGGGCGACCACAGCGACAGCCACAATTTTCAACCCATGCATCCAGGCTCCGGCTTGCTGATTGCCAGTCCAATGGATCCCGTATGCGGCAAGAATCATGAGGAGACCGGAAGGCAAGGTAAAACCGAACCAGGAGGCGATCGCACCGAACAAACCGCTTCGTATCATACCAATCGAGTAACAGACTTGGCTGCTCGTGGGCCCGGGCAGAAATTGGCAGAGGGCAACCAGATCGACAAACGATTGTTCAGTCAGCCAATGCCGTCTTTCAACGAATTCCTGGCGAAAATAACCAAGATGGGCAATCGGACCGCCAAAGGAGGTTAGACCAAGGCGGAGGAAGACGAGAAAGGGCTCGAGGTAGCGTGAATGGCTCACGGGCGGGGGAGGGTGAGAGGTGAGAGGTGAGAGGTGAGAGGTGAGAGGTGAGAGGTGAGAGGTGAGAAGTGAAAGGTGAAAGGTGAAAGGTGTACCGAAGTAATCAGGGGTCAGTCATCAAGATACATGGCGAAGGGTGGCGGCGAAAATTGCTGATTACTGAATCACTGATTACTGATTACTTTCCCAGCCATGGATCTGATCTTCAGGCACGCAAACCTTCCGGATGGCCGCACGAATATTGATGTGGGTATTGAGGGCCAAAATATCGCCGCGGTGGCGGAAAATTTGCCGGCTACATCCCCAATGGAAATCGACGCGAGAGGCAAACTCTTGTCGCCTCCTTTTGTCGATGCGCATTTTCATCTGGATGCGGCACTCTCTCTCGGTTTACCACGGCTGAATCGTTCCGGCACACTTCTGGAAGGGATCGCGCTATGGGGTGAACTGAAGCCCGAACTGACCCATGAGGCGGTAGCCGCGAGAGCTCTAGCGTATTGTGATATGGCGGTCGCGCAGGGTTTGCTGGCCATCCGCAGTCATGTTGATGTTTGCGATGATCGTCTTTTAGCGGTTGAAGCCCTGCTACAAGTAAAGAAGCAAGTGGCCGACTATCTGGATCTGCAACTGGTCGCGTTTCCTCAAGACGGTTTCTATCGATCACCCAACGCGGAGAACAATCTTCTGCGTTCTTTGGATCTGGGGGTTGAGGTCGTTGGTGGGATTCCGCATTTCGAACGTACGATGGCGGATGGCGCCGCCTCAATTAAACGGCTTTGTGAGATAGCGGCCGAACGGGGTCTGTTGGTGGATATGCACTGTGATGAATCGGATGATCCGCATTCCCGGCACATCGAGAGGCTGGCTGCCGAAACGGAAAGGCTCGGGCTACAGCGTAGGGTAGCAGGCTCTCATCTCACCTCCATGCATTCGATGGATAACTATTATGTCTCTAAGCTGATCCCATTGATGGCGGAATCGGGGGTTGCTGCCATCGCTAATCCATTGATTAACATCACGCTCCAGGGCCGGCATGACACCTATCCCAAACGGAGAGGACTAACCCGCGTACCGGAGTTGATGGCGGCGGGTGTTCTCGTTGCATTTGGGCACGATTGCGTGATGGATCCTTGGTATTCGTTTGGGTCTGGCGACATGTTGGAAGTTGCTCATCTGGGCGTACATGTCTGCCAGATGACATCCTTGGCGGCGATTCAGTCCGGTTATGAAGCAGTGACGGTGAATGCTGCTGAAATTCTGCATCTAGATAAATATGGAATCGCTGAAGGGAACTGGGCGGACCTGGTGCTGTTGCAGGCGGCCAATCCCTTTGAGGCAATCCGCTTGAAAGCAGCCCGCCTGATGGTTGTGCGCAGGGGGAAAATCATCGCGCGAAGCGCGGAACGGGTGACTCAACTGCACCTCGGCGGCCGGCCGGAGCACATATCACTGAATTTCGTTCCCGGGTCGATTAAGGGTTGAGGGTTAGCGGTTTGCCGTTGGCGGTTGAGAGTTGGCTGTGCGTCGTCGGCCTGGGATAACGTAGGGCGTATCTCACGAATGGGACCCGCCTCAGCAAAGCCTCCGGCGCGGCGGGCTCTATGAGACACATGGGACTTATGGGGCTTCGGCTGTTCGGGGACAGCTAACCGCGGACCTCGTTACTGCATATGGGAGCGATAGCTGAACCCGATGATTAGCACTACGATTGGCAGGATCATCGCTAGAGGGGTCCAGACGTGCATCGTAATGAGTACGATCTGACTTATGATGAACGTCGCCAAATACAGATAGAGTCCCCATAGCCGCATCTTCCAGAATCCGATGAACGCGATGATGCCTACTATTGAGGCGAGGCCTAGAAAGGGTGGATATCAGGGTCCTACGGCGGAGGCGTAGCTCGAAAACACGAGGGGGAAGCTGAATAGGGCGCCGATAAAGCCGATAATACAAATACCGGTAATGATGACCGGCCGCATGTTTGCGGGCTGAGAGGGTGCTTCGCTCATATTTCTAACAAGAGGGGTAGTTGAAACGGACGGGCCGCGTGGCGCACGCCTGATAACTCAAATTTGGTCTGTCGAGTTTTTTCGGTTCGGAATCAAACCGTTAGTTAGTGCGTCGGGTGCGTTTCCTTCGATAGGTGCGGCACGTGCATGTTCTTAAAGATGCAAGGGTAGAGAGGGGCGTGGAATAGTTTGGCAGTGAGTATGTGACGGTCCCTCTGCACTAAATAAAAGACCGCCACTGCCGTCAGACCGCCCAGGGGTGGAGCAATCCAATAGAGCCATTGAAAGTACCAGAACCAGTTAACGACGGACGGACCGAAGCTTCGAGCCGGGTTCAAGCTGGTCCCGGAAATCGGAGCGCCGAGCCATACCAAGGCCGCCACTAATAACCAGGTCATTAATGGTGTCCAACGCATCAGCTGTTTTTGGCTCAGAAAAATAAAGATGGCGAACACGAGAGCGAAGGTCATTCCGAACTCGGCTAGAAACACGAACCAGATGGGATACCCCTGACCAGGCGCAGTTATGCCAAAGTGAATATTGGCAGCGTGTGCACCCCAAATGCCTAGCAGCAACCAGGCGCCGAAAAATCCGCCGATGAATTGGCCAATTAAATAACCGGCCAGATCATGACCATGCATCTTTCCTCGAGCAAAAAAGGCGAGCGAGACCGACGGATTGATATGCGCGCCGCTTAACTTTCCTAACGGTGAAATCGCAAATAGTGAACCGCTCCCGGCGAAGATGAGCCCGGTGAGTAGTAGCCGTAGACTGGGGGAAGGCACCAGATGCGCGATCGGAAAATCCGGGCTGAAATTGATAACCCCAGCGCTCAAACCCACGAAAACATTAAAACCAGTTCCGCATGCTTCAGCGGCGTACTCAGGCCAGTTCAGTTGGCTCCCGGACATATTTTTCCCTTTTGCAAAACTGTTGCGACGTGGTGCGGTCTAGTAATCAGTGAGTCAGTAATCAGTTTTTGTGTCTGCTCTGGCATCGTCTGGACTGATTACTGCCACACTTACTGAGTCGTGCCATCTCCGAAAAGCTCACTTCTCGCATATTACTCTTGTTTCCAGACTGCGGTCACGCCGGCCTGCGTGTCTAAAAATTGATTCGCGCCTTCGAACCGATAGTTGCCCTGAGCCGATGCGAGCCCGACGGATAATGTATAGACGCCGTGAGTCGCCTTGAGAGTGCAAGGGAAGATCGTTTTCGGACGTGGACTGAGAAAACGCAGGAGTAGGACTTTCGAGCGGGCGCGTCGGCGTTGCGACGGGAGGCGCAAGCGTGCTCGGGGGAGTGGCTGCGTTGTATGGCGTGGCGGATCGTTCAGCGACTGGCATCACATTCTCCAGCCTCACCGGGATAATAATAGTCGAGCGATTGACGGCTCTTTCCACTTCGCGCCGGATTTGGGGCGAACTGTTTGCCTGCTTCGACAGCAACAGAAGCATGATCCGTGATTGCTCGATCGCAGTGATGATCGATTCGCCCCAGTCTGATCCTGGCCGGATATCGCGCGGCGTCCAACATTTAATTCCTCTGGCCTCGAGAACGGCGCAGGCCGCGTCGGCAGCCCGTTTATCGGTCGAGGAATGACTGATGAACACGTCGGGCATTTCTAGGAGTCCAAGGAGTACGAGGAGTTCACGGAGTAATGGAGTAATGGAGTGATGGAATGATGGAGTGATGGAGTGATGGAGTGATGGAGTGATGGAGTGGTGGAGTGGTGGAGTGGTGGAGTGGTGGAGTGGTGGAGTGGTGGAGTGGTGGAGTGGTGGAGTGGTGGAGTGGTGGAGTGGTGGAGTGGTGGAGTGGTGGAGTGGTGGAGTGGTCTGGATTCGTCGAATACCTCACTCCTGTATTCTGGCGTCTCGCTCCTTTTTGTTGGTGCTATCCGGCGTGTGCTCGCTTAGTGGCCAGAGAGTTCCATTTTCCGACCAAGCGGCGTAAGCCCGGATCGAGGTTCCACTCTTGTAGATCGGCGTACGAAAACCAACGCAGCTCCTTGCTTTCCGCGCTGGTTTGAATCGTGGACGTTCCCGGAGCGATGAGCACGTAACGAACGTCGTAATGAAAATGCACCGGCTCGTTTCCATGGGCCGGGATCTCGTGGATATCAAGATCGAAAGGGCGGGCGGAGGCTACCACTAATCCGGCAATTCCTGATTCTTCTAAGGCTTCGCGGCGCGCAACCGAGAGCACGTTGGCTTCGCCGTCGCAATGGCCCCCGAACTGTAGCCAACGATCAAGTTTGCGATGATGATGGAGCAAGACTTTGCTGCCGTCCGCGCTGACGACGAGAGCGCTGCCGGTGAAATGAGCCGGAAACGCGTCCCGTCGAAAACAGTCTGCGCGGGTGTCGAGTAACTCCAGCATGCGCTGGCAGCAGGAAGCTTCATCAGGGCGATCAGAGAGGTCGAGGGTTAATAGTGTGTTCCTGAACTCAGTGCGTTCTGTCTCCATGTTGGTATTGCTATTAGCACAACAAAGATGAAACTTCCGTCGCATCGAACGGGTTCTACGTTCGTTCCGGTTGAGAAGCTCTCCTCGAAGGAGTTAAGGAACCCGGATCCAAAGAAATCAAATGAAGATCTTCGTCAAATTTAGCGTCATCAGCGTTTTATTGATAGGCGTAATCTGGCCGTTGTCCGGTTTCCCGCAGGAGTCAGAAAAAGCGGAGCAGATTATCGCCGCCTCCAAGGCAGCAACGGGAGGGGCGGCTTGGGATCAGATCAAAACCCTCCACGAAACGGGAACGGTGACGCTGGGGGGCTTAAAGGGCAAATATGAAACGTGGGCCGATTTCTCGGATGTCCTTACCTCTGATGTATTTAACATCGGGCCAGCGAAAGGGTCTCAAGGCTGGAATGGAAAGGAGGCATGGTCGACTGACAGCAGCGATCAGCTTCGAATCGAAACCAGCCAGGCATCTATTGCCGCTGCGATTAAAGGAGCCTACCAGGCGGCGTACTCTTTCTATTTCTCGGGCCGGTATCCAGCCCAACTGAAATACAGCGGTGTCAAAGACAATGATGGTAAGCCGTGTGACGTTATCGTGGTCCAGCCGAAGGACTCGGATCCATTCGAAACTTGGTTCGACCAAACCAATCATTACCTGATGAAGATGGTGGATCTCACTGGAGAACAGCCGCAAACCACTTATTTCTCCGACTTTCGGCCGTTCCAAGGATTGACCGTCCCGTTTAGCGCCAAGGTTAGCATCGGGGACCCTAAATACGATACCATCATCGAACTCCAGCAGGTCGAACTCAATACCGAGATCGCAGCCAGCAGGTTTGATCCGCCGAAACAAGTGGTCGATGCGCTGGAATTTCCAGCGGGAGCAGACCAAGTCACGATTCCGTTTCGACTCTTGAATAACCACATCTATTTGCCGGTATCGCTCAATGGAAAGGTGTATGACCGGGTGATCTTCGATACCGGAGCCACTAACCTTATTAGCGCGGCTGCGGCTAAGGCGAACGATATTAAGACCGAAGGAGAACTACCGGGAGGCGGGTTTGGAGACAGTATCTCCGCGGTTGGGTTGGCCAAGATCGGATTGCTGGAAGTGGGCGGGGTAAAGCTAAAGGATCAGGTGTTTAGCGTGATCGACCTCGGCAGTCTTTCGAAAGTCGAGGGGTTGGAAGGAGATGGGCTGGTTGGTTACGAGATCGCGCGCCGGGCGGTGGTCCGGATTGACTACGCCAATAGCCGGTTAACCATAATCAAACCGGACCAGTTTCATCCCTCGGAAAAGGCGGTCAAGGTCCCTTTCAAATTCAACAACCATGTCCCGATGATTCAAGCCGAACTCGACGGAGTTTCGGGCGAGTTCGAGGTTGATACTGGTGCCCGATCTTCCGTCGCGATTATGCGCCCGTTCGCGACCTCGAATCACTTAGTAGAAAAGTATCAGGCCAAGACCGAGGTGATCGGCGGCTATGGAGTGGGTGGTCCGGCGAAGGCGCTGCTCGTACGGCCTCAAATCCTGAAAATTGAGTCGATAGAAATCAAGGATCCGGTGGGATTAATTGAAACCGGAGAGAAAGGCGCTGCGGCGGCTACTCAGACAGCAGGGAATATTGGCGGCGGGGTCTTAAAGCGCTTCACGGTCACTTTAGATTACGAGCATCAAGTCCTGTATCTCGAACCGAATGCGGGGTTTTCACAGCCTGACATCTTTGATCGCTCCGGAGTCTGGTGCATGCAAGATGATACCGGCGGTTTGTCGGTGGTCGATGTGGTGAAGAACAGCCCAGCAGACAAGGCCGGGTTGGAGGCCGGCGACAAAATCGTTGGCCTCGATGGCAAGACGATCACCGGAGCCGAGATTGACGCGGTCAGAACGAAGTTAAAACAGGCGCCGGGAACGAAGGTGACCTTGCAAGTGGACGGCAAGACCGGTAAGCGGGAGGTGAGTTTGATGTTGGCGGAGCTCGGTTAGGCGATAGGGTGAGGGGGGTCGGGAATAATTGGGGCGCGCCGTTGTTCTAAGGAGATAGAACTACGATTGACTTTATGAGCAGGAATTTTTGTCTTTCCATGGCCGCGGCGGTTGTCGCGGTGTTGTCCTTTGCCACGCCTTGGTCTCAGACATATGCGTCCACGACCGCGGCTCCCGAATGGCAACTGAATGATCCCGACGGTCAGCCAGTGAAGCTTTCCGATTTTAAAGGAAAAGTCGTGATCTTAGATTTTTGGGCGACCTGGTGTCCGCCGTGCAAAGCGGAGATCCCCGGATTTGTTGCATTGCAGAAACAATATGCCGCCCAAGGTCTGACCGTTGTCGGGGTTTCTCTGGATACCGCCGGAGCTTCTGTGGTGAAGTCGTTTATGAAACACCTGGGAATGAATTATCCGGTGGTAATCGGTGACGAAAAAATCGCTGCCGATTATGGAGGGGTCAGCGCTATCCCGACAACGTTCGTCATTGATCGTAATGGGAACATTGTGACCTCTCATCAAGGCTATGCGAGCCAGTTGGTATTCGAGTCCGAGATTCGGCCGCTCTTAAAATGAGCGGCGTGTCGGCGTGTCGGCGTGTCGGCGTGTCGGCGTGTCGGCGTGTCGGCGTGTCGGCGTGTCGGCGTCGACTTTAAGCGCGAAGCGCATCTGCCATGAAATGGCAAGACAAAACAGCGCAGGGCTTTAGCCCTGGGTTTGCCAAATCCGAGAAGCGCCCTGAAAGTGGCGCCCGAGTGGTTCCGCCTCTGGAGTTTGACGGGCGCGCGCGGATAACCACTCTTCGGTCGCCGCTCGTGAGGCGCTTCGTTCTCGTCCTCGTCCTCGATTTCTGGTGAGCGGAGTGATGGAGTACTGGAGTATTGCGCCCGGTCGGAATTGCACCCCGCTTCCGCGGGGTTGGGGATGCTTTCAGGGCGATTTTTCGTGTGGAACGTACCCAGGGCTGAAGCCCTGGGCTATTCTGTGTTGCCATTTCATGGCACAGACGCTTCCCCAAATCGCGGCCACACCCGATACGCCGATGCGCCCAATCCCTACGTTCTCCGGAACAATCGTGCGGAATTAAGGATGAACGTCAGTTCTGAGCCTACGTGAATGAGCGCTGCCACGATGGGCGCCAAGAACCCTAGGCACGCTAGCACGATACCCAAGGTATCTACTGCGATGGTTCCCCAAAAATTGAACATGATCACCCGGTAGCACCGTTTCGCGATACGGAAGACTTCGCCTAGTCGGGATAAATCTGCGGTCATCAGTGTGATGTCAGCTGTTTCCAAGGCGACATCGGTTCCTCCGCCCATCGCTATGCCGACCGTAGCTTCGGCTAAAGCAGGTGCATCGTTGATTCCGTCACCAACCATCGCGACTTTGCGGCCTTCCTTTAGGAGGTTCCGGATGATCTCCAGCTTTTGTTCAGGCAAGAGATCACCCCTAGCTTCGTCGACACCGAGTTGCTGTCCAATCGTGGCGGCGACCTCGGCGCTGTCTCCGGTCAGTAGTAAAGTTCTATATCCTTGGCCGTTGAGCTCAGTGATGGTTTGGATCGCTTCTTTTCGGAGCCGATCCGCTAGCGAAATGGTTCCAAGCAGAGTCGTATCACGTCCGACGTATACCAGGGTTTCTCCTGATTTAAGCGGTTGCCCGCCAGCCAAGGCATTAGCGATCCGAATCCCGTTTTCCTCGAGAAACGTGCCAGTGCCGACGGTGATTTGGTTGGCGCCATCTCGGCAGGTGAGACCTTTTCCCGGAACATAGCGAAGATCGGAATACTGCCGCAACGCCAGTCTTCGATCTTTGGCGGTCCGGACAATGGCTTCGCCAAGTGGGTGCTCTGAGTGTTGCTCAGCGATAGCCGCATTCAATAAGACCGTTTCTTCGGAGACACCGTTTGCGCTATGAACCCTGGTCACTTCGGGTATACCGAGCGTCAGCGTTCCGGTCTTATCCAGAACGATGGTGTCAATCTCAGCAAGTTTTTCGAGATAGAGACCGCCTTTTACGATAATCCCGCGCCGGGCTGCGCTCCCAATCCCGGCTAAGATTGCCAGTGGCGTACCGGCGGCAACGCCGCATGCTCCGGCAACGATGATCACCGCGATGGTGGAAGTAAGGTTCCGGGTAACGAGGAACGTCAGCACAGCAGCGCCGAACGCGAAGTAGACCAACC
>Ga0185299_10001311_pt1 | contig 49624 bp, 48 predicted proteins | sample PaiPotPPA55metaG_FD_128002 | JGI IMG/M metagenome (GOLD analysis project Ga0185299, IMG submission 128002) | Iron sulfur acid spring bacterial and archeal communities from Banff, Canada, to study Microbial Dark Matter (Phase II) - Paint Pots PPA... ... | reverse complement strand
TGCCTCGCACTCATCGCTATCACGTCACAGACACTGGACGTGCCATTCTTATAGCTGTACTCACTTCAACCAGAACCAGTGTCCATCAACTCAATCAGATTGCGAACGCGGCATGAAAATCGTCGCGACCCGCAAAGAAACTAAGATTTAGTAGTACAGGCTTTCTTGCCTGTGTTGATTTTCATTTGCGCTTGTAAATGATGCAATATCGCGTCCGCCCCATTTCCTGATATCCCGCCAGCCAATCCCGCAAGTCCGGATAATTCGTAATCGCCAGCGCCGGATTCAGCAGCCCGAGACCATCTACAACCAACGTCGGTCTTGTTTGAATCAATTCCCGCCGGTTGCGTGCAGCCAGTTCCGGGGCGGTGACATCCGAGCTGGTCAGGTGCCGGTCCGCCAGGACACCCGTCAGCGGCTGCGAATCGAGAAACCTGCTTCCGGCCGGCATCCGTGTATAAGCGAAGATGTCAGGCCGGTAGCCCCACACCAGCAGCGTCCCCTCACGATCGATCCGATCGGCGGCCGCTCGGCTGTCCTGGTTCATTACCAGATCGCTCCACTCCGTCTGCCGATCGTGCAGCAGATCATTGGCGAGCATCACATAACGCGGGCCGAAACGCACCAGCGGGATCAGCAGTAGTAACAAAAGCACGAGACGCCGTCGGCCGAGGAGCACATAGCCTCGCGCTGCCATCAGCGCCATCACGGGCAGCAGTTGAAAATAATATCGCGGAAAAAATCGCCAGCCCGCCGCGACGGCTGCAAGAAACAAGAATAGCCAGATCGCCATCCGCCAGTGCTTCTCCTTCCAGAACGCATATGCGGCCCCTGCCACGAGGCTAGAGTGAAAGCCCGCCCAGTTCAAGGTTCGAGTCATACCGGTTGTAAACGCGAACGTCTGTTCGGAGTACAGCGCGCCCCATCGCCAGACTTCTTGTGTGTACGGCCAGCCGAACCACGCGAGCGCCGCCAAGTTTGGCAGAGCGAATCCCGCCAGTAGCCACGCCGCCGACCGCCAGGTCCAGAGAGCGCAAGCAGCCAGCAGAAAGATCGCCTTCGCATTCACCAGCATCGCCATCCCTGCGGCCAGCCCGCTTAAGAACGCTCTGCCGCGCCACGCCAGATACACCGCGGCCAGGTGCGGGAGAATCATGAGCGAATCCGGCGCAAGCGCCATCACAGCTGAAGGAACCCCGAACGTCAAAAAGAATCCCATTAAGAGCGCAGCCACCAGCCCTTCTTGCGGCCCCCAAAGCGCGCGCGCAAATTTCCAGGCCATCAGGCAGCACAGAAAGACGAACGCTGCGCCGGCGATCCGCAGCGGTACGCCGATCTGTGCACCCCACAGCAGGTATGTATACGCAAGAAGCGGCGGCTTATCGAACCAGATGTCGCGGTACAGGCTCTTGCCGTAAAGAATCTGAATGGCCGCCGCGGTCGGATACGCCTCTTCCACCCAAACGATGGCGCTATGACATAGCCGCGTCGCGACCAGCCCGGCAGCGAGCAACGCGAGAATTAATCGTTCTCGGCCGATCGCGACTTCTCCAGCAAGTGAGCCAGCTTCGCTCGAAGCTCGGGGCCATGATCGGGATCGGCGAGCGCAAACTCGACGAAAGTTTCGAAGTAGCTCGGAAAATTGCCGATGTCGTAACGTCTCTCGTTCGGCGGCAGCTTGACGGCCAACACGCGACGGCCTTCCTCGCACAATTGCGCCATGGCATCGGTGAGCTGAATCTCACCGCGCGCATCCGGCTTCACGCGCCGGATCATGTCGAAGATCACCGGCGAAAACACATAGCGGCCGGCGATCGCCAGATTGCTCGGCGCCTGGCCCGGCTTCGGCTTCTCCACCAGATCCACCACCCGGAGCCACTCGCCTTCCCCTTCTTTGACTTTCAGGATGCCGTAGTTGACAGTCTGATCGGGAGGTACTTCTTCGACGGCGATCACGCAACTGGCGTGCCGCGCCTCAAACAGCTCCGTCATTCGCAAAAGTGTCTTAGACTGGGCATGCAGCCCCAGAATGGAATCGCCCAGTGCGACTACGAAGGGCTGCTCGCCCGCGAAATTCTCCCCGCACAAAATCGCGTCGCCGAGGCCTTTCTGCATCCGCTGGCGCGTGTAGAAAAAATTTGCCTCGTGATCTTCAAACCGCAGTTCCTTGAGCAGCTCCTTCTTGTTCGTTGCATTTAAGGTGCGCACCAGTTCTGGATCGGTATCGAAATGATTTTCGATGGACGTTTTGTTCCGCCCGGTTACGAAAAGAATCTGGTCGATCTTGTTGGCAATCAGCTCTTCCGCCACATACTGAACGATCGGTTTGCGCGCCACCGGCAGCATTTCCTTGGGCTGCGATTTTGTGGCCGGCAGCAGCCGGGTGCCCACCCCGGCCACGGGAACGATTGCGCTTCGAATCACCTCTTGAATATAACTGGTTATGCCCTCATGATCCATCTTGAAACTTCTGCTGACGATTCCGGCCAGCGGCTCGATCATTATTTGCACCAGCGCTTGCCAGAATATAGCCGCGCGCGTTTGCAGGAGTGGATCAAGTCCGGCCGCGTGCAAGTCAATAACGCGCCGCAGAAGGCTTCTTATCTATTGCGCGGTGCCGAGGCGATCGAGATCGATCCCGCCGCGCCGCCACCGCTCCACGCCCAAGCGGAAGACCTGCCGGTCGAAATCCTCTATGAGGACGCCGATGTAATCGCCGTCAATAAGCCCGCCGGCATGGTGGTTCACTCCGGAGCGGGCCGGCACTCCGGAACGCTCGTGAACGCGCTGCTGCATCGTTTCCAAGCGCTGTCGAACATCGGTGGTGCGCTACGGCCCGGGATCGTGCACCGCTTGGATCGCCTCACCAGCGGAGTCATTCTGGTCGCGCGCACCGACGCCGCCCACCGCCATCTCGCCGAACAGTTCTCCGGCCGCCAGGTGGAAAAGATTTATCTGGCGCTCGTTCACGGCCGGGTCAAAACGGAGCGGAACAGGATCACCACGCCCATCATTCGCGACCCCGTTCGCCGAATCCGCATGACGGCTAGATTGGCTCGCGGCCGCTCTGCTATCACGGAATACATCGTGCTTAAGCGCTTCGACAAATTCACGCTCCTCGAAGTTCGCATCGGGACCGGCCGCACGCACCAGATTCGCGTGCATCTGGCCAGCATCGGCCATCCCGTGGCCGGCGACAAGCTCTACGGAGCCCCGGAGAGCACGCTCAGCCGCTACTTCCTCCACGCCCAGCGCATTACATTCACCAGCCCCACTTCGGGCCATCGGATCACTGTCGACGCCCCGGTGCCGGTAGAGCTGCAGGATTATCTCGACAAACTATCTCGACAACCTATGATGAAAACGTGACCCGCGAGGACAAAGAAGTCCGCGTCTTCCGCTCTTTCCAGGAAGCCGACGATGCCGATCGAGCTCTCTACCGGTCTCTCACCCCCAAGCAGCGTCTTGATATCCTGCTCGAACTGATAGCCCAGCCTGGATCTGTCAAAAGACTTGAGCGAGTTTATAAAATCGTTAAACTCGAAGACAGTTGATGGTCGTCTTGCGTCCATACCAGGGCCTCTGGCCCGGCAAACGACCGACTGCTGCTGGCTCTGCTTGCCTTTCTCTGCCCACTGGCTCCTGGATTCTGCCTCCCGGCTCCTGGATTCCTTATAATGGATTGACTTCCCATGAGAATGCTGTACCCCGCCGTCGCTCTCCTGTCGATGTCGCTGGCGCTCAACTCGCAGCCCAAGAACGCCAAGGCCGACAAAACAGCGCCACCCGATTCGCAAGACAAGAACCGCATCACCCTCGATGTCTCGCGCGTCAACATGCTGTTCACGGTCTCCGACAAAAAAGGCCGTTTCATCACCGACCTCACGAAAGACGATTTCGACGTATTCGAAAGCAAGAAGTCCCAAAACATCATCGAATTCTCGGCGGAATCAGATTTGCCGCTCCGCCTGGCCATCCTGATCGACACCAGCAACAGCATCCGCGAACGCTTTCGCTTCCAGCAGGAGGCCGCCATCGCGTTCATCGACGGCACCGTTCGTCCGCGCCAGGATAAAGCCCTGGTCGTGAGTTTTGATACCGCCGCCGAACTGGTCACCGACCTGACTGACGACGTACCGGCCCTCGAAAAAGCCATCCAGGGATTGCGGCCCGGCGGTGGAACGTCCATGTACGACGCCATCTTCTTCGCCTGCCGCGACAAGCTGATGCAGGATCAGCCGCTCTACAAATTTCGCCGCGCCATGGTGATCCTCAGCGATGGTGAAGACAACCAGAGCCGCTACACCCGCGATCAAGCGCTAGAAATGGCGCAAAAGGCCGACGTCACCATTTACACCATCTCCACCAACATTACGCGCATCGAAACTGAAGGCGACAAGGTGCTGCGCTATTTCGCGGCCGAGACAGGCGGTCAGGTTTTCTTCCCGTTCAAAGCCACCGATCTAAACCAGTCATTCGAAAATATCGCCAACGAGCTGCGCCATCAGTACAACATCTTCTATCGCCCGGAGCCTCTCCGGACCGACGGGCTTTATCACCCGGTCGACATCCGCGTGAAAGGCCACAAAGATATGATTGTTCGCGCCCGCAAAGGTTATTACGCTCCGAAATTGTAGCCACACCGGAGCGCGGCTGCTACAATTAGGTTTCCCCCGAGAAGTTTTTCCCAAAGGACTATCCGCATGGACGAAAAAGAACGCAGCCGGACGTTAGGACTCACACTCAGCCAGATTGAGAAACAGTTTGGCAAAGGTTCTATCCTCCGGCTCGGATCGAAGGAAGCGGTTGTTCCGGTGGCCACCATCTCGACCGGATCCATTTCGCTCGACCACGCGCTCGGCGTCGGCGGATTTCCCCGCGGCCGCATCAACGAAATCTTTGGCCCGGAATCCTCCGGAAAAACGACTGTCGCGCTGCAGGTGATCGCCGAAGCACAACGCGCCGGCGGAATGGCCGCGTTCATTGACGTTGAACACGCGCTCGATCCCATCTATGCCCGCAAGCTCGGTGTCGACGTCGACAATCTGCTGGTTTCGCAGCCAGACTATGCTGAACAGGCGCTCGAGATCACCAGCGCGTTGATCACTTCCGGTTCCATCGACGTCCTGGTGGTCGACTCCGTGGCCGCGCTTGTCCCCAAGTCCGAACTCGACGGCGAGATGGGCGACAGCCACATGGGAGTGCAGGCGCGGCTAATGTCGCAGGCCATGCGCAAGCTGACCGGCAATGTTTCTAAATCCAATACCTGCCTGATTTTCATCAACCAAATCCGCGAAAAGATCGGCGTCATGTTCGGCAATCCCGAGACCACCACCGGCGGCCGCGCTCTGAAATTCTATTCTTCGATACGCGCCGACATTCGCCGCATCGCCGCCATCAAGGAGGGTGAAGTGGTGGTGGGCAACCGCACCAAGGTGAAGATCGTGAAAAACAAAGTCGCGGCGCCCTTCCGTGAGGCCGAATTCGACATCATCTACGGCGAAGGAATCTCGAAGGAAGGCGACCTGATCGACCTTGGCGTAGCGCAGAACCTGGTCGAAAAGAGCGGCTCCTGGTATAGCTACAAAGGCGAGCGCATCGGCCAGGGCCGCGAGAACGCCCGGCAGTTCCTCAAGGACAATCCCGACATTCGGCAACAGGTCGATAGCGAGCTGCGTAAAGCGCTTGGGCTGACTCGCAAAGAGCCGGAAGCTCCTCCGGCCGAGCTGCCGAAACCCGTCACAGCCAGCGCCGCGCGCTCGCGATAGTCACGGCGGGAAAATATCCTGGGCGCGAGCAGCGCCGTATAATTAACTGCTTGCCCATCCGAAAAATCCTCATCGCGAACCGGGGCGAGATCGCCGTGCGAATCGCGCGCACTGCGCATGAAATGGGTATTAGTCCAGTTGCCGTCTACACGGACGTGGATTCCAGCTGTCCGCATCTGCGCGCTGGCGACGAATCGGTTGCGATCGGGGCATCTTATCTCGACATTGATCGCATCCTCGACGCCGCCCGAAAAACGGACGCCGACGCAATCCACCCGGGCTACGGATTCCTCGCCGAGAATGCCGACTTCGCTGACGCCTGCCTCCGAGCGGGCATCCTATTCATCGGGCCATCGTCCGACGCCATTCGAAAGATGGGCTCGAAGATCGCCGCGCGCGAAGTTGCCGCTGCTGCTGGTGTTCCCATTGTTCCGGCGAACGGTCCCCAAGCCGCGATCGAGTTCCCGGTTCTTGTCAAAGCTTCCGCGGGCGGCGGCGGACGCGGCATGCGAATTGTCACCTCGGCCGCGCAACTCGATGAGGCGCTAAAGTCCGCTAAAAGCGAAGCCGAGCGCGCCTTCGGTGATGGCTCACTCCTCATCGAGCGCTACATCGAAAACGCCCGCCACGTCGAGTTCCAGATCTTCGGCGACCATCATGGCAACCTGATCCACCTGTTCGAGCGCGACTGCTCCATCCAGCGCCGCCATCAAAAGATCATCGAAGAGAGCCCTTCACCAGCGCTCAGCGACGTACTCCGCCGCCGGATGGGAGAAGCCGCAGTCACCATTGGCCGCGCTATCGGTTACACCAATGCTGGAACAGTCGAGTTCCTGCTGGCACCTTCAGGCGAGTTCTTCTTCATTGAAGTGAACACGCGCATTCAGGTGGAGTATCCTGTCACGGAACTTGTCACTGGCCTCGATCTGATACGCCTCCAGATCGAAGTTGCCGAAGGAAAACCGCTCACCGTGAATCCTCGCATCGCGGGTCATGCCATCGAGGCGCGCCTCTACGCCGAGGATCCTGCCAACAACTTTGTTCCATCCACCGGCACTGTGGATGTCTGGCGACCACCTGCGCATGTCCGCGTCGACACGGCGCTTGAAGAAGGCGCCCAAATCGGGATCCACTACGATCCTCTGCTGGCAAAGATCGCGAGCTACGGCGATGACCGCGAAACCGCGGTCCGCAAACTTCTGTATGGTCTCCGCTCTACTTGCATCCTTGGACTTAAAACGAATCGTGAATACCTGATTCAGCTTCTTGAAAGCGACGAGTTCCGCGAAGGCCGCGCGACCACTGCCTTTCTACCGGCGCCGCATCCCGACGTCATCGATCCAGGCTGTCTCGCTGCTGCCGTTCTCTATCTGTCAAAAAGCCCTCTACAAGGCATCCCGCCAAACTACCGCAACAATCCCTATCGCGCCCCGACGATGAAACTTCGAATCCATAACCGCGAGCTCATCGTCGATGTGGCACGGACATTCTTGTCTGTGTCGGTGTTGAACCGGTCCGACGACCAAATCACCCTCGCCATCGACGGCTTCACTCGATCCTACGAAATCAAGCAAACCGGCGACGAAATCTTCGTTCATTCGCCGACCACATCGCTCGCGATCACCCGTCTTTCTCGTCATCCCCGCCCGGCCAGCACCACTCAACGCGAATCCGCGAATTCACCCATGCCCGGCCAAGTTCTCAGGGTCCTAGTCCAGGAAGGCCAGCAGGTAAAGGCCGGCGATTCGCTCGTCGTCCTGGAAGCCATGAAAATGGAACAGACCATCCGGACTTCCATGGATGGCGTGGTGAAGTCTATCCTGGTAGTTGCTGGACAGGTGGTGACGCCGGGACAGATGTTGGTTCAGATCAGCGCCCAGGAGAATTCGGAATGAGTGACGTTGCCGTAGCGGCCGAAACAAAGCAAGACTACCCTTACTTCACCGAAGAGCACGAGATGATCCGGCAGACCGTGAAGCGGTTTTGCCGCGAACAGATCGCGCCGCATGCCGAGCAGTGGGATCACGACGGCATCTTCCCGCGCGAGCTGTTCAAGAAAGCAGCGGATCTCGGCCTGTTCGGCATCCGAATTGATCCCGAGTGGGGCGGCCTGGGCTTGGATTGGTGGGCCAGCGCCGCGTATATGGAAGCGTTGGTCCACTCCGACAGCGGCAGCGTCGACATGGCGCTGATGGTGCAATCGGAAATTACACTCCCGGTTCTGGCCGAGCTTGGCACTCGCGAACAGAAGGCAGAGTTCTTGCGCCCAGGCGTTGCCGGCGATATGATCGCCGCGCTCGGAATCAGCGAACCTGGGGGTGGCTCCGACGTCGCTGCGCTTAAGACTCGCGCCCATATCGATGGCGGCGACTTCGTAATCTCCGGCCAAAAGCTGTGGATTACCAACGGCACGCGCGCCGACTTCATCATTCTCGCGGTGCGAACCGGCGGCGAGGGCCACAAAGGCATCTCATTGGTTTTATTACCCACCAAAACCAAAGGTTTTTCGGTCGGCAAGAAACTTAAGAAGGTGGGCAACATGGCATCCGACACCGCCGAGCTCTTCTTCGACGAATGCCGGATTCCGCAGCGCTACGTGTTGGGCGAAGTGAACAAGGGTTTTTACTACATCATGCATAACTTCCAAGGCGAGCGTCTGGCGGCCGCAATCCTCGCGTTGGCAGGAATGGAAAAGTCGGTGCGCAATGCGCTCGAATACGGCGGCGAACGGACCGCGTTCGGAAATCCAATCCGGCATTACCAAGTCTGGCGGCACCGCTTCGCCGAGCACCTCACCAATATCGAAGCTGGAAGATGGCTCACCTACCGCGCAATCGACCTGATAAATCGCGGCCAACGCTGCGTTCGTGAGATCACCATGGCGAAGCTGTACACGTCCGAGTTGTCGCAGCGCGTCACTTACGATTGCATGCAGATGTTCGGCGGCTTCGGGTACACCACCGAATATCCGATCGGCCGCGCCTGGCGCGACGTTCGCCTGAACACTATCGGCGCCGGAACGTCGGAAATCATGAAAGAGATTATCGCCAAGGAAGAGAAAATTTGATCCGCATCGCTAACGGCCAAGGCTTCTGGGGCGACTCTCTCGAAGCGCCACTCGAGCAGATACGCCGCGGCCCTCTCGATTACCTGACACTCGACTACCTGGCCGAAGTCACCATGTCGATTCTTCAGAAGCAGCGCTCACGCGATCCCAGCACCGGCTATGCTCGCGACTTCGTCGAAATGGTGGGACGCGGGGCGGCTGACATCGTCGAGAAGAACATCCGCCTCGTCGCGAACGCCGGTGGCGTGAATCCGGAAGCCTGCCGCGACGCCGTGGCCAAAGCCTTGAACCGTCCCGGAATCAAGATCGGCATCGTGGCCGGCGATGATATTCTCGCTCGTCTCGACGACATGATCGCGCGGGGCGTCGAACTGAAGAGTATGGATACCGGTGAGCCGCTTGCCTCCATCCGGCAGCGCGTGCAAAGCGCCAATGTCTACTTCGGCGCGGCTCCCATCGCCAGCGCGCTTGCTCTAGGCGCGCAAATCGTCATCACTGGCCGCACCACCGATACAGGACTGGTGCTCGGTCCCATGATGCACGAGTTTCGCTGGGCGCGCGACGATTGGGACAAACTCGCGGCCGGCACTATCGCCGGTCATACGGTGGAATGCGGTGCGCAATGCACCGGCGGCAATTGCCAAGTTGACTGGCAGAGCATTCCCGACTTCGCCGGTATCGGTTATCCGATCGTGGAAGCCGAACCGGATGGCACTTTCGTCGTCACCAAACACAAAGGCACCGGCGGCCGCGTGACCGTTGCGTCCGTCAAAGAGCAACTGCTCTACGAAATGGGCGACCCGCACGAGTACATCACGCCCGATTGCATCGCCGACTTCACCACCATTCAGCTTGAGCAATGCGGACCGGATCGCGTGCGCTTCTCCGGCATTCACGGCAAACCCGCTACCAATTTCTACAAGGTTTCGATCAGCTACTCTGCCGGCTATAAGGCGACCGGCATACTGGCTTATTCCTGGCCCGATGCGTACGCCAAGGCTCAGGCGGCGGATCGCATCTTGCGAGAGCGTCTCGATCGTCTGGGCCTGAAGTTCGATGCCATTCGGACCGAATTCCTCGGCGTGAATGCTTGTCACGGACCGCTCGCTGGCGAGCCATCCCCCGACATCGCTGAGGTCGCGCTTCGCATGGGTGTCCGTTCAGGATACCGGACACCGGTTGAGCGTTTCACCAAGGAGATCGCGCCGCTCGCTTTGAACGGGCCGCCCGTCGTGACTGGCCTTGGCAGCGGCCGGCCGAGGGTGGAAGAGATCGTGGCTTACTGGCCCGCGCTGATTCCCAAGAGCGAGGTCTCGCCTCAAATTTCGATACAGGAGACCTGATGGCCCGCGTACAATTGCTTCGAATCGCGCACGCCCGCTCCGGTGACAAAGGTGACACCGCCAATGTCGGCCTCATCGCGCGTCGTCCGGAGTTCTATCCAATTCTGGTAAGAGAAGTGACCGCTGAGCGCGTGAAGAAACATTTCGAAGGCATCTGTCTGGGAGACGTCGAGCGCTACGAATTACCGAACCTCGGTGCGCTAAACTTCCTGCTGCACGAAAGCCTGGATGGCGGCGGCACACTTTCGCTTAAGGCCGACGCGCAAGGAAAGACCTATAGCGCCGCTCTGCTGCGGATGGAGATTGAAGTTGATTCTCTACCAGGTTGAGCAGGGCGTTGCCCGAATCACTCTGAATCGGCCCGAAAAGCGCAACGCACTTAATCCTGAGCTGATCGCAGAATTGAAAAAAGCGGTGCAGGGCTCGGACCGTCTGATTGTTCTCACGGGAGCAGGCAACGACTTCTGTTCCGGCGCCGACTTGAGCGGTCTCCACAACCAGGCCGAAGCCAATGTCCTCGAGCACATGGCCAGTGCCCGCGAGATGGCCGATTTATTCATCGCCATGCGCCGGCACCCGCGCCCCATCATTGCGGCCGTTCGCGGGCGCGCACTCGCGGGAGGCTTCGGCTTAGCGACCGCCGCCGACATCATCCTCGCCTCCGAGTCAGCCCAGTTCGGTTACCCGGAGGTGAACATCGGATTCGTGCCCGCGATGGTGATGGCGATCCTGCGGCGGTGCGTGTCTGAAAAGCGCGCATTCGAACTCATCACGACCGGCGACGTAATCTCCGCGCAAACCGCCTTCGAATACGGGCTGGTGAATCGCGTTTTCGCCGATGAAACGTTCGATGTGGACGTTCAAGCCTTTGTTACCCGCCTAACCTCTAAGTCCACATCTGCTCTCATGCTCTCGAAACAACTGCTATACCACACGGACTCCATGACTTTTGAAGCGGCCATCGAAGCGGGGGTCCAAACCAACGCAATCGCCAGATCCACGGAAGACTTTAAGCGCGGCATCGAACGGTTCTTGAAAAAGTAGCGCACGCACTCATGCGTGCCGCGTCGGCCACGGGCTTCCGCTACGGCCTTGCTTATCGCGGGACAAGGCCGCCCCTCCTGGATGCCCGTCGTCAACGCTTATGTGAACGCTGTAAATCAATGCCTGAAAACTCCCCACTCCATCGTCCCTTCCACCGGCCGATTATAGGCCGCGGATAACGAAATCCCGAGCACCGTCCGCGTGTCCCTCGGATCGATGATGCCGTCGTCCCAAAGCCGCGCCGTCGCGAAATAACAATCCGATTCCCGCTGGATCTGACTCTCGAGCGCAACACGGGCGGTAGCCAGCTTCTCTTCGTCCACCGGCTGCTTGGCCTTGATCAGCGCCTCGCGCTTGATGATGTCCATGACGCCCGAAAGCTGCTGCGGTCCCATCACCGCAATGCGATGATTCGGCCAGGTGAACAGAAATCGCGGCTCATAGGCCCGGCCGCACATGGCGTAATTCCCAGCACCGTACGAACCGCCGATCATGATCGTGATGGCCGGCACGGTGGAGTTCGAAACGGCGTTGATCAACTTCGCGCCATTGCGAATGATGCCTTGCTCCTCGTAAGTCTTGCCCACCATGAATCCGGTGATGTTCTGCAAGAACACCAAGGGAATGTCTTGCTGATTGCACAGCTCTATAAACTGCGCACCCTTTCCTGAGGATTCTGACATCAGCACGCCATTGTTTCCCAGAATGCCGACCGGAAAACCAAGGACTCGCGCGAAACCTGTCACGAGTGTCCGCCCGTACTCGGCTTTGAATTCCGAGAACCGCGATCCGTCCACGATGCGCGCGATCACTTCCCGAACTTCGAATGGTACGCGCACGTCCCCTGAGACGATGCCGAGCAGTTCGTCGGTATCGTAGAGCGGTTCTTCGAAGGTCTCTTGCTGGGGCGTCGGCGGCTTCGGAAGATTGAAGTACGAGACGATCTCACGCGCCATGCGAATCCCGTCCACCTCGTCTTCGGCCAAGTAATCGGAAAGTCCGGAAATGCGCGAGTGCATTTCGGCGCCGCCCAGTTCCTCCTCATTCGACACTTCGCCGGTCGCCATCTTCACCAGAGGTGGGCCCGCCAGAAACACCTGCGCCCGCTTCTTGACCATGATCACGTAGTCGGACATGCCCGGAAGATAAGCTCCGCCCGCGGTTGAACTTCCGAATACCACAGCAACGGTTGGAATCCGGCGCTTGGAGCGTCGCGTGATCTCGCGAAACCCGCGGCCTCCGGGAACAAAGATTTTGCTTTGCACCGGCAGATCGGCGCCCGCTGATTCAACCAACAAAATCGTGGTCAACCGATTTTCAAGCGCAATGTCGGCGAGGCGCGCATTCTTCCATAGGCCGGCCTCTCCGGTTGATCCGCCTTTGGCCGTGGCCTCGTTGGCGATGATCATGCATTCTCGACCGCTAACCACACCGATGCCGCCGATCACGCGCGCGCCCGGCGTCTCATCATCCATTCCGATTCCCGCCAAAGGAGCGATCTCGAGAAAGTAGGAACCTTCGTCCAGCAGCAATTCAACGCGCTGGCGTGGGAGCAGTTTCCCGCGATCCAGATGCCGCTGCACGTATTTCTCACCGCCCCCCGCGGTGGAGCCCTTCAGCTCAACTCGCAGCTTTTCGACGGCGGTCGACATCGCGACGTAATTGGCGCGGAAACTATCGGACTCACGGTTGACGCCGCTGCGGATCTGGCTCACGGTCACCCATTGTACGATGACGTGAAAAATCCACGCCTAGCACTCCAGCGTCGCTTCGCCGGCGTGCAAAAACCAGCGATTGATCACCACGTCGCGAGCGAACCAGGGCATGCCGAGTAGCCCCTTACCGAGCAACTGGATCAGCCGCGAAGGCAGATGCCGCCCGAGCTTGGCGGCCCAGTGCTCCCGCGCTCCGAACCGCTGGGCGAGCAGAGTGCCATAAACTTCGAGACCTTCGCGATTGTATTTTCCCTGGGCATCAACAATCGCTTTCGCTGCCAGTAATCCGGATTCAACTGCCGGCCGGATGCCTTCGCCACTCTGCGAATACGCCAAGCCCGCGGCATCGCCAATGAGCAGCATTCCGTCATCAGCGATCTTTCGAGCCGAAGCGTCATAGAGAAGATAGGCATGTCCAAGCAGCGCGTGTGGAACGTCGAAACATAGCCGACCGTCCGACTTCAGAGAGCGCAAGAACGAAGACACATGCTCGGACAGGCGATGCTGGTCCATCCTACCCAGCCCTACATTCAAAAAATTGCCCTTGCGAAAACACCAGCCGTACCCTTTAAAGTCGGAACAAAAATAAAGTTCCGGAAGTTCCGGAGAGACCGCGCAGCCGACGCGCTGCTGAGCGTCCATTTCGAATTCGGCTTCCTGGGCGACAACCGCCTGTTCCCCGCGGGATTTTGCGCCGGTGAGGCGCGCGACCGGGCAAAAATGGCCGCCTGCCCCTACTACCAACCGGGTCCGAAGGTCGCCGTTCGCGATCCACCCGCCGTCGCGACGCTCGAGAGTCGCTAAGTTAATGCCTTCGAGAAGCCGCGCGCCCGAGCGTCGTAGGAGATATTCATCGAATTCGCGCCGTCGAATCCCGTAGCTGACCAGCTGGTCGTATTTTGTATCCACCATCTCGCCGCCGATGCAACCTATGCGGAAGCCAGTGATGGGCTGAAAGACGCGCCCCCGAGCGTAGTCGCACGAGTCGATGTCGAGTTCCGACAGAACGGCGGGAGTGATCCATCCTCCGCAAACCTTATCGCGGGGAAAAATCCGTTTGTCGAGGACAACGACATCCAGACCGGACTCCCGCAGTTTCCAGGCACAAGAAGAGCCGGCCGGGCCTCCGCCGACAATCAGGACATCGCATGCATCCATTCCGGCTTCTCGCTTTCGGATTGTGTTTCGGAATAGAGCGGCGCGCGAGTCCACCAGACCGGCGGGCAGCGCGATCCTGTAAAAACAACCTGGAAAAGCTGGAGCGAGCCGCAGCGGAAAGCGGCCATCGACCCTGCCAGATACAGGCGCCAGGCGCGAACAAATTCGGAGTCGTACATAGAAGCGACCTGCTGCTGCGTCTTCTCGAAACGGTCCAGCCAGTGCTCCAAAGTCTTGGCGTAGTGATGACGCAGATTCTCGACATCCAGCACCGAATAGTTCCAGCGCTCGAATATTTCTAAAGCCTGCCGGAGCGCCGGGATATAAGCGCCGGGAAAAATGCGCTTTCGCATCCAGCGGCTGTAAGCGCCCGGCTGGTCCTTGCCAATGAAATGAAACAGGCCCCGTCCGGACGCACCAATCGACCGCTGAACAGCGTCCGCAAGATCTTTGAAATTTTCGACTCCCACATGCTCCAACATTCCCACTGATGCGAAGACATCGAATTTGCCGGATATATTCCGATAGTCGTCTTCGATAAATTCCACCTGGTGGCTCAATCCTTCCTCTTGGGCTCGCTGCCTGGCAAAAGCAATCTGCTCGTGCGAGACGTTAAATGCTTTCACGGAGACGCCATACTGCCTCGCCATATGAAGGGCCAAAGCGCCCCAACCACATCCGGCTTCGACCACCGTCTCCCCAGGCTGCAGCCTGAGTTTACGGCAAATATGGTCCAGCTTAGCCGTCTGGGCCTGTTCGAGCGTCGCAGTAGGGGTCGGGAAGTAAGCGCAGGTATAAACCAATTGGCGATCCAGCCACAGTTTGTAGAAGTCGTTGCCAAGGTCGTAGTGCGCGTGAATATTACGGCGGGAACCGGGCAACGTATTCGCCTGTAACCAGTGCATCCATTTGGATGCCAGGCGCGGATACAGCGGGCCATTGGGGCCCTCGCGCGACCTCGCTTGATAAATCGCCTCCAAGAGTTTGACCAGACTGCCTTGGACTTGAATGCTCCCGTCAGCGTATGCGTCGCCGAAAGCCACTTCGGCATCAAACATCAGTCGCAGGAGAGTTTTGCGATCGGGAATAATCACGGTGGCGACCGGATTTTCTACCGTCGTGGTTGCTGCTTCGTTTCCAAGGACGATTCGAATCGGCGCTGGCTCGATGGCCTTTGAAATTCGTCCCAGTAACCACTCGTCCGCAGAGCGAGAAAGAATGGGCATAGTCCCCGCCTTGTGTTTTGGAGCAAAAAGAAGCTCCCTGTTTTGATCTTACTCCCGGTTCTGCTTCGCTGGTGAGGCTGCTGAGGCCCGGTTGGAATTAATTCCGGACAGATTGCCGCAATAACAACCCGAGCCAATCCGAACCATCGCTTTGATCGGAAGCGGTGGGCGCTCGCTGCAGCAAACAGTAATACAGCAGAACTCGTGAATCGTGCTCCTGTTCTTCCGGGGAGAGAGCGCCGCTTACTCTCCGAATCACTTCCTCGGGGGCGACGCCGGAGCAGGCTTTGCTGGCCCGGCATTGCTCGGACTGCTGCCACTCCTCGATCAGTTGCGCCCGTGATTTGCGGTGCGCCACGAGATCCTCCACCGCGGCCACCCAAATGTGGAAGGCCGGATCGCGGGTGTAAAGCGAGCGATAGCCGGCGAACACAAACCGCTCTCGCTCTCGAAACTCCGGTGATGTCATTACATCCTGGACCAATGTATCCGGTCTGGCCTGGCTGTTCAATTCGGACTCTTGCGGAAGCCGGCCTAACAAAGCGAGATAAGTGCGGCGTAGTGTGAATGCATCGCGATTGAGGTCCTCGCGGTGGATCACGTCCGCGGGAGCCACGCCTGGAGTTACCCAACATACGTTGTTGATCTGTGGATGGCGCAGCACCCAGTTCCGGATGCCTTCATAGAGACGGACTCGGTCGACCCGGTTAGATATTCCAGCATTGATAAATGGCCAATCGGGAGCCCAGTGACCGCTATATCCGTTAAGCGTTGGGATGCCCCCGGAAAGCTCGGCCCACATTCCGATCAGTTGCATCCATTGCTCACTGGTGCTTCCGGCTGTCCCACTGAATAGATAGGTCGCACAGCCTGGTCGAAGCGAGTGGCTCACGCTATCCGCCCAGTCCTGGATTTGTCTCTTGTTGTACACCGGAGCAAGATTGTACGCGCCGGCCTGTTCGACCCAAATCACCAATACACAGGCGAGCGCAAGAGCGGGTGAAAACCTGCGTGTTAGCCAATCGACGCTCAAGGTCAATGCCAAGGCCGCCGGCAACAACAGAAAGACACCGAAGCGGCTTACGGCTCGCAACGCTTGCCCGCCTGGAAAACCTGCGTAGACAAACTGCCACAAGGTGTATCCATGCCATGACAAGGTCGCGACCACGACCACGGCGCTGACGAATCCCCAAATTGCGATTACCGGCCTACTCCGGAATTTCACGAACGCCACCAGCACCAATGCCATTGTGAGGAAGCCGATACCGTTGTACATTTCACCGCCACCATAGCTCTGGTCGACCCCGAGTGAAAGGTTCCACGGTCCATACAACCAGTGCGTGGGTCCCTGCGCAAACCAAGAAAGTGGTGTCGGAAGAAAGTAAGCGATCAGGTCGTAGGGATAAATCCCGACCTGTTTCCTAACCCCGTAATACTTCAGCGCTCCTGGCGCGAGCAAGAGGGCTGAGAGAACCAGGCAAATAAGGACCGGCCCCCACCACACCCGAATGAAAGCAATCAGCGCGCGCCTCGGGTAAGGGATCAGCAACACGTAAAGTAGCGCCACGGTGGCGCAAAAGCTCATGAACCAGAAATAATAAAAAGCGAAATAAAACTGCCCTACTGCAGCGCCGCTGGCGAGCAGTGCTCCCGTCCAGACACGGCGGCGCGAGAGCCGTAATTGTTTATTGCGGAACTTGCGGCGCGACCCTTGCCCTTTGGCGCTGGACTTCGGTCGCGTCGCAATCCAGGGTGGGTCTTCGGGCCAGCGTGTGTCTTTCGGAAAGAGAAGCCATAGACCTGCCATCACTGCGACGACATAGAACCCGGTCAGTAACCCCGGGTGCCCGAGTTGTAACACGCGCGGGCTTGCAAATGCAAAAAACGCAGCGCCTATTCCGCTCGCCCAGGCACTGCACTTGAGAAAGAAGCGAAGAAGCAGATACGCTGCCCCAAAGTTCAATACTGAAATTGTCAGCGTCCAAAGCTGGAATGAAGTTGCGGGAGAAACACCCAGCAAGCGCCAGCAGCCATAGAGAGGCAACGTGCCCAGGTACAAGTCCGTATACGCCAGCGTGTCCGGTTGTGGAAAGAAGAAGGGCGGGCTAAACAAGCTTTTATCGAGCGGCTGTCTGGTCAGCCAGCGCCAATTATGCTCGAAAAGATAGTTGACCAGCACCGTATCCCCACCGCCCTGCGTGTCCGCGAAACCTGAGAAGAACATAGTATGGTGAGCTGCCAACATCGTGACGGCCAGCAGTAGGAAAATACAGACCGCCTCTTTCGAATCGATGTGGGATGCCCAGTATTTTGACAAGGACGTGAGCCTCGGTGGCAGAGCGGAACTTTCATTGTAGTCGGGTGTGCCCGCCAGCTGATTTTCTGTTCAAACCCTGCTATAGTATAGGTTTAGCGCTCCCTCGAAGCGAGGTCTGTGTGTTTTTCAGCGTCAAGGAGTTAGAGTTAAAAAAGGTCCGCTTTGAGGTGGCCTTCCCTCCTGGCGAGATAGATTATGGTGAGGGGCTTCGGCAGGCGACTCCCCTCGAAGTGCGGGGCTCAGCCGAACTTCTCGCCCACACTCTTGGAGAAGTCCGGATACGCGGTCATCTAACGGTTCGGATGCAGTCGGAGTGCGATCGTTGCCTGGAGCCGGCTGAGTTTCCGATCGATTCCGACTTCGATCTGTTCTATCGCCCGGCAGCGCGGGCCGATTACGCCGAAGAAGTGGAAATCGACGAAGGCGAAAGCGAGATCGCCTTTTACGAAGGGGCCGGGATCGAACTGGAAAATGTTTTGCGCGAGTATATTTTGCTCTCATTGCCGATGCAGCGGATCTGCCGTGGAGATTGTCACGGCATCTGCCCGGTTTGCGGTCAAAACCGTAACTTGGTGGATTGCGGATGCGAAGTGAAACCTGTGGATGATCGCTGGGCGGTACTGAAAAATCTTCAAACTAAAGGAATATAAATGCCCAATCCAAAACGACGACACTCCAAGCAGCGTACTTCAACCCGCCGGGCCCACGACTCGTTGCGCGCCCCCGGAACGTCCGAGTGTCCCAACTGTCATGAGCCAAAGCTGCCGCATCGCGTCTGCCCGCACTGTGGGCGCTATAAAGGACGAGAAGTGATCGAAGTCGCCGAGGAGTAAGATCGGCAGAGTTGATATATTCTCTGATTACATGGTGACCATCGCTGTTGACGCAATGGGCGGGGATCACGCTCCGAAGGCGGAGGTCGAGGGTTCGATTCAGGCGGTCCGCGATCTGGGCGTCAAGATTATCCTGGTCGGCAAGCGGGACGTCGTGCGCCAGGAACTGGCACAGCACGAGGGTGTCGACGGCTTGCCAATCGAGATCCAGCATGCTAGTGAGCACATCACCATGGAGGACAGCGCCGCTAAGGCCGTCCGCACCAAGCGCGACAGTTCCATTCGGGTTGGTGCGCGCCTGGTCCGGGACGGAATCGCCCACGGGGTCGTATCGGCCGGCAATACCGGAGCGGTAATGGCCACCGCCAAGATGGTGCAGGGAATGCTGCCCGGCGTGGACCGGCCGGCTCTGGCGTCGGCATTTCCCACACTAAAAGGCTCGCCTGTCGTCGTAGTAGATGTGGGCGCTAATGTCGACTGTTCGCCGCGCATGCTGGGGCAGTTCGCGGTCATGGGCGAAATTTACTCGCGTGTGATTTTTCACAAGCCTCGGCCTCGCGTTGGGCTGCTTTCGATTGGCGAGGAAGAACACAAGGGCAACGAACTGACTCGCGCCGCGACGCCTCTCCTAAAATCACTGCCTATCCATTTCATCGGAAATGTCGAGGGCGGCGATATCTTCACCGGTGAAACCGACGTGATCGTTTGCGATGGATTCGTCGGCAATGTTGCGCTCAAGGTAGGCGAGGGCCTGGTGGACATGATCTATCAGATGCTTCGCGAATCCCTGGAAGCTACCATCGCGCGGAAAATTGGTTACGTGCTCTCGCGCACCGCTTTTCAGGAATTCAAGAAACGTTTGGACTATTCCGAGCACGGCGGCGCGCCGCTGCTGGGCATCAAGGGTGTGTGCATCATTACGCACGGCCGCTCGAATGCGAACGCCATCAAGAATGCAATCCGGGTGGCGGCCGAATTGGCGGATGGCAAAATCAACGAGCACATCGCGGCGGAATTAGCCTCTGGGCAGCACCCGCATCAACCGCCGCCCAATGCGGCTGCCGCGGACTAATATGCGACGACTTTTCGTAGGGCTCTTCCTTGCGCTGGTATCGCTATTTGGCGCCCAGGACCCGGTGCAGTGGACGCTGACCATTGAACCCGCCACCGCCCCACCGGGATCGCACGTGCTCGCGAGATTTGCCGCTAAGATCGAGCCGGGATGGCATCTTTATTCACTGACCACGCCGAAGGGCGGGCCGATTCCGAGCACCAGCAGCCTGGCGGATCGTCCAGTAGTGAGCGGCTTCAGGCTTTATCAGCCAAAGCCGGAGCGTAAGCTCGATCCCAATTTTCAAATCGATACCGAAACATTCGCCGACGAGGTAGTGTTGCTGTACGATGTCGAGCTGAAGAAAGATGCAGCCGCGGGTCCGGCCGACATTACCGCCCAGGTGCGATATCAATGTTGCAACGATAAGTCCTGCCTGCCGCCCAAGCGTAAGTCCGCTTCGGCGACCATCACCATAGATCCATCTGCGAAGGCGCAGACGATCTCTATACCGCCGGGCTACACCGACGTTCAGCTGGCCTTGGCTTCATCCACGGCGGCTGCATCTACGGCGGCGAGCCCCACTCCGGTTGCGCCGGCGTCGCAATCGTCTCGCTTCGGCCTGTTCTTGCTGACTGCCTTCGGCGCCGGACTTGCAGCCATCTTCACCCCCTGCGTCTTCCCCATGATTCCGTTCACCGTGTCGTACTTTATCAATCGGCAAACGGGCAACCGGCGGGACGGCGTGCTGCAGGCGGTCGTTTTCTGCCTCGGTATTGTTGTTTTGTTCACGGGGCTAGGCGTTTTGATGAAAACCATCGCCGGACCGTTCGGCGTGGTGCAGCTCGGCAACAGTCCGTGGGTGAACGGTTTCATCGCGCTGGTGTTCGTGATTTTCGGTTTGAGCCTGCTAGGCGCCTACGAGTTAACGCTACCTTCCGGGCTACTCACCAAGCTCAATCAAACTTCTGAGCGCGGAGGTTATTTCGGCGCTTTGTTGATGGGGCTGACATTCACGCTCACCGCTTTCGCCTGCATTGGGCCGATCGTCGGACCGCTACTGGTTGCCTCGGTGCAAACCGGCGGAGCCGAACCCGTGCTGGGTATGGCATCCTTCGCCACCGGCCTGGCTGCGCCCTTCTTCCTATTGGCGCTCTTTCCGTCCTACCTGCAAAAGCTGCCGAAGAGCGGCGGCTGGCTGATGCGCGTCAAAGTCGTGCTGGGGTTCGTTGTGCTTGCGATCTCAATCAAGTATCTGAGCTCGGCCGATCAGGTGTTGCAGACCAACTTGATTTCGCGTGAGATGTTCCTGGCCAGTTGGATCGTGTTGTTCGCCCTTCCCGGGCTCTACCTGCTCGGATTCCTGCGCCTGGAAGGCATTAAGCCGGACGATCACCTAGGCATCGGCCGGATGCTGATCGCCGCGCTGTTTCTCATCTTTTCCATCAGCCTACTGCCGGGATTGTTCGGCTCGCCGCTCGGCAACATCGAGGCGTTTATTCCAGTGCAGGGCAAGGCGGTCGCACTTGGCGGGGGCGCTGAGTCCGCCGGTCCGGTGTGGTTAAAGAACCAGTATCGCGAGGCGCTCGCAAAGGCCAAGGCTGAGAACAAGATGGTGTTCGTCAACTTCACCGGCTATGCCTGCACAAATTGCCATTGGATGAAAGCCAACATGTTCCCACGGCCGGAGATCGCAGGCCTGCTTAAAGATTTCGTGCTGGTGGATCTCTATACCGACGGCACTGACTCGGTCTCGGAACAGAACCAGCAGTTAGAAGAGAAAAGGTTCGGAACCGTCGCTATTCCGTTTTACGCCATTCTGGATCCCGACGAAAAAGTAATTGCGACATATCCCAACCTCACCCGAAACGCGCAGGAGTTCGCAAGCTTCTTGAAGTCCGGAACCAGCGCCAAGCTCGCATCGAAAATCTGATGAAAACATTCTTTGCCTTTCTTGTATCCGCAGCTCTACTAGCCGCGCAGGAGCCGATTCGCGGCTTTCCCCAAGACCAATGGGCTGCCGAACATGAACTGGAGCAGAAGGCCATTGCGCTTCCCAAGGCGGATCGCCAGAAGGTCTATCTGGAACGTATGGCGAAGGTCCCGCATCATGCGGGCTCGCCGGCGGACGCGGCAGTAGCTGAGTACGCTCTCGGATTATTCAAGGAATTTGGCTTGGATGCGCACATTGAAAACTTCGAGGCCCTGATTCCTTACCCGACCGCGCGCGGGTTGGAAATGGTAAGCCCCGTCAAGTTTCGCGCTGCGCTCAAAGAGCCGGCGATTTCGCAAGATTCCTACACTTCCGATGCGACTCAGCTCCCGACTTTCAATGCCTATTCCGGCTCGGGCGATGTTACGGCGCCAGTGGTCTACGTGAATTATGGCGTGCCGGAGGATTACGACTATCTCGCCAAGCAGGGCATCGACGTGAAGGGCAAGATCGTGATCGCCCGCTATGGCAAGAGCTGGAGAGGAACCAAGCCCAAGGTTGCCTTCGAGCATGGGGCGGTGGGCTGCCTGATTTATTCCGATCCGCGCGACGACGGCTATTACCAGGGCGAGGTTTATCCCAAGGGTCCGATGCGGCCGCCGGATGGCGTACAGCGCGGAAGCGTGATGGACATGCCGGTGTCCGTTGGCGACCCGCTGTCGCCTGGCTGGGCTTCCGAGCCCGGTTCCAAGCGGCTGTCGATGGCGGAATCCAAAATCCTGATGAAGATTCCCGTGATGCCGATCTCCTATGCCGACGCCACGCCGCTGCTCGAAAATCTGGCTGGGCCGGTCGCGCCTGAGCCATGGCGCGGTGCTCTGGGATTCACCTATCACATTGGCCCCGGACCGGCCACCGCTCACTTCAAGCTAGATTTTGATAACTCTACCCGACCGCTGCACGATGTGATCGCCACTATCCCCGGCAGCACTTATCCCGATGAATGGGTCATCTACGGCAATCATCACGATGGCTGGGTGAACGGCGCGCACGATCCGATCAGCGGCGCGGCATCGCTGCTGGAGACCGCGAGAACGCTCGGGGCGCTGCGGAAACAGGGCTGGCAGCCCAAGCGGACCATCGTGCTGGCGCTCTGGGACGGCGAAGAATTCGGACTGCTCGGCTCCACCGAGTGGGCCGAAAAGCATCAGGATGAGCTGGCTCGCAAAGGGGTCGTGTATATCAATTCCGATTCCAACGCAAAGGGAACCCTGGGCGCTTCCGGATCGCATACGCTGGAGTTTTTCACCAGCGAGATTTTGCGCGATCTCAAAGACCCACAAAGCGGCAAGAGCCTGCTGGAAATCGCTCGAACGCGCCGCGCCCGGGGCGAAGCTCCCGCCGCCGAGGAACCGCAACCGGCCGGATTTCATTTGGGCGCTCTAGGCGCCGGCTCCGACTATGTGGCCTTCCTCGATCACCTAGGAGTGGCGAGCCTGAACTTCGGCTTCGGCGCCCCCAACTTGGGCGGCGTCTATCACTCCATTTACGACGATCCGGCGTGGTTCGAGCGCTTCGGCGATCCAGGTTTGGTTTATGGCGCGGCGCTCTCCCAAGTCACCACCACCACGCTTCTGCGGCTGGCCGATGCACCGTTGCTGCCGTTTGAGTTCGGAGAATTCGCGAACACGGTCCGCCGCTACGTCGACGAGATTAAGAAACAGGCCGGCACGAAAGTCGATCTCCAGCCGGTACTGGATCAGCTCGCCAAAACCGACGCGGATGCGAAGGCCTTCGAAGCGGCGAGCGGCAGTGCAACTTCGCAAGCGGATGCGGCCAAGCTCGCAAAAGTGAATGAGGCGCTCATCGAGACCGAACGTTCGCTCACGCTGCCCAAAGGTTTGCCTGCCCGGGATTGGTACCGGCACGGGATCTATGCGCCGGGTCTGTATACCGGCTATGGAGTCAAGACGCTGCCGGGCATTCGAGAAGCGGTGGAAGGCGCGCGCTGGGACGAGGCCAACCGTGAGGCACAGGATATCGTGCAAGTTCTCCAGCAAATGAATCAACGGATTGAAGGGGCGACCAGGCTGCTAGCCAGCCCTTAGAATCCTAATCGAACATTCATTTCCCCTTTCGCTCACGAATCGACTTGGCCAGAAACAGCTCGGCTGCCAGGTCTTCCTGTTCCTTATTGCCGGCCGCCCGCCATTCGGTCAAAGCCTTTTGGCGTAGCCGCTCGATCAGTTCGAACTGGCGGCGGGCTTCCAGTACCTTATCGCGCTGCTCGACGATCCTGCCTTCGCATCCCTTCTCTTGATCCTCGAGTTTGCGGATCCGGCCGCGGACATGCACGCGGAAAGAATCCAGGCTTTCCAGTTCGAGCGCGGGTATAAATGGCTGACCTAGCACTTGCCGCGCTGTTTGAGTCATTTCAGCTTGGATCTGCCCCTTGGCGGCGGCCAGCTTTTGCTTCTCGGCCAGGATCTGCCGAAGCTTCAGTTCCTCGATGCCGGCCCGTTCGAGCCGCCAGCGCCGCGCAGTTTCGAGCGGGAAATGGAACCGTTTCATTGAGCCATCTTGGCCAGCTCACGCAACCGTGATATGGTCTGCTCGAGAGAACTGTGTGCACCGGAATCCTGTTTCAGGAAGTCCATCAACTGCGGCTGCAGCCGGATGGCCGCGTCCAGCTTCGGATTGGCGCCGCTCGCATAAGCGCCCAGATTGATCAGGTCTTCAGAGCGCTGGTGCGTCGCCATGGCCTCCCGGATCTTAACCGCCGCATCGCGCTGTTCGGGGGTGTACAGCCGGGGAGCGAGGCGGCTCACCGACTGTAGAACGTCGATGGCCGGGTAGTGCCCCGCGGCGCCCAGTTGCCGCGAAAGTACGATATGGCCATCCAGGATGGCCCGCACGGCGTCGCAGATCGGTTCATTGAAGTCGTCCCCTTCCACCAGCACCGTGAAAAAGCCCGTGATGGAGCCTTTGCGAAAGCGCCCCGCGCGTTCGAAGATCTTGGGAAGCAGGTTGAAAACCGACGGTGTATAGCCCTTCTGGCTGGGCGGCTCTCCGGCCGCAAGGCCAATTTCTCGCTGAGCCATCGCCAATCGCGTCACCGAGTCCATTACCAGCAGCACGTCCTTGCCTTGATTGCGAAAGTACTCGGCTACGGCCAGGGCGACGAAGGCGGCGCGGATCCGCAGCGGCGCGGGCCGGTCGGATGTGGACACCACCAGTACTGAGCGCTTCAGGCCGTCGGGCCCGAGTTCATGCTCGATAAAATCGCGGACCTCGCGGTTGCGCTCGCCGATCAGGGCGATCACGCTGACATCGGCGGAACTGTAGCGCGACATGCAGCCCAGCAGCGTGCTCTTGCCGACGCCGCTGCCCCCGAAGATGCCGATCCTCTGGCCTTTGCCGCAAGTCAAAAGGCTATCGATGGCGCGGATGCCGGTTGTGAGCGCCTCACTAATAGGCTCGCGCTCAAGCGGGCCAGGCGCCGGAGCATAGAGATCGTAGAGTTCCTTGGCTCCCACCGGTCCCAGGCCATCCAGCGGCTTGCCGAATCCGTCAATCACTCGGCCCAGCAATTCCGGCCCCACCTCCATCCGGGCGTCGTCTTTGCGGCCCGTGATCGCATCGCCCAGGTGCAATCCATCCGTTTCTTCGAGCGGCATCGACAGCACGCGGCCCTCGCGAAATCCAATCACCTGGGTGCGAATCAGGCGCCCGTCCCGCGTCGTTATCTCGCAGAAGTCGCCGACCCCGACAGCCGGTCCGTTTGATTCCACCAGCAGCCCGACCAAATCCGTGATCGTTCCGGTCCATCGGCAGGTCTCGATGCGGGCGAGTTTTTGATGATAGGCCGCCAAGTTCATTTACGCCCTCCGCACCAGGTCCGCAAACCCACGTTCGATTTCGGCCAATTGGGTTTCCACCGAGGCGTCCAGCGCGCCGCGGCTGGAATCGAGAATGATCGCGCCACGCTCCAGTGCAGGATCGGCGATTAATTCGACACGCTGGGGCAGGCCCATCTGGTCGAGATGTCGTTGTACCAGGGGGACATCTTCCGGACGAACACGCACCCGATGTATTTCGCGGGCCTCAATTTTCTCCAGCGCCGCCTTCAACAGGCCGACCAACGCCTCGGGTGCCACCGTCAGTTCGCGATGAAGAATTCGCCGCGCGATCGCCACCGCCAGCGCAATCACCTCTTTTTCGGCTTCGTGACGAAAGCGTTGACGCATTCCAGATAGGTCTTCGATGGTCCGCGCCAGGCGGACAGCCATGGCGTCTAGCTCGCCTTCCAGTTCCTTCCGGGCAGCGCCCTGGCCGTCTTGAAACCCCTGTTGATATGCTCCCTGCAGGTGCTGCTCCAGCGCGCTACCGGGGTGCGCTGCCGGTCCGCTCGGCGCTGGAGTATAGCCGGCTGCCGGGAAGGCACTGGCTTCGAGCGGCGATCCATCCAGCGAGGGAACCCGCCGCCAGGTGACTGGTTCCATGGAAACTTCTCCACCGCGGTGCAACCTAGACGACATACTGCTCTCCCAACGTGCCCTTCAGGCTGATGGTGCCGTCGGCCTCGAGTTGCCGGACCACCGCGATAATTTGCTGCTGGGCCGCTTCCACTTCTTTGATCTTTACCGGCCCCAAAGCGTCCATATCCTCCTTGAGCATTTCCGCACCGCGCTGCGACATGCCCTGCAGGAAGTGATTTCTCAGCTGTTCGCTGGTACCCTTCAGCGCCACGGTTAGAATCTTGCGATCGACCTTGCCGAGCACCTCCTTAATTGCTTCCTGTGTTACCAGTAGCAGGTCCTCGAAGACGAACATCAGGTGCCGGATCGTTTCCACCAGGTTGGGGTTGTTTTGCTCGATGGCTTCTAGGATCTCTTTGCTGGTGGCCGAGTCCAGGCGGTTGAACATTTCCGACACCGCTCGTACGCCGCCGTAGGATTCGCGGCTCAACTCTCCCAGGGCTTTGAGCTTTTGGCCGATGATGGAGGCGATCTTGGAGATGATCTCGGGCGAAATCTGGTCGAGGTTGGCCATTCGCAGCGCTACGTCGGCGCGTAGTTCGGGCGGCAATGAAATCAACAGGCCGGCGGCTTGCGAGGCGTTCAAATGGGAGAGGATGAGGGCTATGGTCTGGGGATGCTCGTTGTGGATGAATTTGGCGAGCTGCTGGGGATCGGCCTTTTGCAGAGTGTCGAAGCTGGCGGTTTCCGAGCCCAGGGTCTTCACCAGCCGGTCCACCATTCTCTTGGCGTGTTCGGGACCAAAGGCGTTCACCAACATTTTCTTGGCGTAGTCGATTCCGCCCTTGAGAACGTATTCCCGGGCCATCGACATCTGGTAGAACTCTTCCAGAATTTCTTCAGCCTGATCGTTGCTGATAGAGACCACGCGCGCGACCTCGCGGCCGAGCATCTGCACCTCATCCTCGTCCATCTGTTTCAGGATTTCGCCGCTGATCTGGTCTCCCAGGATGACCAGGAGGATCGCGGCCTTGCGTATTCCTGGAAGGGACGCGGTGGAGGAGGCGGTTTCCAGGTTTTGAATCATTGCGCCGCTGACTCTTTACGCTTGCCCATGGCCTAACTCTTCGCTTCGCTCATCCATGCCCTCAGAACATGAGCCATTGGAGTCGTGTCTTTCTTGGCCTGTTCTCCGATGTGCTTGGTTAACACCTCTGCTTTCTTGGTTACGGGCGGCAGCTTCAGAGCGTTCAACGCGTCGGTCTCCTGTTTCTGACGAAGCACGGCCTGCTCGGCCAGAGTAGCCTCAATCTGCCTCCCAAGATCCAGCGACCCCGCTGTGCCACCCGCCGGTAGTTGGCCATCCATGCCTGCGCTCCGCCCGGATCGTGCCAGCTTTATCGCGACGACCGCGATTCCGAGCAACACCAGCACGCCGACGCCGGCTCCGATCATGACGTATTTGTTTTTGAGAAGTTGATCGAGCGGCGATGCAGGCACCACCGGCGCGGACTTTGGCGCGAGCGAAACCGGCTCGGGATTCAACGTGGACTCAAACGGCAGGCTCTCCACCACCAATTGGTCCCCGCGCTCGGCCGAGAACCCGATCACACCTGCGACCAGGTCGTGTATGCTCTTGAGCTTCTCCGGCGTGGGGGGCTGGACGATCCGTTTTGCTTTATCACCCGTCCCTTCCCACCGCACGTCGGAATCCACTAGCAGCGCCACCGACATATGTTTGATGGTTCCTTCCGGTACCCGCACGTGGCGGACTGTATGGCTGGACTGGTAGGTGATGTTTTCGGAGCGCCGCGTCACCCCGCCGCTCGCCGTTACGGGTCGCGAAGTCGGGCGAGGCAGGTTCGAGGCTGCGCCGGGCACCCCCGCGGCAATAGGGCCGCCGCTGATGTCTTCGGTCTTCTGCGACGTCTGCATCACCGACTTGGTGGGATCGAAGTTCTCTTCGCTCTGCTCCGCGCTGCTGAAATCGCATTCCACCGCCGCCGTGGCTCGAAACTTGTCCACTCCCAACAACGGTTCCAGGGCGCTGTTGATTTTCGTCAGCAAATCGTGCTCGATCTGCTGCCGGTAGTAGAGCGCGGCGCTCGAAGGTCCCGGATCGTCCGCATTGGAGCCTTTCCGCGCGCGATTCAGCAGATTCCCGCGCATATCCACCACCGAGACCGCCTCGGGAGCCAACCCATCCACGGCGCTGGCGGTGAGCTGGCAGATGGCCGCCACATTCTGTGCGGTCAGTTGCGAGCCCGGCCGCAGCTTCACCAGGACACTGGCTTTGGCCGGCTGGCGCGATTCCAGAAAGACCGACTCCTTGGCCAGCGTAATGTGCACCCGCGCCTGTTCCACCGCCGACAGCGACATTACCGAGCGCTCCAGTTCACCTTCCAGAGCCCGATGATAGTTGACCTGCTCGGCGAAATCGCTGGCGCCGAAGTTGGTCTTGTCGAATAGCTCGAACCCGATCCGCCCGCTCTTGGGAATCCCGGCGGCGGCGAGCTGCAGGCGGAGCTCGGCGACCTTAGCCGATGGAACCAGGACCGACGTGCCATTATCCGAGATGCGGAATTCCGTGCCGCCTTCCTTCACCTTCGTTAATACCGCCGCGGCATCTTCCGGCGATAGCGAGCTGTACAGCGGCCGGAAGTCGCGTTCCTGGTTCCAGCGGGACAGAGAGACCAGACCGGCAATCACCCCGCCCGCAACCACGACGATGGAAAGGATCTGCTTCCAGGTCAAGCTGTCGAAGAGTCGTTTCATTTATAGATTGCTTACATTTGGCATGGGGTTGCTGACATTTGATGTGGAATACTTACATTTGCATCTGCATCACTGCCTGGTAGGCCGAGATCACTTTGTTGCGGACCTGCAGAAAAAGATCGAAGGAAATTTTCGCTTGCTGGATCGCCAGTGCAACCTTGTGGACTTCTTCGTCCTCCCCGGAAAGGAATTTGCTGATCGCGGTGTCCGAATTCTGTTGAAGCTGCTCCACCCGGCCGATTGCATCCGAGAGCACGGACCGGAATGCGCCGGACGAACTCGTGGTGGGGCTTAGAGGCGCAATCTGAGGTATCGCGGCGGGCGCCCGAATTGGGGTAATTGGTATAGACATCGCCGTCTTAGCTCAGCAGAGCGATGGACCGCATAAGCATGTCCTTGATCGCCGTCATTGCCGCGATGTTCCCCTCGTAACCCCGCTGAGCGCTCACCAGGTCCACCATTTCCTCGGCCGGATTAATTCGTGGAAACGCGACATAGCCGTCTTTATCGGCGTCGGGATGACCCGGAAGATAACGCTTATCCGGTTCCGCGGTATCTTCGACGATAGCCGAGACTTCGACCCCGTTGACACCTGAGCCCAGTTCCGTCTGAAAGACAGCCCCAAAAGCCGAGCTCTGTGGAGCACTGGTGAAAACCGCATCTTTCCGGCGATACGGGCCGCCCTCCGGGGTTCGCGTGGTCTCCCCATTCGCCAGGTTCTCTACCAGCAGTTCGGCGCGCGTGCGTTGCGCCGCCATACCCGATGCACTCACGGAAAGGATCGATAATAGGCTCATGGTCCTGTCTTGCCCTCCTGGATCGCGTTGTTGATGGTCTTCAATTCGGACTTCATGAGACTCGAGGCCACGTTAAAGCGCAAGGCGTTTTCGGAAAGCAACCGTGCCTCGCGATCCATGTTCACGTTGTTGCCGTCGCTTTTGACCACTAGGCCCTGCGGTTCAACCACGTTGGGTTGGGCATCCTGGGCCAGGCTTATGAACTCGAATTGGAAATCGATATCCTTGGTCTTATACCCTGGGGTATCCGCATTCGCTATATTAGAAGCCACCAGCTTCTGCCGAGCGGTCAAAAGGTCCATATAGTGCTCAATTTGATTCGTGACTTGGTCGATCACATGAACCGTAAGAGCAAATGGAACGCCAAAGGAAAACCGAACGCCAAAAGGAGAGTGCCATTGGTTCTCATGGGATTAGTGCGATTCGGGAGCCAAGAATCTGGCTCGCGGCGGAGAATTGCCGTTCCAAAGGGGATGGAATGCCGATTTGGAAATGCGTCATACGCCATGCCCCCATGGGTTTGGGCGCAACTTGGGGGTCGATTGGAACTGGCCAGTAGGAAGATCTAAGGGATTTCGCTATGCCGGTTTAAGCATTACCTGAAATTGATCCCGTACCAGTACCCCTGTAGAATCGGGAAGCAGGTGGTCGATACATAACATTATGAGCGAAGGTTTTGCGACAATCGAGAATAACAACGAAGTTCGTCCGAATCTCTTGGAGGCTAGGAAGGGCGTGATCCGAGTCCTTATCGCCGATGACCACCCGATTGTCCGGGATGGTTTGAAGAAGCTTCTCACTCTGGAAGAAGACGTCCAGGTGGTGGGAGAGGCCTGCGACGGCTGCGAGGTGCTGGACAAAGTCCAAGAGCTCGACCCGGACGTGCTGCTGCTGGATCTGCGAATGCCCAACCTTGATGGGCTTTCGGCGCTGCAAGCGCTCCAGCAAACCAACAAACGCACCCGGGTCATTATCCTCACTGCGTCTGAGGACAAGAATGAATTCGTGCAAGCCATGAAGCTGGGCTGCTCCGGCATCGTGCTGAAACAGACCGCCCCGGAACTGATCATCAAGAGCATCCGCAAGGTTCACGGCGGTGAGATCTGGCTGGACTCCCATACCACTGCCGCGGTAATGCGTCAGTTCGCGGCGCCCGGCGAGATCGGCTCCTCCGGCTCCGGCAAATCCCGCGAGCGCTCTCCCCTGAGCCAGCGCGAGCGCGAAATCGTCCAGTTAGTCGCTCAGGGCTACAAGAACAAAGAGATGGCCGAGAAGATGTTTATCAGTGAACAGACGGTCAAAAACCATCTCCACAACATCTTCGACAAGTTGGGTGTGTCCGACCGCTTGGAACTGGCGTTGTACGCCATTCACAAAGGTCTCCATTTGAACGCAGAACGCTAGCCTCCTCAGCGGGTTGGCCTTTCCTAACCAACCCGCCTTTTCCCTCCTGCCAGTAGTTCCCCTACCGCGATTACTAAGTATTTTCTCTAAGCAATTTGATAGTTTCACTGGAGTGCTTCCTATTCGTACTGGGATTAAAGTCCTAATACGGAGCGTACCTTTGATGCGACTGATGCTTGTAACCACGCTATTCTCTTTCGGGCTCGCCGGATCATTGTCGGCGCAAGCACCGCAAATGAACACTGTGCAGCCGGACGGCGGAAAAATCGGTTCGGTATTGCGGGTCCATGGTCTCTTCTTGGGCAAAGCCAAGGTGGAAGAGGTCTACCTGACCGACCACACCTTTGACATGAAGGTGAAAGTGCTGGACCAGCAGGAAGACGTGATTGAGTTCCGTATTCCCCCTTCGGTGAAGCCTGGCAGGCTACAACTGCTGGTGAAGACTACCGGAAAACAACCGCTGCTGCTGGAACAGCCCGTTTACATCACGGTCGAAGAGCCCAAGGAGAACACCGAGATCGCGGCGGCGTCGAAGTAACGCTGGGGCCATTTTGACGCCCGCCTAATTCTCCGAGGGCCGCTCGATCCGTTCGATCACGAACGTTTCTACTGGGCCTCTTTGCGAATCGAGCCGCAACCCGAGCTGCTCCTCTAACGCAGCGAACAGCGAAGGCCCTAGTGGATCTGGCGCCGGTGCTCCAAAACCTTCCGGCACCCCCAGCGCTTGGAACATCGCGACCTGATTTTCATCCGGCTGCCATTCGAGCTTTAAATCGTACGTCCCCCTCAGCCCCGTCTTATCTACAACCGTACGGCCAAGAAAATTTGAAAGCTCAGAGGTGAGCAGTCTCATATCACCCCCCTGAGCCGTTAACCGGCCGCGGCGAATCATCGTAAATCGCGGCCGGCCTCCACGCCCCGCGAGATCGGAGCGCTTGCTAAGATCTACGATGTTTGGGTCCGATTCTTTGGCGTCCTTGAATTTCGGCCCATTCTTGGCGACCACCACCGCGTAGACTGGCATATCCTTGGTCTCGCGCCGTATGGCGAGTTGGAATCGTTCGGCCAGAAGGGACTGGAGCCTGAGGTTGGACTTATCAGTGTTTCCGGAATTCTCCGCGTTGGCGGAGATGTCGTATAGATCCGAGCCCATCCAACCCGGGCCGCCTGAAATTTGGAAGTCCTTGATGCCGTAGGCCCACTCGATCAGCCTCTTCACCGAGAAGTTCCTCGCGATGAATCGGCCGCCGGGCTGGACGTCGAGAAACAGGCGGCGATCCGCTGAGTCGCTCGGTCTGATGGACGCCACCTCAAACTTTGGCGGGGGCTGCGCGCACGCGATGCCCGCCGCCAGTATGAACCCTGCGATGCGATGCCTCATGATTGCCTCCATTCTGCAAACAGATGCAGGCTTCTTTAGACAGACGCCGGAAACGGCGTTTTCGTCTACATCGAATTGATGGCGCTATCATGAATGCTATGTCCACTGTTTCAGCGGTCCAGCCCGGCATCCTCGAGCAGATTCAAGCGCTGGAGAGCCAGTATCTAGTCCAGAATTACGCCCGCTATCCCCTTATCCTGCATCGCGGCAGGGGCTGCTATGTCTATGACTCTTCCGGCAAGCGTTATCTCGACCTGCTGGCGGGCATCGGTGTCAATGCCCTGGGACACTCACATCCCCGGCTGGTAAGGACGATTCGGGAGCAGGCCGCTTTGATCCTGCATACCTCCAATCTCTACTACCACGAGTACCAGGGTCCATTAGCCGAGCGGCTGGCGAAGATAAGCGGGCTCGAGCGCACCTTCTTCTGCAACTCGGGCGCCGAGTCGATGGAAGGTGCCTTGAAGATGATCCGCGCGCATGGCCGCAAGATCAATCCCGACAAGTACGAAGTGGTAGCGCTCCACAACTCCTTTCATGGAAGAACTTTCGGGGCCCTCTCGATTACGGGGCAGGAAAAATACCGCCGGGACTTCGAACCGCTGGTGGCTGGGGCAAAGTTTGTCCCTGCCAACGACATCACCGCGCTCGAACAAATGGTGAACGAACGGACCGCGGGCATCGTCATGGAATGGATTCAGGGCGAAGGCGGTATCTTTCCTATAACCACCGAGTATGCGCGCAAAGCCCGCGAGCTGGCTGACCGCTACGATGCATTGCTGGCGTTCGACGAAATTCAGTGCGGCGTCGGCCGTCCTGGGAAATACTTTGCCTATCAACTGGCGGATCCGATCGTTCTGCCGGACATCATGGTGGCCGCCAAGCCGCTGGCCTGCGGCATCCCGCTGGGTGTGATCGTCGCCAATGAGAAAGCGGCTGAGGGGCTAGGACAGGGAACGCACGGATCGACCTTCGGCGGGGGACCCTTGGCCTGCCGCGTCGCCATCGAATTCCTCGACATCCTGGAAGGCCTTCTGCCGCACATTGAGCAGGTTGGAAATTACTTCCGCATGAAGCTCGAAGGGCTACAGAAGCACTATTCATTCATCCGGGACGTTCGCGGCATGGGGCTGATGATCGGCGTCGAGCTGACCATTCCCGGCAAACAACTGGTCCTGGATGCGATGGAGCAAGGCTTGCTCATGAACTGCACGCACGAGACAGTACTGCGGTTTCTGCCGCCCTACATCATCACTGAGAAAGAGATCGATCGCGGAGTCCGAATCCTGAACCGCGTGTTCAAGAAGGCCGCCAAGCAAGCCAAGGCCAATTGAGCATCCAGCAATGGAATGAGCGCTACCGCGCCGGTGAGCAGTTATTTCATGAGCCCTCGCCTCTAGTGACGCGCTTCAGCCGTGAGCTGGAGACGGGACACGCTCTCGACCTGGCCTGCGGCGCTGGTCGTAATTCTTTGTATCTGGCCGAGCAGGGCTGGCGTGTAACGGCCGTGGATGGCTCGCCGCTCGCCATCGAGATCTTGCGGGAGCGGGCACGTCAACGAAAGCTCGTCATCGAGTCTCGCGTGGCCGATCTCGAGCGCGGCGAATTTGAAATTGAGCCAGGCGCGTACGACCTGATCTGCGACTGTTATTATCTTCAGCGCAGCTTGATCCCGAAGATGAAATTGAGCCTTCGGCCAGGTGGGATCATCATCGCGATCGTGCATCTGGCGGACGCGGATCAACCGCACGGAACGCCCACGCGGGCGCGGCCCGGAGAGCTGTGTGCGTTTTTCGAAGGCTGGAAGATCCTGCACGAGTATGAGGGAAAATCCCGAGAAGCCTGCCATCAGCGGCCCGTCGCCGAATTGGTCGCGCAAAAGCCGGCGGAATAACACTATCGCCGGTTGTTCGACGCGGCCGGCTGCGGGGAAGATTGCCCATTCGGCGAGGGTTGGCCAGTCGATGTCGGAGGAGCGGCTGGCGGTGGAGCTACCTTCGTCCCGGCGGCCTCGACCGCATCCAGAATCCGGAGATACAGATCTTGCTGAATCTGGGTGAACTCGTCGCCGCTCCGGGTCAGAACATAGGCGGACATCTCCAGGTCCAGCGATTCCTTTCCCACGTTCGCCAAGTGCACTGGAGCGGCTCCGGCCTCAAGTTTGGGATTTTCGGTCAGGATCTTTTTGATGTCGGTGAGCAAAGTGCGAACCTGGTACGGCGTCGTGTCCCGGTGCAAATTCAACGTAAAGTGAAACAGTATCTTGTCGCGCGCCGATATATTTTCAATCGTCATGGAAGAAAACTGGCCGTTTGGAACCGTCACCAGTGTACGATCTGGAGCGCGCACTCGGGTGGAACGCAAGCCGATGTCCTCCACGGTTCCCTCTTTGTCCCCGAACTTGCAGTAGTCTCCCACCGACACTGGCCGGTCTGAGATTATAGATACGCCGCCAAATAGATTTTCGATGGTCTTCTGCGCCGCTAAAGCGATCGCAAATTCCGCCGACTCCAAGCCCCGCCAGGATGGTCGTAGTGTTATATCCCCAGGAACTCAGAACGGCTACGATCATTAGTGTCAGGATAATCAGCTTTGTTATCCGCGATGCCAAAGGAAGCACCGAGTAAAAGCCCTGATGCTTCTCGCGTAAAGCGATGCGCAGGCGGCCCGCGGAGAGATCGACGACGGCCACGCTTAACCAGAACAGCGCGGCGAAGAACAAAACGGTCAGGGCTCGCGTGAAGTACAGGTGCAGCTTCCGCGACGGCTCGAACCAGACCATCCCCGCTCGAAACAGGACGACGGCCAGCAACATGGCCAACGGTCCCACGAACTCAGCGAGCACGCTACGATTGGTCTTCGGCAGATTGGTCTTCTGCAGGATGCGTTTCAAAACTGGTTCGCAGCACAGTAGAGCGAATCGCGAGAGCAAGCGCGACAGCGCCGCCAGGGCAAGCGCCAGCAGGACCAATCCTAGGACGCGCCAAGCCGGCGTATCGGCAATCTTCCAGCTCACCAGAGGATCGGGCCGATGTTTTTCGACCGGCGAATCGCTCGTCATCCGCACAATCTGCGGGATGCGCTCGACGCTGTCCGAAGAAAACAGCCACACGTAAATCCCCGAGCGCAGTTTTATCCGTTCAAGTTCAAGATCGAGCGTCTGGCCGTTCACAGTGAAGGAGTCGACCCGCTCGCGACCCGGTGGAAGCCCGCCGGCCCGGCTCGCTTCCGGTTCGCTGCTGAGGTTGGCGACATCGAACTGTGCGTCGCGATCGAGAATCTGTTGTAGCTGTCGAGAGAGCTCGGGTCCATTTTTCAACCTTTGGTCAGGAGGCAGCTTTCGCAGGTCGAGGTACTTGGCCGCTTTCTCATAATCGTGCCCTTGACAAGCTTGCAGGAACGCGTAGACCGAGCTCTGGGGCGACTCACGTTCCAGAGGATCTTTGGATTTGGAAGCCTGGGGAGACTGTGCCAGGGCGGCGACACACAGTAAAAACGGTAAGGCGGCAGGAGAAATCTTCCTGCCAATCCGGTGATAACGCCAATCCAACGTCATGAAAATGTCTACCCCGTGAGGAAGAGATGCAACTGGTCTGCCAATGCAGCAACCTTTGAGAGCATGGGCTCGGTAATAATTGCACGTTTTCCACAGGCGACCAGAACCCATGTATCTGATTCAAAGGTCTTTGTTGTTTGGCATCACATCCGCACATGTTTCCTTGAGAATGCCTACGCTTGTAGTGTCGTTTTTCGAGTGGTTCGGTGAGCTTGGCTTGTTCTGCAAGCGCTTGTCACACGCCCTCTTCGTTCCGCCCTACGAAGCCCGGGAGCTGATTCGACAACTCGATTCGATCGGCTCGAAATCGCTGCCCCTGGTAGCGATGGCGGGCGCGGCTACAGGCGTGGTGCTGTCGCTACAGACCCGCGATAGTTTGGCACGCTTCGGAGCTAAGTCGATGCTCCCGGCAGTCATCATTTTCTCAATCATCAAAGAGAGCGGTCCCATCATCACCGCGCTGATCGTGAGCGGGCGGGTGGGCGCAGGTATCGGCGCCGAATTGGGCTCGATGAAAGTCACTGAACAGATCGATGCCATGGAGGTGTCGGCCGTCGATCCGTATAAGTTTTTGGCGGCCACGCGCGTGATCGCCTGCGTCGCGATGCTCCCGTTGCTGACGGTGGCGGCAAATTTTTGCGGTGTCGTCATGGGCTGGCTGTCCACCACGTTGGCTCAACCTGTCTCCTTCCGCTATTTCCTCGATAGCGGCCTGAAGGGAGTGACGTTCGATGACTATCTTCCTCCCTTGCTGAAGACCGCAGTCTTCGGCCTGATCATCGGCGTTGTGGCGTGTTTTCAGGGAATGCGCACGCAAGGGGGAACTGAAGGCGTGGGGCGATCCGCCACCAGCTCCGTGGTTCTTTGTTCGTTGTTCGTGATCTTAGCCGACGTGCTGCTGGTCCGCCTGATTTTGGTGTTCTTCCCATGAGAAACAACGAGGAATCGCCCATCGTGATCGAGGACCTTCACAAGTCGTTCGGCGAACAAAAGGTCCTGAACGGAATCGATCTGGTCGTCAATGGCGGCGAAACCCTGGCCGTATTGGGCCGCAGCGGCACGGGCAAGAGCGTCCTGTTGAAGTTGATCGTGGGCCTGCAGAAACCGGATTCCGGTTCAATCCGCGTTCTAGGGCAAGACATCGCCAAATTGGATGGGGATCGATTGAATGGAATCCGAAAGAAGATCGGTTTCCTGTTTCAGTCTGCCGCACTGTACGATTCGCTGACTGTCGAAGAGAACGTAGCCTTTCCACTGGCCCGTCATACGAAAATGTCCGAAGGGGAGCGCACCACCCGGGCACGCGAGCTGCTGTCCGCAGTCGGGATGGAGGGCGATCTGGAGAAGCTGCCGTCCCAGATTTCAGGTGGGATGCAAAAGCGCGTCGGACTGGCCCGCGCCTTGGCGCTCGATCCCGAAATCCTGCTGTTCGACGAACCCACGGCCGGTCTGGATCCGATTACCGCGGCGGAGATTGGGAAGCTGATCGTGGAGCAGCAAAAGCAGCGCCATATCACTTCCGTGGTGGTGACTCACGAAATCCACAGCGCGAAGATCTTCGCCGACCGTTTTGTCCTGATGAACGAAGGAAAAATCCTGGCCGACGGCGTTTTCGACGAACTGCGAAAGAGCCGAAATACGTTTGTAGCCGAGTTTTTGAGGGAGGCCGCCTAGCGCGGGAGCCAATGTCTAGAACATTTCGATTGGGACTATTTATTGTAGGTACGCTGGTGATTTTCGCCGCCGGAGTGTTCTTCATCGGCAACACGGAATCGCTCTTCCGATCGACTTACCATCTAAAAGCTCAGTTCCAGACTGTCTCCGGCCTGATCAACGGCGCCGATGTGCGCGTGGGAGGAATTCACAAAGGCACTGTAAGATCCATCCAGTTGCCCCATCGGCCGGATGAGAAGCTGACAGTGCTGATGGACTTGGAGAATGCAACCCGCGACGTGATCAAGAAGGATTCGGTCGCTTCCATTAAGTCCGAAGGGCTACTGGGCGATAAGTATGTCGAGATCTCGTTTGGGTCACAGGATGTAGATAAAGTCGGCGACGGTGACATTATCGACACTGCGCCTCCCCTGGATATTTCGGACCTCATCACCAAGACCAATCAGATTCTGGATTCGGTCAAGGACACGATGCAGAATGTCGACGCCATCAGCACCAAAGTCAATAACGGTCAGGGCACCATGGGAGCTCTGCTCAACGACAAGAAAATATATCAGCAAGTGAGTGCCGCTACGGCGCAAGCGCAAGCGGGCGCAGCCGGCTTCCAGGAAAACATGGAAGCCCTCAAGCATAACTTCCTGTTGCGCGGCTTCTTCAAGAAGCGCGGCTACGAGGATTCCGACGAACTCACCAAGCATCAGATCCCGCAGCTTCCACCCGAGCAGATTGCCAAAACATTCGAGTACGACGGCAAGCAGATTTTCGACAAGCCCGACACCGCCAAGCTCAAGAACGAGAAAGTGCTGAATGAAGCTGGAACATTCCTGGAGGGAACTACATTCAATCTTGCGGTCGTGGTAGCGTCTACCGGAATGAAGGGCGATGCGGACAAAGATAAGCAAATCTCGGAGGCTCGAGCATCGGTGGTTCGCGATTACCTTACCAAAACTTTCAAATTCGATGACACACGGCTGAAAACTTTGGGCGTCGGAAAAAATCCTGAAGCTGGCGACTACGGCAAGATGGAGATCCTTATCTATTCGGGCGCTGCGACGACGCCAGCGTCGAAGCAATCTACCGCCGTCCGCTGACGATGACAACTCAAAAAACGCCGGCGGCCCGCAAGCCAGTCGAAGACAGCGCCTCCTATAAGCCAATCGCCGACTACGGCGTGATCGGCGACATGCACACTGCCGTACTGATTAGCTCCGACGGCTCGATCGACTGGGGCTGCCTGCCGCATTTCGATAGCCCGGCGATGTTCTTGCGGCTGCTGGATTATCGAAAGGGCGGATATTGCTCCCTGGAGGTGGTTTCCTGTGAGAGAACCTCGCGCCGCTACCTGGGGCCGACCAATATCCTGGAAACAATTTTCGTCGCTGCGGGCGGGCGGCTGGTGTTGACTGATTTCATGCCGGTGCAAAAGCGCGACGGGCCCGATCCGGACGGCCGGGATGTTTCGACCGATCATCGGCTGCTCCGCTGCACCGAAGGCGCGGTAAATGTTAGGCTCGCGATTAAGCCGACGTTCTCATTCGCCTCCGAAACAGCCAAAGTGCGTCACGGCGGAGATGGAATCGCGGTGTTCGAGGGGCGAAACGATGCTTTGCACGTGCAATGCCCTGGTTTGGCCGTTCAAGATGATGGACAAGCTGTCGCGAAAATCCGGATTCGCGCCGGCCAGCAGGTTTGCATCGTACTTTCTTACGGAAGGCGTGGAACCACGGTGAAGGCTTGGGCTTTGGACGACGCGCTCAAAGCTTTCCAGCAGACCGAGCAGTACTGGACCGAGTGGTCGCAATCTTTTCACTACGACGGAGATTATCGCGATGAAGTGCTGCGCAGCGCGCTGCTCTTGAAGCTGCTCACGTTCGAGCCTACCGGTGCAATCGTCGCGGCGCCCACCAGCTCGCTTCCAGAGGCGATTCCAGGACAGCGAAATTGGGATTATCGGTTCTCCTGGCTGCGCGACTCGCAGTTCGTGATCACCGCGCTCGTGCATCGCGGCTATTTCGGCGAAGCACACGATTTTTTTCATTTTCTGAAAGAAGCGTCGAAGGGTCCGGTGGACGATCTGCAAATCCTGTATGGAATTCGCGGCGAACCTATACAGACCGAGCAGCTTCTAGACTACCTGGATGGCTACCGCGGATCGAAACCGGTCCGGGTCGGAAACGCGGCCGGCGCTCAAAAGCAGTTGGATGTTTATGGCGAATTGTTGAACTGCATGTACGCTTATTCCAACATCGCGGCGGAGGCGGAAAGGAAGCCCCACGCAGAGGAGTTGTGGTCCATGGTCCCACCGCTAGCCGATTATGTCGTCGAACATTGGCGGGAGCCCGACAACGGGATCTGGGAATCGCGCGGCGGACTGCGGCATTTTGTTCATTCCAAGGCGATGTGCTGGGTGGCGCTGGATCGAGCTATCAAGTTGGCATCCGTTATGGGCGCGCCGGGCAACGTCAGCGCGTGGAGCAATGAACGGGACGCGATCCGCGAGAGTGTTTTCACCGAAGGCTTCAATGCTGAGGCGGGCGCGTTCGTGCAGTCCTATGGTTCTCACATGCTGGACGCGTCTGTTCTCCGGATGCCCATTCACGGAATGATCGACGCCGCCGATCCTAGGATGTTGTCGACCATCCGGCGAATAGAGCGACAGCTCATGAAAAACGGGCTGGTCTACCGCTATGTCGACATCGGCGACAACATACCGGGGGATGAAGCCACCTTTACCACCTGCACGTTCTGGTTGGTCAACAACTACCTTCTATTGCACCGTTTGGACGAAGCGAAAGAACTTTTCGAAAACGTTCTGTCGTTTCAAAACGACCTCGGTCTTTTTGCCGAAGAGATTGAGCCAGTGAGCCGGGAACAATTAGGGAATTTCCCACAGGCGCTGACGCATGTGGGATTGATAAGCTCGGCTGGTCGTATGGCGCGATGGCACAAGGAAAAAAGTAATGGAGCGGAACCAGCGCGAACGGATCCACGGTAGCTAATCCAAGCATTGAATTCTGGCGTCAATCTCGGCTTTTAATTCTTCCCGATCGGGCTGAAACCGCCAGCGCGCAGATTCGGGCAGCTCGTTCAGCACGTCCTCGAAGCCTTGCGGATTGATCGGCGCCGACACGCCCAGGTCTAAAGCGTCAGCGAGGAGATCGGCGATTTTGACCAGGTGTACCATTCCAAAGGCGCCGCTAATGACTACGTCGTGATGATGGGCGACCACCTCAATTAGCTCGGGCAGAAACGGCATGGTCCGCATGAGCCATGCCCCGGCTTCGCAATGATCGACGTCGAACAGTTCCCGCTCGGTAGCCAGCAAATCGTACCCGTTTTCTACGGAGACGGCCAGCACGTTCGCGTAAGGGCCTGGATACTTGACCAATAGCGCCAGCCGGCCGATGTCGCGCAGTAAGCCCGCGACGTAGGCATAATCTGGATCTATACCGCAGGCCGGGGCCAGTTGTTCCAAGAGAATCGCTCCCGCCAGGCTGTGCTGCCAACAGGCACGCAAGGCCTTGACCTTTAGAGCGGGCGCCACGAAGTCGCCGATGCTCCGCGTCAAGGTAACCGCCTTCACGCGTTCCAGCCCCAGAATCATGATCGCGCGCGAAATAGTTTTTACGGTTTTTTGCAGCGCAAACAAGGGAGAATTCGCCATTTGCAGTAAGCGCGTGGCAAATACCGGGTCGCCGGCGATCATCTTGCCAACCTCGGCGATCTCCACATCCTCCCGGGAGAGCGTATGCAGCAACCGGGTGGCAACCCCGGGGAACGGAGGCAGGTTCTCAATTGCCCATGGGCCTTGGGGCGTGGTCTTCACACGTCTCTCATCGGCAGGATCGGCCACCTTAACCGAGCCGCGCCCGCGACGTTTTACTGAGCCGTGCCCGTCGGGAAGCGGGTTTTATGCGCCCGTGCGTCCGCCCCAGGCGATTCTCGGATAAACAAGCCGAATCGCGAGATCGACAGCTCGATTTGCTCCAAACGCTCCGGGATCTCGGCTGAGGCGCTCAATCCAAAGCGGACGCCCGTTCCATACTACTGATCAGCGGAAAGATTCTTCGCCGGCTTCTTGAGACTGTTGTACACAGCCTCGACGAACATGTCCGTGGTCCATGGACCTGAATTGGCGCCATAGCGGCTATCGTAATCGGCCGTGACCCGAGCCGCTTTGACTTGCCGGAGCGTGGCGCCGCTCTTTATCAATGCCTGAACCCGGTCGCGTACGATCGCCACCGTGTCCCGATATTCCACGACTTCGTGCTCGTCGCACAGATAGCCGTGGCCTGGGACAATCCAGGTACCGCCTTCCCCCTCGTGCTGGTAGACCGTTCGGTTTAGAACGTCATTGAGTGCCTTGATCTCGCCCGTCACGCTACCGCCATTCTTGACGTCGATGAACGGGTACTGCGTAGTCGTGAAAATATCCCCTGTCACAATGACGTCGGCGCGCCGGATCTGCACGATGCTATCGGCATCGGTGACCGCATTCGGCTCGTAAAACATCTCAATTGCGTCCCCGTTGTGGAAAGTCCGCCTCCGCTCTTCGAGGAAAGTGTCGCTCGGAACACCTTCAGACGCCATTTTGAGCTCGTCCATGTGATTCTGCACGTTCTGATGGGCGATGATGGTAGCGCCAACGCCGGCATCGGCGAACTGGCGTGAGAAGAACGAGCCTTGCACACTCGGATCCCAATCCCCGCAGCCTTGCGGCCTGCCGGGTTGAGCGGTACAGAAATGAAATCTCCTTTCGGAGGCGTGAGCATCCGGTAACGCCAGTCACCCCGTGATCAGCGACACCCAGTAGCCCGTGAGATCGATGGGCGCGCCGGCCTTCGGCGACGCCGGCGGCTGGGGCGCGGCCTGTCCATAAATATTCGCGGCCGTCCCCAATAATAATAGGGCGAGCACACGTAGTTCTACAGTTTGCACTTGACAATCCTTGCTAAGGCGCAGATGCAATTGTAGATCTAAATCGCGGCGCGAACTGCAATCACCTCGCCGGCTGATTCACCGTGAAGGAGTATAGGCTGTCACCCGCGGCGACCAGCAGGTATTGCTTTCCATCCAGCAAGTACGAGATCGGGCCGGCGCTCAAAGCAGCCGGCAAGCCTGCATGCCACAGGATTTTTCCATTGGCCGGATCGAAGGCAATCAGGTTAGTCCCATTGGCGGTGAACAACAGCTTCCCGGCCGTGGTCAGAATGTGCGTGACACCGTTGCCGCTGGGCCATTCGTGCCTCCAGACGATGTTGCCGGTCTTATAATCGATGGCCAGCAAAGCGCCCGGATCTCCACCAACAGTTGTGTCACGCCCGCCCCATCCCTCGGGATGCTCGTCGGTATCGGTGAGGTAGTACATGGCGTAGGGCCGGCTGGTTCCGACGTAAAACAGACCGGTATCGGGATCGAAGCTGGGCGCCGGCCAGTTGGTCGCACCGTTCGATGACGGCGACACCAGCACTCCGTCGGTGGTTGGAAACTTGGCGGGATCAGGAATCGGCCGGCCTTGAGCGTCAATCCCCTTGGCCCAGTTCAGCGTCTCGATGAATGGCTTCGTCAAGATATTTTTCCCGGTGGTCCGGTCGAGCACAAAGAAATATCCGTTCCGGCTGGCTTGCGCGATCAGCTTGCGCGGCTTCCCGTCGATCACTCCGTCGAACTGGATGGGCGTCTGTACGGCATCCCAATCGTGCACGTCATGCGGCGACGGTTGGAAATACCACACCAGTTTCCCGGTGTCCGGATTAATTGCAACGATGGAGCAGGTGTAGAGATTGTCGCCCTTGCGGCTCTTCTCCGCCATCACCGGATTCGGGTTGCCCGTGCCCAGGATGTATAGGTTCTGCTCCGGATCGTATGTGCCCGGTATCCACGTCTGTCCAGTGCCGTGAGCTGAGGCGTATTCATCCGGCCAGGTCTCGATTCCCGGCTCACCCTTACGCGGCGTGGTCCACCACTTCCACTGCACCGCTCCGGTTTCGGGATCCCTCGACTCGAGGAAGCCAGGATTGTCCAGATGATCGCCGCCGATGCCAACCAGGATGTGATTGCCGATGACCACCGGCGCCACCGTGGAGGTGTAGTCGAGCTTGGGGTCGGCGATCTGTACTTTCCAGCGCTGTTTGCCAGTCCGGGCGTCCAGGCTGACCAGATGACTATCCGGCGATTCGAAGAACAGCCAGTTGCCGTACATGCCGACGCCGCGATTGCCGATAGTGCTGCCCGTGTTTGGCGGGTATTCATAGTGCCATAGCTCGTGGCCCGTACGAGCGTCGGCGGCCCAAACGTTATTGGGCGACGTGAAATAGAGGATGCCGTTCACCATCAGCGGAGTGGCTTTGATGGGCACTGTGGCGCCGGCCGAGCCGGCCGCGGGAGCGAATCGACTCGCCCAGGCTAGCGACAGAGTGTGGACGTTGGAAGAATTGATCTGCGTCAGCGGACTGAAACGCCGGCCGGAATAGTCTCCGTTGTAAGTTGGCCAGTTGTCAGTCGGCTGTTTAAGCAGAGTGGCCGGATTGAGGCCTTGTCCGAAACCAGCTCCGGCCACCGCGGTCAACGCAGCCGATAAAAAAACCAGGCGAATGTTCATTTGAGTGTCACCAGAAAGGCCGTCACGTTGTGGATATCTGCATCAGTATACTGCGCGAGTAGATCCCGGTGCGCTTTCAGAGGATCGTGAACTTCAACCTTCGGTGTTGCGCCGTCGCGCGCAAAGGAATGGTATTCACCCGCAGAGTCATACAACGAGACATTAAAGTCGTCAATGCGGTCGAGCGTACCAGAAACCGATTCACCCGAAGGCAGCGTGACCGTAACCTTTATGGCGCTTCGCGGCGAATCGGAAGGCGTCGCGCCACGGCCGCCCCGGGGTTGCAGCCATCGCGACTGTAGCGCGAATGGTTCGTACTTTTTGCCTACACCTGCCAGGTCGCCCGTCGCTGAGTGACAAGTGCTGCACTTCCCGGTGCTGTTGAAATACACCTGGCCCTTTTTGGGATCGCCAGTAACTACGTCGAGGTACGTGTAGGTGGTACGATGATCCGCCGCGTAGGTCTGGACGTGCAGCCACGCCACGATATCGGCGATCTGAGCCTCAGTCAAGTTCGGTTTGGGCATTCCCTGATCGGGCCGGCCCTCACGCAGCACGGGAGCGATCAAGATTCCCTTCTCATCGTCTAACACCAGTACCGAACGGATCAGGTCGGGAGCGCCTGGACCACCTTTCGCATTCGTGCCGTGGCAGCCGCCGCAGTTTGTCGCGAAGAGCTTGGCCCCGCGATTCACGGCCGCCGGATTCTCCTTAGAGCCGGCGATTGCCGCGGCACTCGCCGCAGTTGACTTATCGGCGGCGCTAGGAGACTGGCCCAGGGCCATTGAGGACAGAAAGAGAATCTGTAGACTGATTGATTTTCGATAACGCATGTTCTGGCTCGGACTTTTACGCTAAAGCCTACTCCATGTTAGCGCGCCAGCCGGGTGGCGTCTGTCGTAGTAAGCCGGCGCTTTCTTCAGCTTCGAATTGCCGACGTAATCGTGCTGGATCCATAGCTGCGCGTCAGTCTTCTTGAGGAACACTTCGATCGCCGCTCTCGATTGCGCCGTCTGCTCTTGATTGAAGTCGAAGGTCGGCACCCGATTCAGGCTGCGCTCCTCTGGATAATGATAAAGGTCGCCGCTGAGCAGTACTGGGCCGGTCTTCGCGAGTTTCAAGAACAGTACCTGATGCCCCGCCGTGTGGCCGGGCGCCGACTTGAGTATGACCGTGCCGTCGCCGAACACGTCGTATTCATCCTCCTTCAGGATGATCGTCTTGCTGTCCTTCAGGGCGCTGTAGTTGGCGTAATAGTTGAGCTTGGTTGGCGCCAATTCCGCAAACATAGCGTCGCGCTCTACCTGCCGGGCTAGCCACGTGGCGCCCGCGAACTGATTGGCGTTCGCCAGGTGGTCGTAATGATAATGCGAGATGGCAAGGAATGTGATGTCGGCGGGACTATAGCCGGCCTCCGCCATTTGAGCCTTCAATGGCTTGGTCGCAACTGCGTATCCTTGGCCTATCGGAATGCCGGGTGTCTTGAGCGCACTGTCCGGTATTACGCCCACATCCCATGCCAGCGTGCCTTTGGGATGCGCGATGAGAAAGCACGGCGCAGCCATGATGTTAGTGACAATCTCGTCCCGCTGAAGCCGAAAACGCTCCGGATCGACAATGTTCAAGACGCCGCAATCGAACACATAGAGCCTCACCGACTTCGGCGGCTGTGCGCGACGTTGTTGAGCCATCGCCGGAGCCACTGTGGCGGCCAGCATGGCCAGCGGAATCACAGCTAGTAAAGCACAGCGTCTCAAGTAGTGAATTGTCATTGTCGAGCGCTCCTTCCAAACGAGTTTATACCTGTTTATACTTCTGGAAGGCAAGCAAAAATCTGACCAACTACCTGCGAATCGCCACCGAGGAAGCGTTCGCTCCTCCCGAATTGCTCCAGCGCTACCGTAAGCTGCTCGAAGCGGGCGTCCCCGACGATCCCGGCTTCTCCAGCCTGTGGGGATTTTATCTCGGAACCAGCCCGCGCGCGACTCAGCTTACCTCACGCATTCAAGATATTGGCGAATCGCGCCTCCGGGATATGGATGCTACCGGCATCGCCAGACAGATATTGTCTTTTACCGCGCCCGGCGTCCAGGTCTTCGACGCCGACCTCGCGACGTCACTTGCGCAGTCTGCTAACGACCAGTTGGCGCAAGCCATCCGCAACCATCCTGACCGCTTTTCCGGATTAGCCGCTATTGCGCCGCAGAATCCCGCCGGCGCGGCGAAAGAACTAGAGCGCAGCGTTCGGAACTTGGGACTGAAAGGCGCCATCGTCAACTCTCACACCCACGGCGAATACCTGGACGATTCAAAGTTTTGGCCCGTCTTCGAAGCGGCGGAGGCCTTGCATGTCCCGATCTATCTGCATCCCACTACTCCGCCCTCCAGCATGATCCGGCCGTTTCTCGAACGCGGCCTGGACGGAGCAATCTTCGGCTTTGCCGTCGAGACCGGTTTGCACTTGCTGCGAATCGTCGTGAGCGGCGTTTTTGACCGCTTTCCCAATCTGACGATCGTCGTCGGCCACCTGGGAGAAGCCCTGCCCTATTGGCTGTTTCGAATTGACTTCATGCATCGCGCCATGGTGGTGGCCAACCGCTATCCCTCCGTGCAGAAGCTCAACCGCAGACCGAGCGACTACCTGAAAGGAAAACGTCTACGTCACCACCAGCGGAATGGCGTGGCAGCCTCCCATCCTTTATGCGCAATCGGTGCTGGGAGTCGAGCGCGTGCTCTATGCCATGGATTATCCGTTCCAGTTCGTCCCCGAAGAAGTGAGGGTCACCGACGATCTGCCCATCAGCGATGCCGACAAGAAGATGCTATATCAGTCCAACGCCGAAAGAGTGTTTTCGCTATAGAAAAACGTGCTATTCTGACGGGACTTATGAGGCACCGGGACTTATGAAGCTTAGTACCGATCGTATTCTTACCACCCACGTAGGCAGCCTGCCCCGCCCGCAGGACGTCGTCGATGTGCTCTTTGCGCAGGACAAAGGTGAAGGCTACGACGCCACCAAATTCGAAAATGTCATCGCCCAGGGCGTTCGTGACGCCGTGAACCAACAAGCCGAATCCCGCGTGGATGTTATGAGCGATGGCGAGATGAGCAAGATCAGCTACGCGACATATATCCGGCACCGGATCACCGGGTTTGAGCCGGGCGAGGTTCCGCGCGCCACGCCCCAGGATCTGGACGAGTATCCGGAATTCCGCGACCGCCTGGTCAAGATGGGAGCGTCGCCAAAGTACCTGCGGCCGATATGTAAGGCGCCGATCAAGACCAAGGATCTCGGGCCGGTACAGCGCGACATCGCCCGCATGAAGGATGCTATCTCGCGATCTAGCGCAGTCGAAGGTTTTTTGAATGCGGCCTCGCCAGGATTGATCGCTGTCTTCCAGCCCAACGAATATTACCCGTCGCACGAGGCGTACCTGGAAGCGCTCGCTGAGGCTATGCGTCCCGAGTATGAGGCGATCGTAAAGTCTGGGCTGCTTCTGCAACTGGATTGCCCCGACCTGGCGATGGGCCGTCACATCAAGTTCCGAGGCGTCGACGATGATGAGTTCCTGCGAAACGCGGCTCTGCAGGTGGAGGCATTGAATCACGCGCTAGTGAATGTACCCGCCGATCGCGTGCGCCTGCATGTGTGCTGGGGCAATTATGAAGGTCCTCACACGCACGATATCCCTCTCGCCAAGATTCTCCCCATTGTGCTCAAAGCGAAACCGCAGGCGCTCGTGCTGGAGGCTGCGAACCCGCGCCACGAACACGATTACGAGCTGTGGGAAACCCAGAAACTGCCGCAGGACAAGATTCTAGTGCCAGGTGTCATCAGCTCGACGGTTAACTATATTGAGCACCCCGAAGTCGTTTCACAGCGCATTCTCCGCTATGCCAACGTGGTTGGCCGCGACCGCGTGATTGCCGGAAGCGATTGCGGATTTGGCACCTTCGCGGGCTTCGGCCCCATTTATCCGCCGTTCTGCTGGATGAAGCTACGCTCGCTGGCCGAGGGCGCCGAAATCGCGTCCAAGAAACTGTGGGGGCGCGCTGGGTCGGCGAACTGATGGCGCTGGAAGGCGAACTCCAACGGCGAGGATTGCAGCGCGCGCTGGTCGTGACGGCCGATCTGCGGCCGATACTCCGCTTCTCCACAAAATTGTAAAAGTAGCCGGATCGCGTTGCGCCGCCGTCTTCGCGGGCGTCCGGCAGCTCCATCGACATGTGCAAGGTGGCCGCTTATTCGATTCTCACGGGATCAGATCTCAACATGACGCATCAATTCATCGAAGGAGCCAAGCCCGCCGGGAACGCTGGGGGGAACTGATCCATATCGCGATCCCGACCACGCTTTCGCCGCCGAATACACCCACGTCGTGCGGCGTAACCGACGACAGCACCCACGTGAAAGAAGGTGTTTCCGATCCACGCCTGCAGCCGCGAACAGTCATCAACGACCCCGCTCTCACGCTCGACACGCCCGACTGGTTGTGGGTGTCCACCGGAATCCGCGCGCTGGATCACGCCGTGGAAGTGATCTACGCCATCAGGCACCAGTCCATCAGCGACGCGCTGGCGTCTAAGGCAATCTCGCTTCTGGTCGAACACCTCCCGGCGTCCATCCGGAAAGATAGTCCCGATCAACTCATCGGGGACATTGCCAATTCGCGGCCTTGTATTCGATTTACGGGTCCATGAACACCCGCTTCGGTCTGTCGCACCTGCTAGGCCATCAGATCGGCCCCACGTTGGGACGTGCCGCACGGGATTACATCGCCCCGCAGCCTCGGGGCGGCGGGCGTGCCGCGCGGCGAAATCGTGCAGGTAGCCGGCACTATTGCGCAAGCCCTAGAGCAATCACAGGTAATGGATCGCCCTCTAACGCGGCAAGAGGTAGTCGCCCTGCTCGAAGCTGCATATTAAGCCCGAAACCTTTCTAACCCCGCCAGCATCTGAAGCGCATGAGTACAGCATCCCAATCTCAACCTAACATCGCCAAGCTGGATCACGATTTGAACCAGGCGATCCTCTCCGGCGACATCCTGAATGCCTTCGACAAATATTACGCCAATGACGTCACCATGCAAGAAAACGACGCTGACCCGTTTGTCGGCAAGGAAGTGAACCGGAAGCGGGAACAGGACTTCGTAAATTCAGTGGAGCAATTCCATGGAGCCAAGCTCTTGGCCGAAGCGGTTAATGGCGACGCTTCCTTTTCAGAGTGGGAGTACGACGTTACCTTCAAGGGCGGCGGCGGCCGAGTCAAGATGCAGCAAGTCGCGTCTCGCCGATGGAAAAACGGCCAGGTAGTGCACGAGCGCTTCTACTATAAAGCCAGCCATTAGCTGTGGGCGATACGATTGAATAGTGGCCCGCTCCAGGGCCTAGGTCTTTGACCGCCTGAAGAAGTTACTATTAAACATTTCAGTTCGAGAATGTTTCAGCGTATAATTGGACATGCGGACCTACCGTCGTCTGCGCGTTCAACTAAGCAAAGAG